>UMCO01106776.1_pt1 | contig 12311 bp, 10 predicted proteins | sample 1964251 | NCBI WGS metagenome assembly UMCO01 (sample SAMEA4835970, study PRJEB28245) | human gut metagenome | biome: gut microbiome; material: fecal sample | place: Denmark | collected 2008
GTCATCTGTGCCCACGCTGAGGCGGAAGAAGGGTACAGAAGGAGTTCGCCTAGCCGGCGGCAACCCTACGTTAACAATGCAAGTATAATACTGCATGGAAAATGTTAATGAAATCTCGACCGTACCCCATCCCGTATCCGGCAGATCCCGGTATAGACTCCGGCCCCGCAGTAGGGCATCAGCAACAGGCTGTAAGAGAAGATATACCGCGAATTGGCTTCCCAGAAGGTGTGGAACAGAAAACCTCCCAGTACGGCAATGAGGCCGACGTAGATGTAGAGTCGGTCCGCGCCATGCCGGTCCGCGCCATGCTGATCCGCGCCATGCTGATCCGCGCCATGCTGATCCGCACCGAGCTGATCCGCATCAAGCTGATCCGCCATGTGGTCCGCAGTGCACCCTGCGGTATGCCCCGCCGTTTGGTCAGCCATGTGCCCGACAACTTTGGATTTCCGACGTTTCTTAAGACTGTCGATACAGAACACCAACACGCCCAGATACAGAACATTCTGCCATGCATTGCACCATTCGATATATCCCCCACTGAGAGAACCTTCATAGACTTCTTTAAAAAATGCACTCCGTCCTCCGTAGGTAGCCAGGGTAGCCTGTCGGCTGGCATAGGTGCCGTCCGCCCACTGGGATAAATGTTTGTGAAGATAGAAGTCCGCTGTGTAGCCGGGATGTTCCCGGAAATAGGTCAGGCGCTCGTCAATCGCCAGACGGCTGATCTCGTTGGCGATAGCAGTATCCATGCCGGCGGTATCGTAAGTATCGATATTGAAGCCGTTATACCAGCCGCAGCCGCGGGAAGCTTCCTGCATTCCCATGGCGAGATAGGACATGGCGGTGACTCCGGAGCTTAACGTATTACCCGCCTTTTTCTCATAACATTTCTGTATCAGCGGCAGAATCCCCACAGAAGTAACAGCAAGACATACCGCCATGATGAGCAGTCCCAGACGCATCTTACCGTTCCGCCCCGGACGCAATGCCTCGAACAACAGCACCAGCAACACTGCGATCACAGGGATCAGGGAATTCTTGCGCAGCATCACAGACAGTGTGAGGAACAGGATGCTGCCGAAGCCGGTGAAAATTATCCGGTAGGAGCCGCACGGGGAGACGTTGTCCCGAGAGGAGCCGCCCGGAGAGACGCCCCCCAGCAACCGCAACAGCAGATAGCATCCCACCGACAATGCAGCGAAGGAAGGAATCTCGCCGTAGACGAAGGAGCTGTACATGATCATGGGCAGGTTACAGCATACCAAGACGAGATAACAGCAGGAGATCTTCTTGTAATTCTCCGGCCACAGATATTGCAGCGACAGATATTGGAACCAGATCGCCCCACACAACAGACAGACATAGACCAGCTTGATAAAGTGCCAGGCCGGTACGGACAGGCCGGTGAGATTCCAGATCCGGAGCAACAGCTCCAAAAAAGCCATCAGCCCGATCTGCTGTGGATAATAAGACAGATAAGAAACGGTGGGGTGGATAATATCAGTATTTCCCAGGATCCACTCCGCAGCCGCATTGTATACAGACAGAGCATCCGCTGCGGGAACCGTGCGTCCGAAGAGGATCAGCAGGATACCAAGCCCAAATACAAAGGTCAAAGTAAAAACGAGCAGTCCGCGACGGAATTTCTCTCCTATTTTTTCATACAGATACAGACATCCGCAAAACAGTAATCCGAAGCCTGCCAGCTCCAACAGATTCCACAGGGGATTGTCAGGACGCAGCAGAACCTGCTGGGTCTCCATATTGTCGGCATAACAGGTCGTGAGAAAGCTGCCGGCGAACAGCAGCATGGAAAGCAACAGTGTCAGAAGCATGACAATGTTAAGCCCCAGACGGTAAATGATATTGCAACAAGATCTGTTCTGAGATCCACTCATGGAAACAATTCCTCCGTAACCACAACAATAAATTTCAATTATGCAAGCATATTGGCTCACTTGCGCTCATTGCATTATAAGCTCACGAATTCGTGCTATCGCACTTTACATCCTGCTTCGCAGGATATTCGTTCGCTAATGAGCCCAGAAAAACAAATGTCTGCTTCGCAGCCACTTGTTCTTCCTTGAGGCTCATTATATCATAGCTTTTGCCCGCCCCCAAGAAAAATACGCGGGAAAAAGCAAAAATAGTGGCTGTAATGGAACAAGCGTGGTACAATAAACTTTGTATAAGCACTTTTAACACGCAGAGATAAGAGGAATGGAAAATGGATAAAATTGCAGTACTGATCCCTTGCTACAATGAAGAGAAGACGATCGCCAAGGTGGTATCCGATGTGAAAAAGTTCCTGCCGGAGGCGGTGACTTATGTATATGACAATAATTCCACCGATCGTACCGTGGAACTGGCAACGGAAGCGGGAGCGATCATACGTCATGAATATGCCCAGGGAAAGGGAAACGTGATCCGCAGAATGTTTCGTGAGATCGATGCGGAATGCTATCTTATGATCGACGGAGACGACACGTATCCTTTGGATTGTGCCCGGGAGATGGTGGCAAAGGTTCTGGAGCATCAGGCGGATATGGTGGTGGGAGACCGCCTGTCGTCTACTTATTTTACGGAAAATAAGCGGCCGTTTCATAATTTCGGCAACAGTCTGATGCGTGCGGGGATCAACGGCCTGTTTCATTCCGATATCAAGGACATCATGACCGGTTATCGCGCGTTCAGTTATGAATTCGTGAAGACATTCCCGGTATTCTCCAAAGGATTTGAGATCGAGACGGAGATGACGATCCATGCGGTGAACTATAACATGCAGGTAGAGAATGTGGTGGTGGAATATCGTGACCGTCCCCAGGGCAGCGAGTCCAAGCTGAATACTTACAGTGACGGTTTCCGCGTGATCCGCAAGATGCTGCAGCTGTATAAAAACTATAAACCCATGCATTTCTTCGGCATGCTGGCATTTTTGCTGGCAGCGGTGTCGGTGATATTGTTTGTTCCGGTATTTTTGGAGTATCTGAATACGGGACTGGTGCCGAGATTCCCGACGCTGATCGCCTGCGGATTCATTCTGCTGGCGGGGATCCAGTCGTTTTTCTCCGGTATGATGCTGGAAGTTATGGCGGCCAAGGACCGGAAGGATTTCGAGTATCGTCTGAACCGTGTGCATGGGGAACATCAGGAACGTAAAGGATTATAATATGCAGGAGAAGAGAATACTTCCCAGACGCAGAGGCGGTGTGCTGCTTTGCGTTCTGGGATGTCTGTTTGTATTTTTCGTAAAAACAGAAAAAGATCTGGCGGCTGCGGGCAATATCCTGTGGACGGCCGGATATGTGGGAAGCACTCTGCTGTGGACCGTGCTTTTGGGATGCCTACTGGGTGTGATCGGAACGTTTGTGGTCTATCGTGTGGCAGAGCGGCCGGCACCAGAGGGTGACTGCAGCGGTGGAAGGAACGGTGCCGGTAAAGACAATGCTGTGTTCGGCAGATCTGCCGCGTGGATACAGAGACGCTCCGGGGCACAGGTGTTTTTCGGAAGCCTGTTATTGCTTTGCCTTGCATGGCTTCCGGTATATCTGGCATATTACCCGGGAATCTGTGCCTATGATGCACCGGTACAGACCGGACAGATCGTGGAGCATTATTATTTTGATCATCATCCGATCGTGCACACACTGCTTTTACAGGGAATGCTGTGGCTGGGAACGCAGCTGTCCGGGAGTATGAATGCCGGAATGGCACTGTACACTGCGCTGCAGATGCTGCTGCTGGCGGGCAGCATGTCCTACGGTGTGCTGGTATTGCACAGACGGCGGGTGGCGGCAGGCTGGCAGATCGTGATGCTGCTGCTTGGAATGTTTTTCCCGTTCCACTGGTATATGAGTGTCAGCATGACAAAAGATACGGTATTCAGTGCTTTTTTACTGCTGCAGCTGATCAGTCTGACGGAGCTATTGCTGGAGAACCGCAGGGAATGGCGTCCCGGAGTCCGGGATCTGCTGTTTTTTATCGGAACAGTGGGAATGATACTGTTTCGCAATAACGGAAAATATGCTATGATTGTACTATTAGCATTTCTTTTTCTGGCAGTATGCTTTGGAAAAAGAGCGAGGAAGCTCTGGGGGAGACTGTTTACGGTAAGTGTGGCAGCTTTCTGTATAGGGCTTTTTGTGCTGTCCGCAGTGTTCTCCGCAACGCACGCGGAACAGGGAGACAGGAGAGAGATGCTGAGTATGCCGATCCAGCAGATGGCCCGCTGCATGATCTACCACGGAGGAGTGGGAGTACTTCCTGAGGATGACGGTACCATGTCGGAGCAGGATCGGGCACTGGTGAATGATTTTATATTGGATGAGGCTTACAGGGATTATGATCCCGGCATCGCGGATCCGGTAAAGCGACATACCAACACGTATGTGGTGCGTTATCGCTCGGGAGATTTCCTGCGGACCTATTTTCATCTGCTGAAATTTTATCCCGGAGATATGATCAATGCCGCACTGGCAGTGGATGCAGGATTTTTATCTCCCTTTGATGTCACCCATGCGGCGGTGAATGAAGTGCAGGGGAGAGAGGGCCTCGGATATATACAGACACGATGGGAAGAAGATACCCTGAACAACAGAGGGATCTACAAAGACAGCAAATGGCCGGGACTGTATGACCGCCTGGAGACATGGGCGGACGGGAACGGTTATCTGGAGCTTCCGGTACTGAAATATTTGTTCGTGCCAGGCAGTTATCTGTGGCTGTATCTGGCGCTGGCGGCGATACTTGTGATCGTGGACAGAAAGCGATACTGTCTGCCACTGGCGGTGATCGCCGGATATTATGGGACGATGCTGTTAGGCCCCACGGTGCAGATGCGATATGTCTATCCGGTGATGCTGGCACTGCCGTATCTGGTGGCGCTGATGTGCGGAACAGGCCGGAAGACGGAAAATGAGAAAACAGAGACAGAGATAAAACAGGGACAGAGATAGGATAGAGAAATGGACAAACTGATCATAGGAGCAGGGCTGTATGGATTGTATGCGGCGCTGTATTGTGCAAAAAGAGGGCAACAGGTAGAGGTGCTGGAGATGGAAGAGGCTCCTTTTACCAGAGCCACATATATCAATCAGGCCCGGGTACACATGGGATATCACTACCCGAGGTCTCTATCTACGGCCATGAAATCCGCCGGATATTTCAAGCGTTTTACAGAGGACTATTCCTTCTGTCTTCATACCGCGTTTCAACAGATTTATGCCACTTCCGCTCATTTTTCCTGGACGGATGCGGCGGAATTTTTGAAGTTCTGCCGGGATGGCGGGATTCCCTGTAAGGCGCTTCCTGTGGAAGAATATTTCCAGCCGGGGCTGTGCGACGGAGCTTTTCTCACCGAGGAGTATACCTACGATGCCCATATCCTGCGGGATCATCTGATGGAGGAGATCGCGAAATATCCGGGAGTGAAGCTGCACTTCGGGCGGCAGATCACAGAGATCGTAAAACAATCGGACTGCTATGAGATCACCGCATTGCATGAGGGCCATAGAGAGGTATACCGGGCACCGTTTGTGCTGAATGCCACTTACGCTTCCGTGAATCAGGTGCTGGAAAAGGTAAAGGGAGTCACGGCAGAACCCTTCGGACTGAAGTATGAATTATGTGAGATCATCCTGTGCAAAACAGGTGACAAGCTCAGGGACATCGGATTTACAGTAATGGATGGACCGTTTTTCTCCATTATGCCTTTCGGCAGGACGGGATATCATTCCCTGACTTCGGTGACTTTTACACCGCATAAGACAAGCTACGATGCTACACCGCAGTTCTCCTGCGTGGGGGCGGACGGCAATATCTGTAGAAGCGGCTGGCTGGGGAATTGCAACGACTGTCCCGGCAGACCGGAGAGTGCCTGGGAGTATATGTCTACGCTGGCCCGGAAATATCTGCGGGAGGAGTATACATTCAGCTATGAGCAATCACTGTTCTCCATGAAGCCGATCCTGAAGGCTTCAGAGATCGATGATTCGAGACCTACCGTGATCCGGGCATTATCCGAGAACCCCACCTTCATCAGCGTCTTATCCGGCAAGATCAACACGGTATATGATCTGGATCCTTTTTTAGATTAGGATAACCATTCCGAGTGGTTATAAATAATAATAGATATAGGGGAAACGTTATGGAGAGAACCGCAATCCTGAATAAAGAGAAAAATTTTGTATCCTGCGTGCTGTATCTGCACAACGATGGTGCGCACATCCGTGATTTCCTGAATACGGTCTGTGGCACCATGGAAGAACATTTCGAAAAATATGAGATTGTCTGTGTGAATGACTGCTGCATGGACAATACCATCGAGGAGATCCATCGATTTCTGGAAGAAAGCAGTGGAAATCATGTGGTGAGCATGATCAATTTAAGCTTTTATCAGGGAGTTGAGATGGCCATGAATGCCGGAAGAGACCTGGCAGTGGGAGATTTCCTGTTCGAATTCGACAGATGCCTGCCGGATTTTGAGCCGTCACTGATCATGGATGTTTATGACAGAGCACTGGGAGGCTATGATGTGGTGGCAGCCGCTCCGGGGAGAGATGTGGCACTGACCTCGCGGCTGTTCTATGCAGTATATAATCTGGGAAGCCGTAATACCCATAAGCTGCGTCAGGAGAGATTCCGTATCATATCCCGCCGCGCAGTGAACCGTGTGAATCAGATGAATGCGTACATTCCTTACCGCAAGGCGATGTATATGAATTGCGGACTAAAGGCGGATACGCTGGTCTATGAGAATAAAAAGAAGGCAGGCAGTGCCAGGAACCGGGAGGAGCGCAGCACCCGCAGCAGTCTTGCACTGGATACGCTGATCATTTTCACCAATGTCCTGGAGAAGTTCTCTATGCTGGTGAGTGTGATCCTGTTCTCTGTGATGATGATCATGTTTGCCTGGATCGTGTATTCGATCTTCAGCACGGTACGTCCCGTGGAAGGTTGGATGAGTCTCATGACGCTGATATCGTTTGGATTTTTCATGATGTCCGTCATGCTGACGTTGATCTTCAAATATCTGTCCGTGATCTTGAATATGAGCTTTAAGAGACAGCACTACGTAATCGAAGGAGTGGAAAAACTGACAAAATGATGTTTACGATTATTTTTCCGGTATTAAATGAACGTCTGCGCTTAGAGAGCGGTGTGACCCGCACGGTGGAATATCTGCAAAGCATTGCTTTTGAAGACTATGAGATCATTATCGTGGATAACGGTTCCGAGGATGAGACACCGCAGATCGCAGAAAATCTGTGTAAAAAATATGATAAAGTAAAATATGAGAGGATCAATGTCCGCGGTGTGGGCGCCGCATTCCGCAGAGGTGTGGAAGTAAGCCACGGCGATGTGGTAGGCTATATGGACATCGACCTTTCCACCAATATTAGGCATCTGGGAGAGGCTATTCACCTCTTCGAGACGCAACCCGAGATCCAGTATATCAACGGCAGCCGTTTTGCCAGAGAATCCGATACCAGGGGCAGAAAATGGTACCGCAGGATCACATCCCAGGGACTTTTGATTCTGTTAAAGCTGTTCTTACGGATGAAATCCACGGATGCCATCTGCGGATTCACGTTTGTCCGCAGAGAGACGGCACTTTCACTGATCGAGGGCTGCAGCCGGGATAACGGATGGTTCTATATGATCGAATTCCTGCTCCGGGCGGAGAAACGGGGCGTGACCATACTGGATTATCCGGTGGAGTGGCAGGAAGACTATAATACTACCGTTAAGGTATTCAAGACGATCTGTAATTATCTGGTACAGATCGCAAGGTTATTCAACGAGTTTTATATCAAAAAGCACATATAAGCGAAAGAAGGACGACAGAATGGCACATATTAAGAGAATCGATCTGACGAGAGATGTAGAAGCACATGCGGATGCCTACAGAGAGGCTATTGAGAAGGTATGCAGGGAGACTGCCTTTTCCGGCGGAAAATATGCGGATACGTTTGACAAAGAGTTTGCCGCTTATGTGGGAAGCCGATATGCCAGCGGTGTGAACAACGGTACTTCCGCCTTACATCTGGCCATGCTGGCCCTGGGAGTGGGACCGGGAGATGAAGTCATCGTACCGGCAAATACCTACATTGCTACGGCATGGGGTGTCAGCTATACGGGAGCCACGCCGGTGTTCGCAGATTGCACGCCGGATACCTGGGAGATCGATCCTTCCGTGCTGGAGGCGAAGATCACGGAGAGGACAAAGGGGATCATCGGTGTTCATCTCTACGGTCAGCCTTTCGATTATGCAGGCGTGCGCGAGATCGCAGACCGTCACGGTCTGTTCGTGGTGGAGGATTGCGCACAGGCCCATGGGGCACAGTTTGAGGGGAAAAATGTGGGAACCCTGGGAGACCTGGCATGCTTTAGCTTCTATCCGGGCAAAAATCTCTATGCTTTCGGAGAAGGCGGAAGTGTCACCTGTGAGAAGGAAGAGTACTATAAGCATATTGACCGCCTGAAAAATCAGGGCTGCGATGTGCGTTATTATCATGATGAGATTGGATATAATTATCGACTGGAGGGACTGCAGGGTGCGGTATTGAGCGTAAGCCTGAAATATCTGCCGGAGTGGACGAAGAGACGTCAGGAGATCGGACACCGCTATATCCGGGAGATCACGAATCCTCTGATCACCATGCAGCATCATCCGGAGAACACCACACCGGTGTTCCACCTGTTCGTCATCACGGTGCCGGATCATGAGGACTTTATCCGCTATATGGCAGATCATGATGTAGAGTGCAACATGCACTATCCGGTTCCCTGCCATTTGCAAAAGGCATATGCGGATCTGGGATATCAGCCGGGAGACTGCCCCAATGCGGAATATCTGGCAGCGCACTGTGTGACACTGCCTTTGTTCCCCGAGATGCGGGAGGATGAGATCCGGAGAGTCATCGAACTGTGCAATGCTTACAGACAGTAAGGAGATCACAATGCAGACCGTAACAGCAGAAAATAAAACATCGGAAAATAAAACATCGAAAGCAATTTCTGAGAACTACCGGGATACGCAGGCCGGGATCTATCTGCGCCTCATGACCCATGAGGACACGGACCGGATCGTGGCATGGCGTAACAGCGATGCCGTGCGCAAAAATTTTATCTATCAGGAGCTTTTTACCAGACAGTCCCATGAGCACTGGATCCGGACCCATGTGGAGACCGGAGATGTGGTGCAGATGATCATCTGCGATCTGGAAGGGGATACTCCCCTCGGATCTGTGTATATCCGGGATATTGACAGACATCACAATAAGGCGGAGTATGGAATCTTCATCGGAGAAGAGAGCGCCCGAGGCCGCGGGATCGGCACAGCGGCGGCAAAGCTGATGTTACGGTACTGTTTTGAGCAGGAAAAGTTGCACCGGGTCTACCTGCGGGCATTGTCGGAGAACCTGCAGGCCATCCGAAGCTATGAAAAGGCAGGATTCGCCAGAGAAGGACTGTTAAGAGACGATGTGTGTATTGACGGTGTGTACCGGGATATTGTCTGGATGGCAGCCGTGAATCCGGCAGATTAAGAAGGAGCAAGCAACAAAAAATGGACAGAATTAAAAAAGTAAGTTTTGTGATCCCCTGCTACCGTTCGGAGCATACGCTGCCCCATGTAGTTACGGAGATCCGCGAAAAAATGCAGGAACTGACACAGTATACGTATGATATTTTTCTGGTGAATGATGCATCACCGGACAATACAATGGAAACGATCCGGGATCTGTGTGAAAAATACGATAATATCAAGGGCATTGGATTCGCCAGAAATTTCGGACAGCATGCGGCATTGATGGCAGGACTACGGCATTCCGACGGAGATTATGTGGTCTGCCTGGATGATGACGGACAGACCCCCGCCGATGAAGTGGATAAGCTGCTAAATAAGCTGGAGGAAGGCTTTGATGCTGTATACGCCAGTTATGAACACAAGCAGCACTCTGCATTTCGGAATCTGGGCAGCAAGGTCAATGAGCTGATGACCCGGATGATGTTAAACAAGCCCGCGAATCTGTATATTTCCAGCTATTTTGCGGTGAAGCGGTTCGTGGTGGAGGATATGATCCGCTATGAGAATTCGTATCCTTATGTCATCGGACTGGTGCTCCGTGCCACGAAAAACATTACTAACGTGCCGGTGTGTCACAGAGAGCGGGAAGAGGGCAATTCCGGTTATACGCTCAAGAAGCTGCTGGGATTGTGGTTCAACGGATTTACGGCATTTTCCGTGAAACCGCTGCGGATCGCCACATCTCTCGGTGTGGGCTTCGCAGGACTGGGTTTTCTCTATGGAATCTATACGATCATCAAGAGACTGGTGAATCCCAATGTTCCCATGGGATTCAGCGCATTGATGGCGGCACTGGTATTTTTCGGCGGCATGATCATGATCATGCTGGGACTGATCGGAGAATATGTGGGACGTATCTACATCAGCATGAATAATTCTCCCCAGTATGTGATCCGTGAGCGAATCGGACTCGGAACAGATGAGGACCCGTGAGTCTGAATAGGTAAATATAAAGTGAAAAACGAAATAAAAGATTTTGAACAGAAGGGTAAGACAAGACCATATGAAAAATACACGTTTTGTAAATTGGTGGAAACAGGACAAACGTTATATTACCTTACTTAAGGCGGTACTTATGGCACTGCTTCCGCTGGTATGCTGTCTGATCCGGACGGCGGCAGAGGGGAGAAGCATCGGCCAGGTCTATTTGCCTTCTTCGGAATGGAATGATGAATTATTCTATTTTAAACAAGTGGAAGGCATTGTGATTTACGGATTTCCCATGGGGTATTTCGGGTTTAACGAAAGCCATGCGCTGCAGCTGTCTTTCGCAGCCTGGAGTCCCGTGCTGGTATTCCCCTGGATCCTGTGGGGACTGGTGTTCGGCTGGAATCTGCTGTCACCGGTGATCTGCAACATTGTTCTGATGACGGTTACGATGTTCGTATTTGTCTGGCTGGTAAAGCCGACCTGGAAGCAGCTGGGGATCCTGACGGTTTTGTTTGGACTGTATTCGTTATTCGTAAGATACATGCTCTCCGGTATGCCGGAAGTCATCTGTTTCAGTATGCTGATCCTGTTCTATGGTCTGGCAATGAGCTATCTGCAGAAAGAGAGTAAAGGCAAGCTGATCGCTATGTTTGTGATCTCTGTGCTGCTTGTGCTGATGCGGCCGTATATGTTATTGTTCCTGGCGCTTGCCTGCTTTTTCTGGATCCGGGAGGATCGAAAATGGGGGAGCATCGGATCTGTGATCGTGGTGGCAGTGACGGGAATCCTGTATGTGCTGATCAAACATTACCTGGGTGCGGAATATTTTACACCGTTGTTTTATACCGACTGGATCACGACGTTCTTCACGGATGGGATCGGTGCCGGTTTCCGTAACTTTTTCGGGACGTTACATTGGAAAGGACTGGAATTTGTCAGACATTGTATCGCCGGGGCGCAAAGCGGTCTGGCTTCGGGAGCCTTTTTTGACGGCTATCTGATCCTGCTGGGAATCCTGGCAGTGAACAGTATCTGTGACCGGAACAGACTGCGCAGGGCTGTCCGTGCGGAGAAGATCGTCATGGAACCGGCAGACGAAGCTGTTCGTACGGCGGTTTTCGGAAAATACACATTGACGGAAGAACAGAAAAAGAAGTTAACGAACCAGCTGATCATAGAAGTGCATTTTGCACTGAGCCTGATCGCGATGTTATTCGCACATCTTTTGATGTATAAGATGACAGAGGGCAGCAAGCATTTTCTGACCTTTATCGCAGCGGGAATTTTTATTGTTAGCATGCTGGAGACAAAATATTATAAAAAAGCGGTGCTTTTGGGAGCGGCTTTTCTTTACCTGTACAGCTATAAAGCAGTGGAACCGTATGATTATCAGGTCCCCTATGTGACGCAAGGACGACAGGAACAGATTGCATACTGGAGTGAGGTTTTTGCAGAAAAAGTGTCTGTGGATACAGAACAGGTTCCGGATTATAAAAATGTGGTGATCTGGACGTTGGGAGATGTGACAGAGGAAGGAAATCAGAGCCTGAAATGGCAGCTGTTATACGGTACGCCCAAGGGATTTGGCATCAGCTGCTGTGAATTTCAATATGTTTCGGAACACCTGACGGAGCTTGAGAGCCGTTATGTTGCCACAGTAAGCGGCGGAATTATTGATGGAATGTGTCAGGCACAGGGGTATGAAGAACTCGGGCGCGATGCGGATATGGTACTGTATCAAAGATACTAGTGTGAAAGAAAGTAGAGGAAAGCCATAAACTGGCGC
>UMCO01086209.1_pt1 | contig 12288 bp, 8 predicted proteins | sample 1964251 | NCBI WGS metagenome assembly UMCO01 (sample SAMEA4835970, study PRJEB28245) | human gut metagenome | biome: gut microbiome; material: fecal sample | place: Denmark | collected 2008
TCCAGTCCGCAGCGCAGGTCGAACGAATATTCCCTTCCGTCGTGGCCGGGGTTCCTCAGGGCAGTCACTGTCACCTGATTCTTGCCGGCTCCGCCGCTGGTCGGAGTCACCGAACTCCAGGTATAGTGGTTCGTGTTAGGAACCGCCACCCTCCATTCATTGTCAGCAGTGAACTCAACCGTGTAGGTGCCTCCGGCAGACGTGAACACCGGATTCATGGCCTCCCCGGAAATGGTGATGGTCCCGGAGTCGTTCGAATCATCTTTGCAGGCGGCTAAGGACAGAGCCATCGCCGCTGCCAGCATTATTATGGATATTCTTTTCATTTTTAGCGTTTTTGTTATTTTTTCACAGTTTTCAGATAGTCATCGAATCCCTTTTTGAAGGCATCCCAGTAGTCGTACATCTTGATGTGACAGAGGTCGAACACAAAAAAGCCATCGCCCTCGTTGATGCAGGCCTTGATCGAATCCGGGATCTTGGAAGCCTGACCGCCGTTCGTCCACCCCGGGGAGTTGCCGATGTCCGGCCCGCCGCAGAACTTGACATCCCCCTTCAAGAGAGACCTGCCCTGCTTGCAGAACCCTTGCATCGTCCACTCACCGCTGCCCCAGATGCTGTCGGCGCCGGCATAGGCTCCGAGAAACATGAAGTCGCAGTGGTCGGCGTAGCCACAGTTCTTGTAGTTCGCCGATGCCCAGGAATAGCCGTCCGCCTTAGGATCGTACTTAGGGCTTGCCCAGTTCACGCCGGATGTGTAGTAAGTCGAGTACCAGGCCCCGACATACACGCCGAAGCGTATGTTCTTGTTGATCCGGTGGACAGCGTCGGAAGCCTCGGCGACGAAGTCGTGGATGACGCTCGCGCGGAACTCCAGCCACTTCTTCACAGTCTCGCCAGCCTTCGACCCAAGCGCCGTCGTGCCGGGAGCCATCACATCACCAGGCCATGAAGAGCAGGTGATGCCTGAATATTCCTCGAACTTTCTCTTCGAGACATCCGAGAAATCGCTCTGCAGGCCATAGTCATCGTAACGGCAGCGGTCCAGGATGATGCCGTCAAGATCGTATGCAGCCAGATCCTTGATGATCTGAAGCACATAGTTCCGCACCTGCTCGTTGGCAGGATTGAGGAATCTGGCTCCGTAGTCTTCGGAGCCGGTCAGATCCATGACGCTGACAAGGCCGTCTTTCGCGTTGATGACCGAAGCCCAGGACTTCCTTCCCGACTCGCGGAAAAGCATTCCGTCGCTTCCAAGGCCATAAGGGCAAAGGTAGCCGCCCACGAAGGTGTTGATGCTGGCGTTCACCTTGAGACCCACCTTGCGGGTCTCGTCGATGAAGGTCTGGAGGTAGTCGTATGTGCCGGTTCTGGAAACCCACACATAACTGCTTCCCTTCCAGACATCTACCTTCTTCAGCGGACTGGCGACAGAGGACTTGAACAGCACGTCGCCGCTTGTCGGCCTTACATCGACAATGATGTCCGTGAAACCAACGTCCTTGATGCGCTTCAAATCCGCGGCTATCCTGTCCTTGTCGTTCTCGTAGTCACAGAAATTGGCCGCCGCGTCAATCCACACGTACCTCGGCTTGCCTGTCTCCTCCGCAGGTTTCTCGGGCTCCGGTTTCGGTTTGTCCCATTCGGGGTTCCAAGGGTTATCCTTGGAACCTCCGCAGGACATGATTGTCATGGCGGCAAAAACGATCAGGGAATATATCCTCAAAGGGTTCATCTGACTATTTCTTTATGCAATCCACAGAATAGCCACCGAGGACTCCCGAATTCTGGTCGTAGTAGTACAGATACATCTTGAATCCGTCCTTGGTCGGAGCCAGAACGACATCTCCGGCGGCAAAGCCGGCGTCAGCCTTCTGGAACCAGTCAACGGAAGACTTGCCGAGGACTATCGACGTGGTCTCGTTCAGATTGCCGGACAGCGCCGCCGGATCCGAGATGTCGTACAGATAGAGGGCAGGGCCGCATCCCCAGTGAGGGAAGTGGCTGACCACGAAGAGCGACATGTAGGTGGCGTGATTGAACTGCTTGCTGTCCAGATTATTGACATTCAAAGCCCACGATGATCCGTCGTTGAACGGTAGCGACGACTTCAGCGTGCCGTCCGCCATGACATAGTGCAGGACGTTAGGATCATAGTAAGAAAGGAACATCCCGGCGTTCCGCGTAGGAGCCACGGCCACAGCGTCGGTGTTGTTCACCGGAGCACCGCCCCATGCGAGACCGGCTCCCGCGAGATCGAGCACCGAGACATCGGCGACGGATCCGCCGGCAACAGTGACCCTCGTCACCTTGCTTGAGGATGTCACGCCCGCGATGCCCTCATGGGTTATGTCAATCACAGCGTCACCGTCAATGTCGCCGATGACCTTTATTGAATACCCCATAGGAAGATCCGTGCTGTTGGTGAACGAATGGAACAGTTCCGGAGCGGTCTTAACAGAGGTAGCCTTCCAAATCTTGAACTCGCCTCCGCCGTCAACGTGGTTGCAGAGGATAAGGTTCTCCGCCTCGTCATTGGTGACAGCCGCCGGAGCGACACCGCCGGCATTGATCTCGCCTTCCTTGACACCGGTGACACCGTTCAGGAAGACAGGAGCGGAACCGTTGCCGTAGCAGAAGACAAGCTTGCCGCCAGTCACCGCAAGGCTCGGGAATATGTCAGCCGTGTTGTAGGCCGGGAGTCCGGCCATGCTTACAGGCTCGAAGTTGAACAACGCCTCAAGCGATGACTTGTCAAAGCCCTTGTCAATCTTGTCAGGAACAGTCTTGATGACGGTATATTCAGAGAAGGTCTGACCATCGTGGGCGGTCACCCTGAACTTGACGCCCTTGTTGTAGTCCTGCGGAGTCGAAGGATCAGGGGAGATGGTGGCATGCGCCGAAACCTGTGCGGATGCGGTGCAGGCGCTCAGATCCTCGGCGGACACCAGGGTGACGGTCTTCTTGTTCTTGTCCACGATGCCGGAGACGGCGGGGTCATCCAAGGAGAAGACAAGAATGTCGCAAGCCTTGGACTTCACCCTTTCGCCAGTGATGCAGATGTTCCTGCTCTCACCCTTGGCGTTGGTGAACCTGAACATGTTGTCCTTGGTCAGATCCAGAAGGGTCAGCGCCGGCTCGATGGTACAGTTCGGCTGCAAGGCAGCCTGCACCCTGACCTTGGTCATGTAAGGTGATGTCTCGTTGTCCGATGTCTCAGGGAAAAACCAAGGGACAGGGATGACGAACCGATCGGCGTTCTCGTCCGTGATGTTCAGCTTGCACATCGACTGATCCATGAAGGGGCCGAATGTGAAGAACGCCTCGAAACTGGTAAGGTTTTGACGCTCCGCGGTCGACTCGACATATTCAGGGCTATGGCACGAAGCCGCCACGAGAAGAGTCAGAACCGCTGTCAGTATGTGGATCTTTTTCATATAAGTCGTGATTATTTCCATTCCGGGAATTGTTCTACTGCATTGTTGCTTGACAGCTCGCTGTCCTGGAGAGGGAATCTGTTCATCTTCTCAGGATAGTTGCGGTCCTTGTCATCGACAGAGACATAGGTGTAGATGAAGCCACTTCCTGCGCTCTCGATCTTCAAGCCATGCACCTGATAGCCGGAGAGTCCGTCAGGATAGTTGTTCGGAGCCACTCCCCATCTGCGGAGATCCCAATAGGAGAAGCCTTCGAACGCCAGCTCGACCTTGCGCTCCTGACGGATGGCCTTCCACAGGTTGTCCCCCGCCTTGTCAGCGTACGGAAGCCCGACACGGGCGCGGATTTCCTTGACGGCGGCATTGGCTCCCGCGGCGTCATTGAGACGGTAGCAGGCCTCGGCCCTGTTCAGAAGCACCTCGGCGTACCTGATGATGACAAGCGGCTGGGTGCTCTCGTGTCTGGCGATCACGTCATGCGTCTCGTCCACACCTTTGCGGAGGTAATAGCCCGTGGTCGTCTTACCCTTAGGCTCCTTGACCACGTTCCATTGGCACCAGCCGTCGTCTCCGCCCACAAACGGCTCGATCGTGCGCCCTTTCCACTTCGCACCGTTGTAGAGTACGGATGCCTGGAAACGAGGCTCAAGCAGCTCATACGGAGGATTCTGATCGGTTCCCTCGGCGGTGTGCCAAGGCGACCAGTCCGGAAGACCGGAGCCGTCGGCATATTCATAGGACTCCACAATCTCCTGTGTCGGCGTGCCGTAGCCGCCGCCTGAAGCATCCTTGGTGGTGTAGTCGCCTCCCGGAGAGTAGTAGTAGTCGAAGCTGTGGGTCACATTGTCGGAATAGTTGAAGACATATTCAAGTATGACCTCGGAATTGTTGCCGTTGAAGACATCAGCATAGTTTGAGATCAGAGAATAACCCAACTCCTTCACTTTGTCCGCGGCCGCGACGACCTTGTCATAACGTTTGGCGTACAGCATCGCCCTTGTCATGAAGGCATAGGCCGTACCTTTGTTCAGCCTTCCGTTCGCTTTTTCTTTCTCAGGCAGGTTCGCGGCGGCGAACTCAAGGTCGGATTCGATGAAGTTCCATCCTTCCTCCTCTGTCGAGAGAGCCTTGTTGGCCGTGATGGCGCTCAGATCCTCGTCATAGATGATGACATCCTTGTACCTCTTGACAAGGTCGAAGTAGAACCATGCGCGCATGAACCTCAGCTCGGCCGAGAGTCTCGTCTTGTCCTCACCGGACATCTCACCGTACTTCTCCAGATAGTTCAGACCCTGGTTGGTCTTTCTGATCGCGCTGTACATCGTGTCCCAGTAGCCAAGGTACGCGGACACGTAGTTGGCTGTCAACACAGATCCCCCGTAGGCGATCTCGCTCGGTATGTAGCACAGAGCGTTGAAGTTGTAGGAGCCGTACTTCAACTGGTCGGTGAGGGCGTCGGTCATGCCGGCCACACACTGTCCGGAGTTGGCGTCGGCCATGTCCAGGATGTAGCTATAGATGTAGTTCACTCCATATTCCGCATTCGCGGTGGTTTTCCAGAGCATCTTGTCCGAGACGCTGTCGGTCGGAGTCATGTCGAGGAACGAGTTGCAGGAGGACACCCCCATCGCCACGGCGATTCCCGACACTGTCAAAATCAGATTCTTAATGTATTTCATATCAAGCTGTCCTTTTAGAATGATAATGTCACACCACCCATCAAGAGGCGCTGCTGAGGATAATAACCGTTGTTCACGCCCGGAGACTCAGGGTCGATTCCCTTAGGAAGACCATCGATGGTGAATATGTTCTGTCCCTCGACGAACAGCCTGAGGGAAGACACGCCAAGATGGCTCATCCATTTCTTCGGCAGGGTGTAGCCAAGCTGCGCTGACTTCAGACGGACATATTTTCCGTCCCTCCACCAGAATGAGCAGCTTACACCGTTGTCACCACCGTGTCCCGGAGAGCCGAGGGTTAGACGCGGGAAGGTACCGTCAGGATTGTCCACGCTCCATGCGTTCTCCACAAGATAGAGAGGAGAGTTTCCTCCCTCCTTGAAAGTCTGGGTCCAGATCGTGTTGTCATCATAGCCGTTGTAGTACGTTCCGGTAAGGGAAACGTCGAACAAGGCGCCACCGGTGAACTGGGCATTGAAATCAAAGCCGTTCCACTCGAAATTGAGGTTCAGGCCGAATGTCAGCTCAGGCCTGTTGGAACGTCCGAAATAGCCCCAGTCGTCGTAGTCGATCTTGCCGTCGCCGTTGATGTCCACGAACTTGATGTCGCCCACGTTAGGGCGTGATCCCCACCAGGCGGAATTGTCAATCTCCTCCTCGGAGCGGAACAGCCCGTCGGTCTTCCAACCCGTGATGGAGCCATAGGTCTTGCCGACAATCTTCCTGTTGTCGCTGACCTCAGGATTGTCCTTGTACTTGATCCATCTGGTCTTTGAATATGTCAGGCTGGCGCTCACCCCGTAGAAGAACGGCTTGCCGCCGAGAGAGAACTGATTCTTGTGAGTGACCATGAGGTCAACACCCTTGGCGTCGATCGCAGGATAATTGATGTAGGTCGGATAGTACCCACCCATGGAAGCCGGGAATCAGGAGCCCTGGCCGGTCAGGATGTCATAGGTGTAGTTGTAGAATCCGTCCACCTCCATGCCCAGAAGCCCGTCCCACAGGGTCGCGTCGAATCCGACGTTGTAGGAAAGGTAACGCTCCCATGACAAGTTGAGCGACGGCACGACATCCGGCTTATAGGCAGGATTGAAGGCAGCGCTTCCGTCAACCATCCTGTAGCCCACCTTCTGGCCATAGCGCGAGTAGGTGCTGAGGAAGGCATATTCAGGAACACCGTCGTTTCCAAGCATTCCGACGGAGGCCCTGATCTTCAAGTCATTGAGGAAATCAGCAGATTTCATGAAATTCTCATTGGAGATTCTCCACGCGACGGATGCTGAAGGGAAGAAGCCCCAGCGGTACTTGTCCATTCCGCTGAAAAGGTACGAGCCGTCCTCGCGTCCCGAAAGTTCGATGAGGTACCTGTCCGCGAAGTTGTACTTGAGTCGGAAGACTCCGCCGACGCTTCTGGACGCTCCGCTGCTTCCGGAGACAGGGTTCTTGGTCGGGTTGCCCTGGCTGATTTCCGGGAGCGATGCGAAAGGAAGATCCTTGACGTAGGCCGCGAGACTGTTGCTCTTGGTGTCACGGATCTCCATGAGCGCCAAGGCCTCCACGCTGTGCTTGCCGAAGGTGTTGGAATATTCAAGACTGGCCTGTCCCACCATCTGCTGCCAATAGGACGTTCCCTCTCCGAGGTTTATGCCGTTGTCCACTCCCCTTGGGTCATTCTTCTTCGAATATGCTCCGTCCACGAAAGCCATCGTGCTGTAAGGGGTGTTCAGATTCTTGTTGTAGGAGTTGCTCCAGTCATAGACACCGGCAACCTTGGCGACCAGTCCGTCCACGCCTGGAATGTCATAGGCCAGCGTGGCGTTGACCGAAAGATCCATCGAGCGGGTCTTCTTGTAGCCTGACTCATAGATGGCGGCGAGAGGACTCTGAGGAAGTCCGGTGTTCTTCTTTATCGTCGAAGTGTACATGCCCTCGTACCTCTCCGGGAGATACGGATGCATCACGATTGTCTGGTTGGCCACCGACAGCCATCCCAGCTCGCTGTATCCGCCGTCCGTGCCTCCCGAGGCATAGCCCGGAGTGTCCCTGTGAGCCAGCGTACCCGACAGACCCAGCTTGAAATGCAGCCTGGAAGTGATGTCCGAGTCAATGTTGGATCTCAGGTTGTAGCGCTTGTAGGTGAAGTTGTCGATGTTACCGTCCTGCCCGTAGTAGCCGAAAGAGGTGTAGTAGCGGGCCTTGTCGTTTCCTCCGGTCACGGTCACGTTGTGCTTCTGCGTGAATCCGGTGTCGAACACCTTGTCGATGTAGTTCACGTTGTCCCAACCGTCGGTAGGGTCGCCGTTGGTCATCGCCGCGACATTCTCCGAAGTAAAGTACGGATTGTACTGGGAGCGGTCGGTGATGGCTCCGCTGGCCAGCTGGTCCATCATGTCCGCCATATTATAATAGTAGGCGAACTGCGGGCCGTTCATGAACTCCGGGAAATTGGCGTTCATCGACACACCGAACGAGGCGTCATAGGTGATGGAGGTCTTCTCCTTCGCTCCCCTCTTGGTCGTGATGATCATCACGCCGCCCGCGCCTTTCAATCCGTACACAGCGGCAGACGCTCCGTCCTTGAGGACAGAGATGCTCTCGATGTCATTAGGATTGATGTCGTTGATGTCACTCACCGGAAATCCGTCCACAACGTAGGCGATTCCGTAGATCGAGCCGCGCAGACGCAGGGAAGCCTGATCCTGACCAGGCTCTCCGGACTCCTGCACAGAGGAGATGCCCGGAAGACGGCCGGCAAGAATCTGAGAGACGTTCGAGGCCGGAGCCTTCAGGACCTCGTCCCCCTTGATCGCCGAGACCGCTCCCGTCAGGGATGATTTCTTGGATGTACCATAACCCACGACAACCACCTCGTCAAGATAGGCAGTGTCCTCTTTCAGGGTCACGTTCAAAACCTGCACGGTTCCGTCACATAGTTTCCGGAACGATGTCATGCCCAGACACTGGAACTCCAGCGTCTGTCCTTTTGCGACGGAAATCACATAGCTTCCGTCCGATCCGGTCATCGTGCCGTTCGTGGTTCCGGCCACAATGACAGAGACACCGGGCAGCGGTTGCCCGTTCTGGTCTGTCACCCTACCCTTGACGGAAGGCTGCGCCGACACGTTTCCCGAGAACAGGAAAAACGACAGAACCGACGCAAGCACCACCTTTAGGAAAGGGAATGAATAATTCGATGTTGCTTTCATAAAAGAATGCGTTGTTATTAATAATAGTGTCATCTATCCACAAAGGTTAGCCTAACATTTTTACAAAGTTATAATATTTCATCAAATATTTAACAAATAAATTAATAAATATTAAAATAATTTAAGAAATAAATTCTTACCTTTGCGAAGACAATATTTACTAAGTTATCTTTTAAGGATTACTAAGGATTACTTAAGGATCACCTATCACATAAAGAAAGCACCATGACAGACAGAAGAACTTTTCTGAAGAAGGCCGGAATCGCCGCCGCGACCGCTGTGGCGGCTCCAATTGCCGCCAACGCTATGGGAATGGCCTCGAAGAACGGTAAAGACCTCAGGCTCAAGGCCGACGAGAGCATCAACAGCAGGCTGATCGTCCCTCACGGGAATGCCCTCCCCATCACCGGCACATTCCTGGACGAGATCTCGCATGACATTCCGCACCAGAACTGGGGCGAGAAAGAATGGGATCTTGACTTCCGTTACATGAAGGCGATGGGCATCGACACCGTGATCGACATCCGCTGCGGTTACCGCAAGTTCATCACCTATCCGTCACCTTACCTTCTTAAGAAGGGGTGCTACATGCCTTCGACCGACATGATCGACATGTTCTGCCGCCTTGCCCAGAAATACGGCATGAAGTTCTGGCTCGGACTGTACGACTCCGGAAAATACTGGGACACAGGCGACATGTCCTACGAGGTAGAGGCGAACAAGTACGTGATCGACGAGATCTGGCAGCGCTACGGCAGCAAGTACGACAGCTTCGGCGGCTGGTACATCAGCGGCGAGATCAGCCGTGCCACCAAGGGCGCTATAGAGTCCTTCCGCACGATGGGGCGCCAGTGCAAGGAGGTCTCGGACGGACTGCCGACCTTCATCTCCCCGTGGATCGACGGCAAGAAGGCGGTCGACGCGGCCGGCGGCAACCTGACCAAGGAGCAGGCCGTCTCGATAGAGCAGCACGAGAGGGAATGGAACGAGATCTTCGACGGGATCCATGAATATGTCGACGCATGCGCCTTCCAGGACGGACACATCGACTACGACGAGCTTGACGCGTTCTTCTCTGTCAACAAGAAGCTGGCGGACAAGTACGGTATGCAGTGCTGGACCAACGCCGAGAGTTTTGACCGGGACATGCCGATCCGTTTCCTCCCGATCAAGTTCGACAAACTGAGGATGAAGCTTGAGGCGGCGAAGCGCTGCGGCTACGACAAGGCCATCACCTTCGAGTTCTCGCACTTCATGAGCCCTCAGTCGGCCTACCTTCAGGCGGGACATCTCTACGACAGGTACATGGAATACTTTGACATTCGATAAGCGATGGACAAAAGCATAAATATGACCCGGATAGTGTTCCTGGCCATCGTGGCGGCGATAGGCGGAATCCTGTTCGGCTACGACACCGCCGTGATCTCCGGCACGACCGAGATCGTGAAGAACCAGTTCCGGCTGACGACGATCGCCGAAGGGTGGTACGTGGGCTGCGCTCTGATCGGCTCGATTCTGGGCGTGATGACGGCCGGAATGATGAGCGACCATCTCGGCAGAAAGAAGACGATGCTCATCTCGGCTCTGATGTTCAGCGTCTCGGCCATAGGCTGCGCCGTCTGCGGCGACTTCAACCAGCTGGTTGTCTTCAGGATCATAGGAGGATTCGGCATAGGAATAGTCTCGATCGTCTCGCCGATCTACATCTCGGAGATCGCTCCGGCGCAGAAAAGAGGCTCCCTCGTGTCGCTCTACCAGCTGGCCATCACGATAGGGTTCCTGATGGCCTACCTGATCAACTACTTTGTCCTGAAGGGCGCCGACGTGACCTCCACCTCGACGGATCTCTGGACAAGAATATTCAATTCCGAGTACTGGAGGGGAATGCTTGGCTACGAGACTGTTCCGGATCTCCTGTTCCTCCTCGTCATATTCCTTATCCCCGAGAGTCCGCGCTGGTTGATCACCAAGCACAAGGAAGATAAGGCCGCAAGGATCCTCGGCGGGATATTCACATCCCCGGAGGAAGTGGCAAGGCAGATCGAACAGACCAGAGCCTCGATCGCCGGCGAGACCAAGTCCGAATGGCGGACTCTTCTGGAGCCGGGAATATTCAAGGCTGTCCTCATCGGTTGCGCCATCGCCATCCTCGGCCAGTTCATGGGAGTGAACGCCGTGCTGTACTATGGCCCCAAGATATTCAGTGACGCAGGGTTGTCAGGCGAGAGTTCGATGTTCTCGACCGTCCTTGTGGGGATCGTGAACATGCTCACGACGGTCATCGCCCTCCTGGTCATCGACAAGGTAGGCCGCAAGCAGCTCGTCTGGTGGGGTGTGGGCGGAATGATCCTCTGTCTGCTGATGATAGGCCTGTACTTCTGCTTCCCACAGAGCCTTCCGACCTGGTTCCTGCTGACATTCTTCCTGCTCTACGTGTTCTGCACTGCGATCTCGATCAGCGCAGTGGTCTTCGTGCTGCTTTCCGAGATGTACCCTAACAGAGTGCGTGGACTCGCGATGAGCATCGCCGGCCTCGCCCTTTGGATCGGCACCTACCTGATCGGCCAGCTCACGCCGTGGATGCTTGAGACACTCACTCCGGCAGGCACATTCTTTCTCTTCGCCGCCATGTGCGTCCCTTACCTTCTAATAATGTGGAGACTGGTGCCGGAAACCACAGGCAAGACTTTGGAAGAGATTGAGGAATACTGGACAAAAAGAAAATAAAGCGGATGGTCAAATATTTCAGCGAGAACCTCTCGGACAAGAATTCCATAATCAAGCAAAAGATTCTGGAACTGTGCATGAACTCGGGCGATTTCAGCATCGCAGATTTCGCCCGTGAATTGAACTGCAGCGTCCCGACCACCACCAAGATAGTCGGGGAACTGATTGATGACGGATGGTTGGAGGACCTTGGAAAAAAAGGCTCGGCCAGCGGGCGGAGACCAAGCATATTCGGTCTCAATCCGGAAGCCGGGTTCTTTGTGGGAGTGGATCTGGAAAGAAACCACGCCAACATCATGACAATGGACTTCAAGGGGCAGACCCTGTCCTATGACGAGGATGTCGAGTTCACCCTGAGGAACACGGAGGATTCCTGCAGAAAGCTTTGCGGACTCATCAGGAAAACCCTTGAGGACAATGGGCTTGGCTCCGAACGCATGCTTGCGTGCAATATTGACCTTACCGGACGGGTCAACACCGCTTCCGGCTACAGTTTCACGTATTTCATCAACGAGGACAAACCGCTGAGCGCCATTCTTGAGGAAGACCTCGGAGTTCCGGTAGCCCTTGACAACGACTCCAGGGCAATGACTTACGGGGAGTTCCGCAGCGGAATCGCCAACGGAGAGAGGAGCGTGCTGTTCATCAATGTCGGATGGGGACTCGGCATGGGAATGATCCTGAACGGCGACCTGTACTATGGCAAGTCCGGTTTTTCCGGAGAGTTCGGACATTTCCCGTTTCTGGACAACGGACAGATCTGCCGCTGCGGAAAGATCGGCTGCCTGGAGACCGGAGCCTCCGGCTCGGCTCTCCAACGGATAGTGACGGAGAAACTGGAGGCGGGATGCCCGTCTATGCTGGCTGACAAATACAAGACAGGAAAAGAACTGACGCTCAACGACCTGCTTGGAGCCGTTGAGGAAGAGGATGTCGTGGCGATCGATGCGATGGGAGAGATCGGCACTACCCTCGGAAGAGGCATAGCCGGACTGATCAACATTTTCAATCCGGAAATGGTCATCCTTGGCGGGAAACTGACCGTCGGCGGGGACTATCTTATGCTTCCTGTACGAGCGGCGATCAAGAAATACTCCCTTAACATAGTGAGCAAGGACACCACCATCGTGTTCTCAAAACTCGGGCGCAAGGCAGGATCGCTCGGATGCTGCATGCTCGCACGCACAAGGTTTCTGGGGTTGATGTAGGCTTCGCTTCAATCAAGCCGATCCCGCC
>UMCO01111857.1_pt1 | contig 12240 bp, 7 predicted proteins | sample 1964251 | NCBI WGS metagenome assembly UMCO01 (sample SAMEA4835970, study PRJEB28245) | human gut metagenome | biome: gut microbiome; material: fecal sample | place: Denmark | collected 2008
TTCAGCATGTCAGTCCTCCTTTTCGTTCAGCGGGGGAAGTCCCAGCTCATAGAACGCCACGGCGCTCGCTGCGGCGACATTGAGCGAGTCGACGCCGTGGTACATCGGGATCCTGACCGTGTAGTCGCAGCTCGCGATGGTCGAGGACGCGAGCCCGTCACCCTCCGTGCCCATGACGATGGCAAGCTTTTCTTCGGCGGCAAGGCGCGGATCGTCGAGCCGTACGGAGTCGTTGCGCAGTGCCATCGCGACGGTGTGGAAGCCGAGATCGCGCAGCAGCTGCGTCCAGTCGCCGCTTTCGGGCAGGTAGGTCCACGGGATGAGGAACACATTTCCCATGCTGACGCGCGAGGCGCGGCGATAGAGCGGATCGCTGCCCGCGGTCGTGAGCAGCACCGCGTCCATGCCGAGCGCGGCGGCGGAGCGGAAGATCGCGCCGATGTTCGTCGGATTCATCACGTTTTCGAGCACGACGAGGCGCCGCGCATCGCGGCAGACGTCCTCGACGCTTTGGAGCTTCGGCCGCCGCATGGCGCAGAGCATGCCGCGCGTCAGGTGAAAGCCGGTGAGCTGTGTCAGCACGGATTCATCAGCGGTGTAAACCAGAATATCTTGACAGCAGCGGGCGAGAATTTCGCGCCCCTTGCCCTGAGTATGCTGCCGCTCCATCAGAAACGACACCGGCTCACAGCCCGCATCAAGCGCACGACCGATGACGAGCGGACTTTCCGCGACGAAGAGCGCGTTGTCGGGATCCGCGCGATTGAGCAGTTGGTTTTCGGTCAGGCGCGCGTAGACGTCGAGCGCGGGATCGGAAAAATCGTGGATTTCGATGATGTTTGCCATAGCTTGTCCTTTTTAAGATTCCAAGATGTTCAGCAGTGCGGCGACGTCCGGCAGAACGAACGTCGGCTGCGGGTCAGCGGTGGGGAGGTCTTCTTCCTTCGTCTCGCCAGAGAGGACGAGCAGCGTGTCGATGCCCGCGTTCGCGCCGCTGGCGATATCCGTGTAGATGCGGTCGCCCACGAGCAGTGTTTCCTGCGCAGAAACGCTCGCCTCAAGCATTGCGAGCTGCGGCATCAGCGGTTCGGGCTTGCCGATGACGATGGGGCGGCGGGAGGTCGCGCGCCAGAGCATTTCGCACACGCTCCCGCAGTCGGGCACGAAGCCGTAGGCCGTGGGGCAGACCCAGTCGGGATTGGTCGCAAGGTAGGGGATGCCTTGTCCGAGCAGGATGCAGGCGTCCTCCAGCTTTTGAAATGTCAGCTCGGTGTCGAAGCCCATCAGGAGCGCGTTCGCGTCCTCACGCCGTTCTGCGACGGTAAAGCCCGCCGCGCGGAGCTGCGATTTCATCGACTCCGTACCGCAGACGTAATAGCGTCGGTCTTCTCCGCCGTGCTCGCGGAGATAGTGAATCAGCGCGTCGACCGAGGTGAGAAAATCGGCCGCCTCCGTCGCGACGCCGAGGCGCGTGAGCTTCTGCACATAGGCCGCTACGCTGCGCGAGGAGTTGTTCGTCAGAAAGCGGTACTGCCCGCCGCGTGCGCGGATGGCAGAGAGCAGCTCGCGGACGCCTTCAAAGAGCCGGTCGCCCAAGTACAGCGTGCCGTCGAGGTCGAAAAGAAAGAGCTTTTTGCGCTGAAGAAGATTATGGTCAACCATCAGTCACGCCTTCTTTTTGCTGTCGATCGCAATGAAGAAGAATGAGCTCACCGCCAGAAGATAGGGGTAGAAGAGGTTTGGGATGATGTCGAACGCGGAGATGGCGTAGCCCAGCTCGTGCGCCGCGGAGATCGCGACGAGCATCTGTGCGCCGTAGGGGATGATGCCCTGGAAGATGCAGGAGAACGTGTCAAGGATCGACGCGGCCTTGCGCGGGGTGATGCCGTACTCCTCGCTCATCTCCTTGGCGATGGGGTTCGCCATAACGATGGCGACGGTGTTGTTCGCGGTGGCAATGTCCATCGCGCCGACGAGAAGGCCCATGCCGATCTGGCCGCCGCGCTTGCCGCGAAACGCCTTTTTGATCCAGCCGAGCAGCGCTTCAAAGCCGCCGTACTCACGGATCAGCGCACAGATGGCGGAAACTAAGATCGCGACCATCGAGGTTTCAAACATCCCGGCCGCGCCGCTGCCCATGTTTTCGAGCAAGGTCTTGACTGCGAGGATGCCGGTCTGCCCCGTCGCGCCGGTCGCGAGCGCGATGACCGCGCCGGATACGATACCGATGAGCAGCACGACAAAGACGTTGATACCGATGATGCCGCCGATGAGCACGAGCACATAGGGGATGATCTGAATGAGATTGTAGGTAGGGATGGGCGCGGGGTGCACGTCCGCATTCAGCGTCAGCACGAGGACGAGTGCGAGCGACGCGAGCGCGGCGGGGAAGGCGATGTGGAAATTTTCGCGGAATTTGTCCTTCATCGCGCAGCCCTGCCCGTTGCAGGCGGCGATGGTTGTGTCGGAAATGAAGCTCAGATTGTCACCGAACATTGCCCCGCCCATGACGGACGCGACACACAGCGGCAGGGAATAGCCGCTCGCCGCGGCGATGGGGATGGCGATGGGGACGATGAGCGTGATGGTGCCGACGCTCGTGCCCATCGCGGTGGAGACAAAGCAGCTTACGACGAACAGCACCGCCACGGCGAATTTCGACGGGATGATCGAGAGCATGAAGTACGCAACGCTTTCCGCACTCGAGCGGCCCACGACGCCGACGAACATACCCGCGGCTAAGAAGATGAGCAGCATCGTGATGATGTTCTTATCGCCCACACCATGGCCCATCAGCGTGAGCTTTTCGTCGAACGACAGCGCGCGGTTCTGGCAGCAGGCTACGAGCAGCGCGATGAGGAAGATGACGACGATGGGGATGGAATAAAATCCCATCGGGATTTTGAGCACGTACTCAAAGAGCAGGCCGAGGCCCAGATATAAGACAAGGAACACTAAGATCGGCAGCAGCGCCGTGGGATTGGCTTTTTTCGACATGGGATGACACTCTCTTTCTCCAAACATAAAAAAAGCTCCTGCGCGGAGCTTTTTGTGCGATATGAATTATTATAAGGAGCGTGGAGGACCTTGTCAAGTGAGATTTGCCCAAAATTGAGCGCAAAAGGGCTTGACAGAAGGACTCTAATCTGTTAGTGTACAAATATACTCTAACAGATTAGAGAGGGAACAAGATGGAAACGCCGAAAATTTTTGAGAGCGAATACCGCTTTTGCCAAATTCTGTGGGCACACGAGCCGGTCAAGAGCCGTGAATTGGTCGCGCTCTGCGCCGAGCACCTGGGCTGGAAACCGACGACGACCTACACGGTCATCAAACGGCTCTCTGAGCGCGGGGTGCTGAAAAACGAGAATACTGTCGTCACGTCGCTCATCTCACAGGACGAGGCGCAGACCGCCGAGATCGACGAGCTGCTCGACAAGCGCTTCGACGGCTCGCTGCCCGCGTTCGTCGCCGCGTTTACAAAGTCGAGCCACGTGAGCGACAAAGAGCTTGACGAGGTGCAGAAAATGATCGACCTTTATCGAAAGGAGGATCATCATGGATGACGTCTTTTTGAAGCTCGTGAACCTCAGCATCAGCGCAAGCTGGCTCATTCTGGCGGTGCTCGTGCTGCGGGTTGTCCTCAAAAAAGCGCCGAAGTGGGTCATGCCGCTTCTCTGGGGTGTGGTCGCACTGCGGCTTGTCTGCCTATTTTCGATTGAAAGCGCGCTCTCGCTCATCCCGAGCGCCGAGACCATCCCGAGCGAGATCGTGACCGAAACGCGCGAGCCGGTGCTCTACGAGCAGGCGACGCTTGATATCGTCACGAATCCGACGCTGCCTTCGGCGGCGGAGGTCCCCGTCGGCGTGAGCCGCCAGCAGGCGCAGGTGGACTTCAACATCTATAGCGTCCTCTGGCTCGCCGGCATGGCGGCGCTGCTCGTCCACGCGCTCGTGAGCGCGGGAAAGCTGAAAAGAAAGCTCGCAACGGCAATTTTACTGCGCGACAACATCTACGAGAGCGAATTTGTCGATTCGCCGTTCGTCTTCGGCGTGGTGAAGCCGAACATTTATCTTCCCATGCACATGGACGAGGGGACGGCGGCGTATGTCATCGCGCACGAGCGCGCGCACCTCGCCCGCCGCGACCACTGGTGGAAGGTGCTCGGCTACCTCGTGCTCGCGCTGCACTGGTTCAACCCGCTGGTGTGGGTCGCCTACATCCTCTTCTGCCGCGACATCGAGCTCGCGTGCGATGAAAGAGTCGTGAAGGGGCTGGACGGCGCGGCACGCGCAGACTATTCGCAGGCGCTATTGTCCTGCGCCGCGCCGAAAAGAGCCGTCGCGGCCTGCCCGCTGGCATTCGGCGAGGGGAACATCAAAACGCGCGTGAAAAGCGCGCTGCACTACAAAAAGCCCGCGTTTTGGGTCGCCGCCGCGGCGGTGCTCGCGGTCGTGATCGTGGCCGTGTGCTTTTTGACGAATCCGAGGTCGGAGCGCGGCAGCCTTGTCTGGGCGCAGAAGCTGAATGCGGCGGACGTTGCGTCAATCGAGCTCTACGTTCCGGCGGAAGGGGAGGCGCGGCAGTATAAAAAACTCGATACGGAAGAAATGGCACAGGCAGTCGAACTGATCAACAGCAGCCGCGGCACATATATCGAAAAACCGGAGACGGTTTACGCCGGCTTGCCGGTGTGGTTCCTTCTCACGATGGACGACGGCACGGTGCATGCTGTCGGCAGCGTAGTGGGCCATTATCTGATCATCGACGGCGATACTTTTGATGCGGACGTCGAGAATCAGGCGGAATGGGAAAACTATGTGCTAAAGGGCGATTCGGCAAGTCCGATCGACATGGCAGACCGGCTGTCGTATGCACTCTATGGGATGACAACGGGGGTGTATACGCTCGGCGAGGCCGTTTTCGAGGATTCCGTCTGGGAAACCAGCTATGAGGAGACCTTTGCCAATACGAAGTCCACGCCCGAGCTGTGGCTTTCCTCCGCACTTGGCACGGACATGACCGGTATTCTGTACGGTACAGTGACGGCGGCGAGAGGATACAGCTACCGCTTTTCGGAGTGGGAGGAGATCGACCTGACCGTGAGCAACTTCGACTGGCTGTTCCGCAGCGGAAGCGGCGAAGATTGGGACGGTACGAGCGCCGCGAGGCTGCGCCGCGAAAACGCCCATGCCTGGCGCGGCACGAGAACGGGCGAGGACGTCAATGCGACAGTGCCGATGGCGGAGATCAGGCGTCAGGACGAGCTCACGGCGATGGACCAGTGGCTCTTATTGCAGCAGAAGGACGGCAGCCTTTACCTCGTGATGGGCTATCGCAGCGGGGGACTTCCCTACAGCGGGGCACATCCCTACCGCTGGATCGTCCGCCTGAACGGCGGCGCGACCGAGCTGACCCGCGCTGACCTGAACGGCGACGGGATCGAGGAAGTGATCTCCTATACCGGCACTTCCACGCAGGAGCCGTACCGGCTGCGGGTGAGCAATCAGAGCGGCGAAGAGCTCTGGAGTGCGGAGCTGGGGCTGGCGCACGTGGGCTGGAGCAGCTATTTCCTCTATCGCGACAGCGTCAAGACGGCGCTATTGCGCTACGAGCCGACAATCTATCAGGGCGAGGCGTCGTATTCCTATAGGCTCTTTATGCTCAGTGAAAACGGGACGACCACGCTGGCAGAGAATTCGGTGAGCTTCAGCGTAAATCCCGATTCCAAAGACCCATGGCCCGCCGAGGCACAGAAATTCGCGGACAAGGTCAACAGGCTTTTAGATCAGAGCGAGCTGCTGTTCTCCACGCTGAACGCCGAGCTGCATTCCTACGGCGATGGCACGGTCATCCGCTGCGCAGAACCGTCGGAGAGCGACGGCAGCAGGACGCTGATGTCCGCCGACCTCGACAATGACGGCAGAGCGGAGCGGATTGTATGCAAGAACACGTTCGGCGTCTATGAGCTGTGCATCATCGATGACAACGGCGAGGAAATGATGCGCGACCGCATGTCGGAGGGTGACGTGTACCTCCTTTGCCGTGAAAACGGGCGCGACATGCTACTGCTGTATCACTTGATCGAGGGCAAATATCAGGGCAGAAGCAGCTATTACGGCTATTACTATGGACTTTACACCTATGACGGCGGCAGCTGTCACGTTGTGGAAAATGCCAACGCGGGCATTTATCTGAATCCGACCGATGGCCAGAACGGCGAGTGGGGCAAATCGGAGGAAGCGTTCGCCGCGCGCGTCAATGCGCTGATAGCCCAGAGCGAATTCCTTGTCGCTTGGCAGGATGGCGAGCTCATTTTGACGAGCGAGGTGTATCGCTGGTACTGCGTATCGCCGAGAAAGCTCACGGCGACGCTGGACAGCACGGCGGTCAGTTTCGGCAAAAAGAGCTGGGACTTTGCCGGGCAATACCCGTCGCTCAGCGGCTTTGAGGGCAGCGAGACGGTGGGTAACTACCTTGTGGTGACGGGACGTCTGGGGAAGAAAAACGACCTCTATGTGGTGTTCAACGCCATAGACGGCACGCTGCTTAAGACCTTCCCCGGCAACAACCTCATCTGGCAAGGGAATGACCTTTCCACTGCGGTCTACTCCTACTGGTCGGACATCTACGTGCTCAACGGAACGAAGCTCGCCGCGCTCGATCTTGCGAGCGGCGAGGAGATCAGCGGCCTCGCCTTTGCGCCCGACGGCGTGTCGATCATTGCGACGGTCTCCGGTAAGAGCGGCGAGCGTAAGGTGACGGTCACGCGCGAGGGCAGCGCGCAGCAGACCTCGCTCACCGACTGGACGGAGGGCGACGGCGCGGAGCGCACGTACTTCGCCCCTGTCGGGATCGAGGGGATCGAGGGGAACGAGACATTTCTGGCGACGGTCGGCGTGAGCTACCGGCTGGAACAGCAGTCGGACGGCACATCCCGCATCGCGGAGATCACAGGCGCGGAGGGGCTCACGCTGCCGCGCTATCGCCGCGGCTGGGTCAGCGTGGATGAAAAGGCCGACGTGCTGGACACCGTGATCGCGGACGACGGCAAGAGCGCCGACGTGACGGTGCAGTATTATGCGAGCCTTGGCGGGTCGGGGTACCAGCCATACACGGCGGTGGTTAATATTGTTGCACCGTAGGGTGCGAAGGGATTCCCTGCGGCCGCGCAGGGAGTGCGAATAAAGGGGGCCATTCTCTCACGTGAGAGAATGGCCCCCTTGAACCCCCAAGAGAACGCAAGGGGCTCGGCCCCTTGACCCCGTACATTGGCAGTTTTTATCTTGAATGACTGCACGCGCTGCGCAGTGTGGGTGCGGTGTACATGGCTTCGCCATGAATCTCTGCGATTCGTGACAGGTCGCAACCGCGCCTTACTATCGTGAGGCGCGAGTGACGTTTGCTCGGCGGCAGACTGCCTGCGAAATGCGGCTTTGCTGCGCTCGCCGCATTGATGGGTGCCTCGGTAGACGGAAATTAGGCTGCACTTCTACAAGATGGGCAGAGCGGCACCCGCAAGGGGTGTGCCGCATCCGTAAGGCGGCAGAGCCGCCAACGGCTGCGCAACAGCGGATAGTAGGAGCAGAGGCAAGTCGTATAGCAACTCTAAACGCGGCAACGCCGCGCGCAGGCATTTCCATTCCGGAGGCAAGAGACTTGCGCAAGCCTGAGACTGCCAATCTAAGCCTTTCTCTTGGGGTTCCAAAGGGGGATATTCTCTTTTGTGAAAGAGAATATCCCCCTTTGACTGCGTGCCGCAGAGACTGCGGCATTCCTCCGTGAACCACGGAATTGTTACTGAAATGATCAGTGAATATTCAAAACGCCGTCTTCGTTTTGGAAGAGGACAAAATAATCCTGCACGCGCTCGAACGGTGCGTTGTAGAGGAGGGGCCTGTTGACGTTGAAGTCCTGATAATCGCGCGCGGTCTTCACGGGGTACTGGAAGCGGCCGTTCTGGTGGACATAATAGAATAGTCCCTCGAATTTGGTGAACTCGTCGATGTTGTTGGAGAGGGCGCAGGCGACGTAGCCGCGCTGGTTCGTGCCATCGTTCGGGAAAGAGGCGTCGGCGCAGTAGATCTGCTTGAAGCAATTGATGTACCAGCTGCTGAGGCTGGCTTGCTCAGTACCGGGATCAATGTAAGGGGCGGTGTAGGTCGTGCCGTCCGGACTGTCATAGAACACCCGGCCGGAGAACTCTTCGGCAAACCAGCGGCTGTTGTCGTGGTTAGGCTCGAACGCAAGGCTCTCTGTGCCGTAAAAGCGCACGCCATCGTCCCAGCGAAAATGACAGGCGACGAATAGCCGGTCAAAGGGCCGTTGGACGGCAACGATGGTCAGGTGGAAGGCGTCATTCGTCTGCGGCTTATTGGAGTAGTTGATATAAGCGCTGCCTGTGCACTCTTTGATGACCACGCGCTCGGCGCGGAGACAGGTGAGAAGGTCCTCGTCGGAGAGGTCGTTGAGCTCGGATTCGGGATAGCCGAGGGCGAGGAGCCTTTCATGGGCTTCGATCACCTGTGCGTCGGTGCTGGCCTCTTTGGGCGTCCAGTCCATGCGGTAGGAGCCGAAAAACAGGAAGCCACAGGCAATGACGACAGCGAGGACGGTGAGCAGCGAGCCGACGAGCTTGTGATTTGAGAAGTGCTCCTTGATCGGCTTGATGGCGCAGCCCTGCGCGGCCATCGACTTCGAGAGCTTTTTGAGGCGGACGACCAGGTAGAAATACCAGACGAGGTAAGCGCCGAGCAACAGGGAAAGCGAGGCAAACAATGCCGCTGCGACATAGAGCAGAATGTACCAGAGCAATAGAGCGCCCGCGGCGGGGGCGGCAGGCGGCGTTATGCCTGCGTCGCGCTGCATATCGAGCAGGCCCTGCCAGAGACAGAAGAGCAGCACGAGCCGCACGGCGGCGGCAACGACGGTGAAAAATGCCGCCAGGCCGGTGTCCGCACGGTAGATCACGGCATCCTGCCCAAGCTCAACAAAAAGGAGCAGCATGTGCAGGCAGGCGCAGACATAGCCCGCGCGCAGGAAGCCGTTGACCCGCCGCAGGGCGCGGAAGCCGACGAGCAGGCAGAATGTGCCGACCAGCGGCAGCAGCACGTCGAGGTTCCAGAAATTCAGCGTCACGCCGGTGACGGCGAGGCCGCCGGCGATCAAGCCCATCGCGCGGCAGAAGGGCAAATCGCTCACATCGGGCGTCTCTACTTCGGGCGCGGAGAGCGCGTCGGCCATCTCCTGCGCGGGCGTGAGGGCCTCGGCCGGTTCCTTCTGCGCGAGAGCGTCGGTGGGCGGTTCGGGCGGGGGAGTTTGCGGCAGATCAGGAAAGACTTGGTCGGTCATGCGAATTCCTCCTTGGCGTTATGTGAACAGAATCATAAGATCGAGACAACGAGCCGCCAGACAGGCACGGCCAGATAATAGCCGAGGACAGCGGAAGCCAGATTGGCGGTGATCGCATAGGCCGCGGCGCGGCCCTTGCTGTGGCCGGTGAGAAGGCCGCAGCCGGCGTAGAGATACAGCTCGACAAGCAAAATGATGAGTTCCGCCGGAAGCAGGAAGAAAAAGAGATACCAAGCGCTCACGCCGTTGTGTGCGGTGACATATACAGATGCAACGGCTAAAAAGCCCTGTGTCAGAACGTTGACAAGTAAAAACGCTTCCCAGTTTTTCTTCCACGAATAGCGGAACAGAAGCAGCAGCGCGCCCTCGATGAGAAGCGTCGGCACGAGCGTTGCGACAAATTGCAGCAAGTAGCCGGGGATGGTTGAGGGAACGGAAACGGTGACCGCCGACGTATCGTCCGACCAGTTGACCGTGACGGACGATTGCAGAACGCGGCGATTGAGTATATCGGAGACCCAGACCTTGCCGGATTCGGTGACGAGGATGATGCGGTAGGTGCTCGGCACACCGACGTAGCCGAACCAGTGCAGTGCATTGCCAGAGGCGTCCGTTCCTTCCGCGTACAGCTCGCCCCACATCGGTGCGCCGGTCGTGCCCTGCGCCACGCAGGCGTGCCAACCGGCGGGAACATTGTCGCGCAGAAGTGCTAAGAGGTCGGGGTCGAGCGTATCCTCTTTGCCGTCGTAGTTCCAGTCGATGCCGTCGATACGGTTTCCATCTTCCGCGTCCCAATCACCCTTGGCGAGCAGGTCGAGATAGTAGGGCTCCTGCGGCGCATCTTTGACGCGCACGATGAGCTGGGGCTTCGGCCCGTTGTCGGCAAAGGCAAAGGTTGTGAGCGCAAGAGATGCGAGGAGCGCGCAAACAAGCGTGCGAAGAGATTTTCGTTTCATCCAAATTTCCTCCTTTTGTGTGTGGGGTGTTCCATCTTCCAACCATATAGACGCAAAAGATAACAAAAAAGTTCACGCTTTTACAAATTTTATCATAAAATATTGCGCTGCGGGAAAAAGTTCTGGCGGGGCGTTGTACTTTTTTCATATTCTGCTACAATGGGGGAGAGAAAGAAGCGCATTGGGGGAACGGGTATGAAATGGTATGCGATCGGCAAGACGCTGACGCCACTGGACCGCGCGCCGGAGAGCGGCGCGGCGGTGGTGCTGCTGAATTCGGACGAGCTGGTGCACGAAACGGCGCTGCCGGGACTCGAAGCGGTGCTGCACCATACGCCGAGCGCGCGGGACGCGCACGTCTGCAAGGCGGAGGTGCGCTCCAACTGTCTGAGCGGAACGCTCGCACTGCCGCGCGGCCGCAGGGACGGCACGCGCCTTTGCTGCGGCTATCTCGTGACGAAGGACCGTGTGGTGCTGGTGGACGACGGAGAGATGGCCGAGCCTTATTTGAAGCACATCGTCAAGGAAAAACGCCTGATAGAAAACAGCGTCGGACGATTTCTCTACGACTTCTTCGAGCTGCTGATCGCCAGGGATCTGCACCGCCTCGAGGAGATCGAAGACCGCGCGACGGCGCTGGAAGAACGCGTGCTCGCGGGCGAGCTGGAGGAATTCAGCACCCCGATGAGCGAGCTGCGCAAGGAGACGATGGCCTGGTACCGCTACTACTCCCAGCTCGACGACGTGGCGTGTGAGCTGCGGGAAAATGAGAACGGCTACTTTTCGGATGAGGAGTGCAGACTGTTCCGATTATTTGAAGAGCGCGTCATCCGCCTGCGCGAGGAATCGCAGCTGCTGCGCGAATACTGCACGCAGATCCAGTCGCTGTTCCAGTCGGAGATCGACATCCGGCAGAACCGCATCATGCAGATCCTGACCATCGTGACGACGATCTTTCTGCCGCTGACACTGCTTGTCGGCTGGTACGGTATGAACTTTTCCGGCATGCCGGAGCTGCACTGGAAATACGGCTACCCCGCGATCATTCTTGTGAGCGTCGCCGTGGTGGTGCTGAGCCTGTGGGTGTGCAAAAAGAAAAAATTCTGGTAAGAAAAAGGAACGGCACGAGCCGTTCCTTTTTCTTTTGATAGAAGTCACTTTTTATCGAAGTAGTAGTCGCGGAAGTTGTGGTATTGCGCGGCGTAGTAGCGCAGCAGGCGATAGAGTCGAGAGAGCGGCAGATCGCCCTTGCAGAAGAGCGTGTGCGTGCCCTTGAACTGCTTGAGCTCGTCGGAGAGCTCCTGATCCTTGACATAGCGGCGCAGAATGCCGGTCGGCACGTTCTGCCAGAGGGCGACGGTGTGGTTGTAGACGCAGTCCTCGCGCTTGCCGTAGACGACATCGTTCGTCAGGAGCTTCATCATGTTCAGCCCCGCGGCACGGCAGAAATAGCTGCTGCGGCCAAGGCGAGGGTTGATCTCGAAGAGCACGTAGCGGCCCGTGCGGGAATCGTACTTCATGTCGATGTTCGAAAAACCGACGTAGCCGAGCTTTTCGAGAAACTCCTGCATTTTGTCATACAACGCCTGATCGCCGCGCGAGATGATGGCGGCATAGTTGCCGACAGACTTGGGGTCGTAGTATTCGAGCACCGGCTGGCCGAGGCACATCGCGCGCACATGGCCGTCAAGGTCCGAATAGCTGTTGAGCACGCGCATCGCGTCGTCGCCGCCGGGGATAAACTCCTGCAAAATGAGCTTGCCGCGGTAGTCCGACTGGTTCATGCTGTGGACCATCGTGAGGTACTGCTCGCGCGCGTCGAAGAAGAAGACCTTTTTCTGCCCCTCAAAATGGCAGCGGAGATAGTCGAGTGCATTGGAATTCTCGGGCTTGACGACGATGGGAAAGTCGAACGGAAGGCGGTCGACGACG
>UMCO01063483.1_pt1 | contig 12201 bp, 14 predicted proteins | sample 1964251 | NCBI WGS metagenome assembly UMCO01 (sample SAMEA4835970, study PRJEB28245) | human gut metagenome | biome: gut microbiome; material: fecal sample | place: Denmark | collected 2008
CCATTCTCTACGTCAGGGTAGCGGGGGATAGGGTAGGGGTCGATGTAGCGGTTCTCTTCCTGCGGATAATAGGGATAGCGGTCGTTGCCACCTTCAAGCTTACGCAGACGGCGTTCCATCTCACGCTCCCTGCGGTCACGCTCTTCCTCAAGGCGGTCGCGCTCCGGCTCACGGTTTTTGTCGTGGTCGCGAAGCATCATCATGCGGCGAAAATTAGTCTTGCCCATAATCTATACCTCCTCAAGAAATGGACGCGGGCGCACCGGCGTGGGAACGGCAGAAGCAGCCAAGATACTTGAATGTGGCCGTGCCGGTCGCAGACGTTGCCACACGGGTAGCGTAGCGAGTGCGAGTGTGGATGCTCTCAGCGGTTGCCTGAGCGCAGTTGCAGTCGGTCAGAGGGTATGCGGTTGTGCCTGCTGCATCTGCGTGTTCGGCAGGGGAGTGGAAAGACCTACCGTGCCCATGCTGCCGTAAGGATTGACAGGTTGCTGCGGAACGTAGGGCACTCCGGGTGCTGGATAATAGCTCATAATACATCCCTCCTTGTGCTCCCAGTGTACCGCATCAGCAAAAATCGAAGGACAACGAACGCACAACGAAGGACAAAAAATAGCTTGCTTAGACCTTGATTAAAGCTTGATTATTTTATGCAAAAAGAAAAGCGCCCACACGGAAAAATCCGCATGAGCGCTTAACTGTTAAGGGCTTCACATTGGAAGCGAAAATAAAATATCACGTTTTGACTTGCAAGACAAGAGTTTCAACAAAACTAGTGCAAATAAGACAAAAAATCAAGAGCGGAACCGCCCACAGGCAATGCCGCTCTCTACAAAGGCCGGATCCTTTCAATCGAGATATTTTAAGTGGACGGTTATTCATTTTTTCAGATTACGCCCACAAATTGGGCAAAAATATGGATACCATAAGTTGTTTTCGCCCTCATCTGATTCTATAAAAACAGCACCGTTTTCATCCACCCCCATAACAAGGTCACTGTGCATTCCACCGTGAGCGAGAACTCTTTGACTTCCTTCTTTATCATACACGCAATGGCCCGAAATGTTATTTTTAAACGCAGGTTTTATCCCACAATATTCACACATATATTTTTCCTCATAATATAAAATCGTCTCCCGCATGGTACGCACTGTTAGTAGGCGGGCGGGAGACTGTATCAAATATCCACTCTAATGCGCTTCTTCGAGAGGCCGGGTGGATTTGTTGAGATTATTATACCACAATTCGTGCAAAAAGAAAAGCGGCAGACCCGAAAGCCTGCCGCTTCAATGCGTTTCACAAGAAAACGCACCCAATTAAAAGTATAGTACCACACATTCAGCATTTTTTCAATGCCTTTCAGCCGGTAGCCTACCGCCGTCCGGCTGTAATGTGTCTGCGCTGCAATGTCCGGCAGCGGGAGCCGCTCAACATACCGCAAAAGAGCTATCTTACGGTCTACCCTCCCAAGCGGTGCGGTTTTGATGGCGGCGGTTATCTGCTGTCGGTTAAGTCCTTGCAGCGCAGCGGGCAGCACTACACGAGCCGCCGCCACAGGCAGCACCGAGCCAGAAAGGCTGCGGCAACTCTCCGGCGTTGCGCACCATATTGCCAAGCACGGCAAAATGGTGACGTTTTGTCACCGTTTCGCCGTCAAAGCGGGCTTCATTCACGAAAACCGCCCATTTTAACGCATGTTGCAGATATGTAGTGCTTGCCATGATATCCTCCTTACTGCTTTTCCAGCGCCGCTTTCATGCGATCAAAGAAAAATTGGATGATCACCCCGATGGTCTCATCGGTAATGGCCCACGAGATGAATTTTCCGTACTTGCTTGAAGCCAGGGCCGCGCGGAGCATCTGAGCCACCCAGGCTTTTCGCTCCGCACCTTTTTTGGTGCCCTGAATCTCGTGCTCCGCCCTTGCAATGAGGTCGAACACAGTGCCCTTGACCGCCGCGCCGTAGCCCAGCCGGATGCAGCCCAGGGCGTAGAACGCAAAGCCGCCCAGCATGAGCACGAGGGCCAGAGGGGCGGGAATGACGCCCAGAATGTTATTGATTGTTGCCATGTATTACTCTCCTTTCTCTTTTTCGAGGTCTTCGATGCGGTGGTTTGCCACTTTGATCTGCTCTTCCAACACCGGCACGCGCTTGGCAAAGTTGTTGTGCTCCCGGACTTCGCGGGTTAGCTCTTCCAGCTTGGTTTCGGTCACAGCCTGCTGCTTGTCCAGTTTGGCATCCATGCTCTGGGCGGTGTGGTTGTTAGAGACGATCACACCGCCCAGGCTCAGACCACCGGTGATAATGGCTACGATGATTGCATCGCTCATGCGCCCTCCCGAAGACGGGTCAGACCCTTCTTGCGGATGATTTTCGGGTAGTTGAGGGTGGTCACGTTGAGGTCAACGGTTCTGGAGATGCCCGGCACGCTGCCCTTGCTGGTGTGCTGGTGGGCATTGTACTTGAAATCCACCTTTGGGGTCTTGCCGGTGTAGTCAGCAAGCCATACGTCCCACCGGGAGGACAGCCTGGCCATATCCAGTTCGTATTTGTAGCCGGTGTAGGTGTAAAGTTGGGCATAAAAGCCCATCTTTTCCACCTGTTCCAACGCGTAGGCGGTGAGGTTGGTGAGGTCGAGGGTGCTCATGGGCTTGAGCTTGTTTTCTTCCACGTCCACGCACACGGGCATGGTGAGCTCTTTGCCCCGCACCGCTTCCCGCACAAGGGCAAGCTCTGCATTGGCCATCGCTTCGCTGGTGGCGTAGGTGTAGTAGTAAACGCCCACGTGCAGCCCAGCAGCCCGGGCGTTGCGGTAGTTCGCTTCAAAGGTCGGGTCAATGTACAGGCCGTCTGCCCGCTTGGAGAGCTTGCGGTTAGTGCTCACGGTCTTGAGCATGGCTCCCTTGTAGCCCGCTGCCGCCACCTGTGCCCAATCGATAGTGCCCTGCCACCGGCTCACGTCAATGTACCGGTAGGGTGGCTCACCTGCCCACCCGGTCACGGTGTCCATTGTGGGCACGTCCGGTGCAGGGGCAGGCTCTTCCTTGTCGGCGCTGTCACCGGCAGCGTGAGAGAGGGCAGAGAAAATATCCCGCAGGAAGTCAAGCATTACTTTCCACCTCATAAAATCCCTCCTCCGTCAGCTTTTTCATAACGGCATCTTTATACCGGTCAGGCACGTTGTCGATGGTAAAAGCGCCGTCAAAACGGTGCAGTTTGATTTGGGTCACATAAAACAAAACCATAACATCCTCCTTTACTGTGCGGCCAGCAGGTCGAGCATAGCCGCTTCCAGGGCAGCAAGGCGCTCTTCTGCGGTGGGCAGCTGTGCCTTTTCCTCTGCTTCCTTGCGGGCCTTTTCCTGTGCAGCCAGCTCTTCGGCGGTGTACAGCACATACCGCTGCACCTCCACCTCTTCGTCGTAGGCTTCCTGTGCGGCCACGCCGGGCACGTCCACCACCTTGCGGACATCACGGCCTTTTTCGCGACCATCTGCGTCATAATAAATTGCAGGGGTTCCGTCCGGCAAGGTTTCGGTCTCGTAGTGGCTGACCTCTTCCACGCCCGCCACAGCATCGTGGTGGATGGTCTGAGTCTCCTGCTTGAGGTAGCCTTTCGTCAAGTCGGGGTTTTCCATGTGGTTGCCGTTGCTGTCGATAATTTTCATGTGTGCTCCTTTCGGTTATGCCACTCTGCGCCAGATGTACATACAGTATGCCGGGGGTTGGACAGTATTGGATGCGCCGTAGATTGATGACACATTTGAAGCGTCAAATGTGATTCTGTCCGGACTTGTAAGCCCGCCCTGAAAAGAAAGTGGAATGTCGTTACCTCCTGCGTCTGCGGGCATGAGCTTGAACGCTCCGTATCCAGCTGTAACAGAACCGCCAGCACCACTCGAACCAGATGGTCTTGAAATCAATTCACCAGTAATATTCGGCAGTCCTGCCGCCAGCTTTGTCCCAGCCGGATGTGTATCGCTTGCGCCCCAGATAGTGCAATTCTCGATGCGCTCCCACGTGCCGCCGTAAAGCTCGGCAGGGCTGGTGGGGGTTTCGCTGATGTACAGACTGCCCACGGGGTGGTCTCGCTCGACTACCGCCGCAAGGACTTGCTGATAGATAGCATAGGCATCAGGGCCAATGCCATTTTTGAGTTCTCCTAGTGCCATCGTTTCTCCTTTCAGTTGGTACGAAGCCAAGTGTAAGTAAAGTATGCCGGGGGTTGGACGGTATTGGATGCGCCGTAGATGGGGTTGGAACGGGAAGCATCAAAGCGCAGCGATATCTTGCTGTACCCAGTTCCTTCCTGGAAAACGTTGTAATTGGTTACGGTATATATTGCGCCTGTTGCTGGCCCAACGTCATCGACTTGCGTACCGCCAAACGCTGCCTTTATATTCGGCAACCCTGCTTCTACCGTTGTACCAGCCGGATGCGTATCGCTTGCACCCATTAATACCCTATCTTGCGCAATCTTTTCCCACGTGCCGCCGCCAAATGTCACAGCCGGGTTTTCCGGGCTGATGGTCTGATAGATACTGCCCACAGGATGTGCCGCAAGCAGGAAGTTTGAATAGATGGAGCCGTCACCATAGAACTGACCACCATACTTGATGGGATACCACCGGGCGGAAATTTCCGCAGTCGGAATGTTGTGTGCACGGATACGGATAGCTCCGGTTCGAGTTTCGGGGTTTACAAGCATAGCTTTACCGGCTACGCCTGCGCTTGCAGGGTCGATGCTGACAGATACCACAGTCGTGGACGTAACATCTGCTGTGATATCAATGTAATGCGGGTACTCTGCGACCTCTGTGTCTGTTTGCCACCCCGTAATTGGAATAGAAAGGTCATGTGCAACGACGGAGTCTGCTTTGCCCGCCAGAGCATCACCGGTAGCCTTTGCGTCGGCAGGGGCGTTTTCGATACTCAGGGTCTTATCGGTACTTGCCTTAGCCCCGGCCTCTTCCGAGTATTTCTTTGCATTGGCTTCACTGGTTGCAGCGGCAGATGCACTGGATGCAGAAGCATCAGCGGATGCAGCGGATTCGCCAGCTTTTGTGGTTGCAATTCCGGCCTGTTCAGTGGCAGTAGCAGCAGAAGTAGAAGCTCCGTCCGCTTCCCGTTTTGCATTGGCTGCGCTTGTCTCCGCGCTCTTTCGAGCTGCTTCGACCGCTTTAATCCAGTCCTCTTCTGTGCCAACATATCCATGCTTTACAGCAATGGCATAAGCGCTATAAGGGCCGATTTCAATTGTTTTGCTCATTCAAACGTCACCTCCAAAATCCCAGAGCCGTTGTCTTGCATATTTACTTCTGTCAAGCTATCGCTTTTAACCATATAAAGAATGCCGTTTTTCTGTTCAAAGTTCATCCAACCACCTTTATTAGCGCTTTGTTCTGCAAGGCGAGCGCTTTCAGCGGAGCTTTCGGCTTGCTTCTGCGACTCTTGTTCGGACGTTTTAGCATTTACTTCGGACAGTTTTGCATTCAGCTCTGCTTTTTCAGCGGCAATCCTCGCAATGTCTGCGCCTGCAACATCTGAAAGGGCGTTCAGCGTTTCAGCATTCATAGGAGTGCCTTCAACGATAGGCTCGTCGTTGCGAACCAGTGTGACAACTTCCGATGTGCCGTCAGACTTTTTCATTGTCCATCGGTTCGGATACTTTGCTTCTCGGTCAACAAAGTGCATAGTAAGGTTCACCTCCACAGACCGGCTCTGAGCAGTAGATTAGATGGTTATTGGCTATCGTTTCGATATCAAGTAGAATTTCTTCGACCTGATTGATAATCGTATAGTGCAGGTAATTGAGGGAAGCGGGGGTTTCGGGGGTATCATTCTTGCCGCTGCACAAAGATCGAATTGCTTTGATATTGGAAAGCCAACGAGAAGCATCCGAAACAGTCAGGTATCCATTTACATCCCAATCGGTTTTTACCGAAACAGATGCGTTCAAGATGGATGCAATCTCTTGGATTCCACCTTCAATGCGGTTGTAGTCCATATAGCTCAGAGCGCCCTTCATGCCAGCGGCCCATTCTGCCTGCTCTTTCTCTGTCCACGTTCCTGCTTTTGCTTTCAATGCAAGCGCCTTGACTTGCGCAACATCATCATCGGTTCTGTCTGTGATCCACCGGGTCAACGAACATCAGCTCCTTCCAAGAGATACCCTTCGACCGTCCCGTGAAAACAGCCGGAGTACTGATAAGAAAAGCTCGTAGTCAACAGTACAGAGGAATAGCCAAACTGGTGATGAACAAGAACATAGTCCAAAGCATCAAAATGTGGGCTTGCACGATATTTCAATGTGACCTTGCGGCGGTTAGAAAGCACCTTGTATGCTTCTGTCAAAATATTCCTGCTCTGGCTGAGAACGCTTTGAGACAACATTTCATTACTAACAGTCTGCGTTGCTCCGCTCTTTGTTGGGTTTTCTGGGTAAGAATACGTTTTGCTTGTAGTGCTCGAACCATCGGAAGATTTTACATCAATCGAACAAGTCACATTTTTCAAAGGGGAAGAGAACGCAATTTCAGGCCAGTTGAAGTTATTGACAATGTCGATTTCACCGGCAAGGTTTGCTTTTGCAGTGGAGATATCAGGAATGCGTCCAATTACAATCACACCTTCTCTGGTTTGATATGTTGCCATACCAGCTGCGTTAGCAACCATCTGCAAAATATCCGAGCCCTTATAATTGCTTTTGTCCTGACTTGTGATATCTGTGCTATAATTTTTCAGTTCATCGGAAATCTGAAACGTTGCCACGTTATCACTCAAAAGTTCCAACGCATCGTAGGCCATCTCATAAAGAGTGCCATACATTCTTCCTGTATAGTTAGAAACCATCAGATAGCCAAAAGCATCACGGGCCGTAAAGCTTGCTTCAATGCTATTAGAAGGAACACTCCACTCAGACAAGAAGAACTTGCCGCCTGTAATCCATTCTACCGTTCCGTCCAAGTCCATGCCGTACTCCACAGAGATAGGCTGGCGCTCATACAGGTATTTGTAAAGACCTTCCGGGTTGATCGGGTTCCACTTTTGCGTGCTGTTATCCACCGTAAAAGTGATGCTATCATTCGGGAGTTGGCCGCTGATCGGGTCTCTTGTGGAATCGTGCTTGTACGAAAAAATATCTTTCTTCTCAAACACAATGAACTGGCCCATCTTTATTTGCTCAACCCTTGCGCGACGATTTTCCAAGCACCACGACAAGATTTGAATGGAAATAGAATCGTAATTTGCAATTTCCCAGTCAATGTCAGTGGTGATAGAGGAATTATCCGACACTGTTTTTGTGGACACGACTGCGCTTCCAGAATAAGCGGTCAGCTTGAAACTTGTCGGCCATTCATTGAACGTTGACGACCATGTGATGGTAATGCCAGGAATGGTCACGGTATGAACTTTGCTGAACGAGAGCGTAATAATCGGGTGGTTTGAAGTTGAAACACAATTTTCGCTAACATAACCAGCCTCCTGAGATTTTACGCTTCTATCAAGCAAGGTATAATTACCGTCCAAAACAGTGAAATTTAATTCACCGGTAGAATATTTTGTATAAGTGTGAGATTCACTGTCAACGATAGAAGATACATTGCTAAAGAACGTTTCGCCGTTTGTGCTAGGAATCGCGTCTTCTTGCAAACCGGGTTCTGTAACGCCATAGGTGATGCGTACAAACATCTCCGGCACAAGCGTTTCGGAAAACTTGTCAAGCCACTTCTGAGAAGGTTGTACCATAGGCTATACCTCCACAAGCGCAATCGAGCAATCCGTCCAACCCATCACATTACCAGTTTTAGGCCCACGCCGCCACATACCAGATGTTCGGTCTGAAACGTACATCTGCCGCATGTCATATCCGGCCTTTGCCTGGTTATAAAAGCGAACAGAACAGTAAAATCGTGTCGTGAACAGGCTGAGAATAGCGGCCCACTGTTGTGCGGTAAGGTAGTTCCACTTCAGGGACACCTTTGCTACATCATGCCGCACAACAGAGCCAACTACTTTGCCTTGAACGTTTCGTCCAGAATCCACGATGGTGCTAGTGGTCGCTTCGTAAGAAGAAGGTTCCGGCAAGTCTACGCCATTTACCGTTACCAGTGCTGGGATTGCCATAAACCGCCACCTCCTTAGTAGCTATAAACTTCACTGCCCATCAAAGACTGCCCACGGGCGTTCTGCCGCTTCTCAACGGATGCTGTGATCTGCTTTCCGTCAAGGTAAATTTTGAGTTCCTTGCCACCGGTTAGTTCATCACCATACCGCTGGAAGATATCGAGGAATGCGTTGTAAGTGCCATTGTAAACAGATTCACGTATTTCCTCTTCGTTGATGTTGACATTTACGCTGGTGGTGCCGCCATAAGAACCGGAGGACGTACCATTGTTCTTATCCCATTCTTTCGTTCCTGGGTAAGAACCATTTTTGTACTTTTCCAGCAGTTCTTTGTACTGCTGTTCGTAGTTAGTTGGGTCTTTGGAATCGTCAAAGCCACTATTGGCCGCTTCTTGACGTTTACGTTGGCTTTCCGCACGACTACTCGCAACATTGTCAGCCCAATCATAAAGAGGGTTGCTGATATGCCCCCATTTATCAAAGGGATTAAAGAAATTGCGTGCGTCAATTAAAGCATTTATTCCAGCAACAATGCCTTGAATTGCCGTTCCGAGAACGCGGAGAATCCCCTCAAAAACAATCGAGAAGAAATCGCCGATTCCATACCAAAGATTAGACAGGAACGAAGCGATGCTCTTGTTCTTATTGGCAAAATTGACAAGAGCGCCAACCAACATGCCAATCAGGGAAATAACCAGCATAACAGGGTTTGCATCCATTGCAATGTTCAAACTTGTCTGAGCGGACGTTGCGGCCATAGCAGAAGGAACGAACTGACTGATAAAGCTAGAAGCCATACCAGCAATGTTGTTCCAAACACTGCTCAACCCCTGCGTCAGCCACTGCAAGCTGTTATCAGCAATGGACTTGATTTGCTTTCGCTGCTCATCATCCATTGCATGATAGAAATAGGAAGCGGCCCATGTGCCGAGCTTTTCAAGGTCTCCGTTAGAAATCGCATCCCACAGAGTGCCAATGCTGCCGAAGAAATCGTTTTGCAAGCTGGAATCAATCTGCTGCCATGTAGTATCAAGGCCGTTCAAGAACCCGGCAACGTAGTTGGTAGCCTGAGTAGAACCGGTGTTAATCAGCTCATTGCCTTTCCCCTGCACAGCATCTACAACGCCCTGCATAGCAGTGGAGGCGTAGGGGATAGCCGAAGTGATGCCGTTTGCAAGGCCTTGGTCGATGTAGATACCAAATTGTTCAAATAGCTTGGAAGGGGAGTGGATATCAGTCTCAGTGGTGAACTTATCGATGACGGCTTTGGCAAGATTTGCAGCCGCTCCAGTTGCATTGCTGATTCCGCTCTGAATTCCTTTTACAAGGCCTTGCCAAACGTTTTTTCCGGCTTCATACATTTTTGCGGGTAGGGAAGCGATTGCATCTGCAACTGCATTCACCATGTTGGCAGCAGCTTTTCCTGCTTCAGCCGCCCAGTTTTCTACTCCATCCAAGAACTTTGCAAAAGATTCTCCGGCTGATTTGATATGGTCGTCCAAATGGACAAACCAATCAATCACGCTTCCGATATCAGAAATCAAATCTGCTAAGCCAAGAAGGGCATTGGCAATGAAGCCTTGATTCATTGAAACGTCAAGGCGTTCAGCCTCAGTCGGCCCTTTGCTAACCCAACGAACAAAAGTTTCGATATCCGCAATCAGGTCAGCCAAACCAAGAAGCGCATTCGGGAACAGGGTTTTATTCATCGTGACATCTAAACGCTCAGATTCACTGATTCCGTCTTTAATCCAACGAATAAAATCAGAAATGCTATCCACGATTTGAGCAAACCCGTCAACAAAGAAGGATGCCATGTTTCCAGCGTCAATTCCCAGCTGTTGAAAAGCGCTATGCCAATCGGATTTTAAGCCAAAAGACTCTTTTTCGCTTTCGCTACCTAATCCGCGAATCGCAACAGAAACGGCTTCAAATCCGATAACGGCGAGACCAGCTACAGGATGACCGCTGATAATCAATCCAATTACAATTAAGGTTAGAGCCAAATCTCCTAAATCCAAGTCCAACTTCTTTACGACTTGTCGGATTGTTTCAAATGCGTTAGAAGCGCTTTCTTTCCATTCATCAGGCAGAAGGTCGAGAATTTGCTGTGCGAGTATTTTAATGGATTCTTTTAAATGCTCAATGGATTGTCCAAGTTTTCCTTCAGTAAGAGAAATATTCCATCCCTGAGAGAATCCAAGTGCAGCAAGCTCAATAAGGTCTTTTATTCTTTGCAGACCGATTCTGAATTTCTCGCTGTTCTGATACAAGTCCACAAAACGCCATACAATTAGTGCCACAGTACCAGCAATTACAGCAAGTTCAGGGTTGACAAGCCCTAACTTCTTTCGTAATTCTCCAACAACCTGCCCCAATTTGTAAGCTAACCCGTGGACATTGTTTAACTGGCTAAAAAGAAAATCAGCAATTTTCCAAGCGGCAAATCCGGCTGCAACACCTGCAATAATTGGAAGAAGTTTTTTTACTTTTTCCTTGATCTCATCAATAGATGTGCCAACATAGTTCTTGAACATATCGTAGCCGGACAGGTCTACATCGCCCAAGAGGTTGCCAGCAGATGCACCACTGCCAGAGCCAGAACTTCCCTGTGTGGGGTCAATGATGTTCAGCTCATCAAAACCCATCGTGTAGTCTTTGAGGGCTTTGGCAGCTTTCTTTGTCGAATCGGCTGTATCATCCATTGCGTCACCGATACCGCCAACGCTGTCAGCGCTCTTTGTGAAATCAGTGAACACGACCTTCACGCCCATCAGCTTTGCCACCCATTCAACAAACTCTCGAATGAGCTGCACAGCGGCAATCAGCGGGGGGAGAATGGATTTCAGGGCAGGGTAGAGCAGAGAGCCAACAGACTTCGCCAACATATCCAGCTGCGCTTTCAGAATTTTGATCTGGTTCGCAGGGCTTTGGATGGTCTGTGCAAGGTTGCCCTGTACGTTGGCAGTCTGCTTCATAATGGCAATGTAACGCAGAACCGCCTTATCTGCCTGAGACAGACTAGAAACCTGCTTGTTAAAACCCAAAGCAAGAAGCTCCTGCTGTAAGCGTGCCTGAGTCAGGTCAATGCCCAAACGGCGAATAGGCTCAATCTCGCCAGAGATTGCGGAGGACATTGCGGTAAAGGTCTCTGCAACGTCCTTGTTCCAATAGGAACCTTCGTCATAAGCAAGCTGAGTCAGGTTCTTGGACAGAACGTATGCTTTGTCGCTGGCCAGACCAAACGAAGTACCCAAGCTCTGAATGGTAGCCATGTAGGTCATCGCTTTGGTCGGGTCAACGCCAAGCAAGCCCTGCATCTTGCTAATGAGCGTATCGGCTTCACCGCTCAGATTGCCCATAGCATTATGAAACAGGTCTGTCGCTTCATAGAAGTCGTTAAACTTCGCAACAGCGTTGCCAAGATACTCAGCAACGGCTTTCAGCGAAACCAGCTTTGCCATGTTTCGCATAAAGCCGTTCATCTGATTGGACAGGCTAAGATAGCTCTTGCGCTGCTTTTCGTTGGCTGCGGTCACACGGTTCGCCTGTGTCACAACTTTGCTCAACTGCGGAGGGAGCTTTGCAAAGGCGTTGCCCACCTTGTCAAGCTGAGATGCAAGAGGAGTGAGGGCGGCGGAAATCTTCTGACAAGAGCTTGCAAAAGAATCAAGGTCTGTCGCTTTCAGCTTGTCGGTTAGGTCAGGAACCTTTCCGATTGCATTGAAAGCACTGCCAAGAGCTTTAAGGCTCGATGCGTCCAAAATGGACAGTGGAGCCAAAGCGTTAGTAAGCTGAGTAATGCTTCCAGACATGGAGTAAAAGTCCACGCCGTTCAAGCCAGACACAGCCGCAGGAATCTTCTTGATTGCATTCACGACCGTGTTGATGCTCTTTGCGCTTGCAGTCGTGTTGACGTTGGAAAGCCCATTTAGAAAGCTGGTGATTTTGTCCAGACCAGACATTCCAGCGGATGCCTGTTTCAGCGCTGCAATGGAACCGGCCAGCCTGTCAAGGCTGTTCACAACCTTTGCCACGTTGCCTTTTGTCCGCAAATTAGAAATGGCGGTAGCG
>UMCO01074300.1_pt1 | contig 12188 bp, 10 predicted proteins | sample 1964251 | NCBI WGS metagenome assembly UMCO01 (sample SAMEA4835970, study PRJEB28245) | human gut metagenome | biome: gut microbiome; material: fecal sample | place: Denmark | collected 2008
TTTAAACTCTACCGGCGCAGCATAAGCAACCACACCCTGATGGCGCACTCCCTGTGCAAGTTTATCAAGTTTGTCGCTTTTAACAAATTCCACCGCCACGCCTTTTTCCCTGGCTGCGGCAATAATTTCCGTTACACCCCTCGCGCCGTCCTGAACCATTACTTTATTCAGCGCACGTCCGCTGCGCAAAGCCTCTGCAACGGGGTTTCTTCCGGCAATAAATTCTTCTTTCATAACTTCACCTTTAGTTTTTTTCTGCGGCTTTTTTAGCTTTTAAAATAGCTTCAAGGCGTCCGCAGCTCATGGCACCTTCGCGGCAAATGCCTTCGCTTACGCAGGTCGGGCCGGCGTTTTCAAAAATAACCGGCGCAACACGTTTGCATTCTGCCAGCATCTTTTCCGCCAGCGCGCGGATTTCCCACTGCGCACGCATGCAGCAGCGCAGGCTGAAAAAGTTCAGCAGCGAACGGGCATTAAAAGTGCAGACGATTTTTGTTTCCGCCGCATTAGGCAGCACATAGCGCGCGTCCTCTGCCGGAATGCCCATTTCCGTAAATTTATTGTAGGCATCCTGCAGCTTCTGCATTAAATCTTCAAACTCAGCCTTTGCTTCCGGTTTGGCCGCAATGGAAGGTGGCATAATTACCTCAAAATTATGTTCTTTAACATAACGCTGCGACTGCTGAGAATAAGAAGCAATGCGGTGGCGCACAAGCTGATGCGTTAAAACGCGCGAAACGCCTTCAATGGCAAAGGTAAAGGTAACATGTTCCAGCGTGGAAAAATGCCCCATCGAAACAAGTTTGCGCACCAGGGCAGCTGCCTGTTCATCAGAAATTTTTTCTTCAAGCTGCGCCGCACCGATAGGAGAATAGCAAAGACGCGCGCTCATGGCAACTGTCTTTTCCGGTTCCGGCGTATGCCTTACTAATTTTACCTGCATATTTTACCTCATTTTGTCTTAAAATCATCAATAATGATATTAAAAGCCTGTTCCATAATTTTTTCCAGGCGTTCATCTTCGTTATTTAAAAACAGCCAGCCGATAAGCGCTTCAAAAGCCGTGCTCATACGGTATTCGTACACGCTGGCACTTTTGGGCACGGAAGATTTTGTATTGCGCCCGCGTTTTACAACGGCCAGTTCCTGTTCGTTAAGCGTATCCATCAAAGCTGTTAGAGCCTTGGCCTGATATACGGCCGATACCGCTTTGGAGCTTAAATCGTGTATAACGCGCACATGGCTTGATGCTGCAAGAAAGCGCAGGCGTACATACAGCGAAAAAACCACATCGCCCACATACGCCAGAAGCACGGGGTTCATGCTGCCTGCTTCCGGTAAAGAAACTCCGGCAGCCTGCACGGCTGCCAGAGCATGTTCTTTCACTAATTTATACTGTTCAAACTTCACTGCTTTTTCCACCGTACTCCCTGCGGAGTGTCCTCAAGCACAATGCCGAGGCCAGTTAAAGCATTGCGCAGTGCGTCTGCCTGAGCGTAATTTTTAGCGGCACGCGCTTCCTGGCGCAGGCTTACAACCGTTTCAATCAGCTTGTCTTCAAGCGAAGCATCTTTTTCTGCCGCAGGCTGCGCGGAAGTTTCCAGCACGCCGATAATGCCGCAGAACTCCGCAAAAAGTTTTTCCATGTTTTCAACCAGCTTGCCGTCCGGTTTTTCGCTGCCGGTACTGATATGCTGATGATAAATGTTAATTTCTTTTGCCAGTTCAAACATAAAGCTGATGGCAAGCGCAGTATTGAAATCATCGCTCATGGCTTCCATAAAGCCGCTGCGAAGTTCTTCCATTTTTGCGTAAAGCGCTTTGCTGGTTTCCGTCGGACCGCCGCTGATAAGCTGAGCCAGTTCTTTTAAATTGTCCTGTGCGGTTTTTAAACGTGCCAGGCTGCGCTGTGCTTCCTTCAGGCGCTCGTCGCTGAAATCCAGCGGGCTGCGGTAATGCGTGGAAAGAATGAAAAAGCGCAGTGTTTCCGGCTCGAAGTGTTCCAGAATATCGGCAACGGTAAAGAAGTTGCCAAGCGATTTGGACATTTTTTCTTCGTTAACGGTAATAAAACCGTTATGCAGCCAGTAGCGTACAAACGGATGCACGCCAGTGCAGCCTTCGGACTGGGCAATTTCGTTTTCGTGGTGCGGGAAAATAAGGTCGCTGCCGCCGCCGTGGAAATCAAAGCTTTCGCCAAGGTATTTCATGCTCATGGCAGAGCATTCAATATGCCAGCCCGGGCGTCCGTTGCCCCACGGGCTTTCCCAGTACGGTTCGCCGGGTTTGGCTGCTTTCCACAGCGCAAAATCAAACGGGTTGTGTTTTTTGTCGTTAACGTCAACGCGGGCGCCGGCCATCATATCTTCCAGCTTGCGTCCGGAAAGTTCGCCGTAGCGGTCAAACTTTTCAACGCTGTAATATACGTCGCCATCAAGCTCATAGGCATAGCCTTTATCAATAAGGGTATGTACAACATTGATAATTTCCTGCATATGCTCGGAAACGCGAGGGTAAACATGCGCGCGGCGCACGTTCAGCTTATCCATTACTTCAAAATAAGCGTCGATATAACGTCCGCAGATGTCGCTCCACTGCACGCCTTCCTTGTTAGCCGTGTTGATGATTTTATCGTCAACATCGGTAAAATTCTGCACATGCAGAACGTCATAGCCTTCATGCTCCAAAAAACGGCGGATAACGTCCCAGGTTACAAAGGGGCGTGCATTGCCGATATGGGGATGGTTGTACGGCGTAACGCCGCAAACATACATATAGGCTTTGCCGGGATGCAGAGGCACAAATTCTTCTTTCTTTTTGGTGAGCGTATTATAAACTTTAATAGCCATAGTAATTGCTCCTTAATATAACTTAACCCCAACTTTATCAAGGCTGTTTTTAATGCGGCTTACGGTGCGTGCAAGGCCCAGAAGCGGAACCATTTCCGCAAGTTCCGGCCCGTGCTGGTTGCCGGTAAGCGCTACGCGGATAGGCATGAACACGTTTTTGCCGCCCAGTTTGGTTTCTTTCTGGATAGCCTTAAAAGTTGCCTTTACGGAAGGACCGTCCAAAACTTCCAGCTTCGGCAGTTTGTCAAACAGCAGGCGGATTACTTCCGGTACGGTTTCTGCCAAAAGCACGTTTTTGGCATCGTCATTTTCAAAATCAAAATTATCAGTAAAGTACATGGCAACATCATCCGGTACCTGTGCTGCGTAGGATACATGCTGCTGCGCAGTGGCAACAACATCTTTCAGCCATTCCAGCTTGTCGCCGTATTCTTCGCCGTTAATAAAGCCTTTTTTTATCATATGCGGTTTGGCTGCTTCGTAAAACTCGTCGCGGCTCAGTTTGCGCATATAGTGCTGGTTAATCCAGTTCAGTTTATCAATATCAAATACAGCCGGGTTCTTGGCAACATGGTCCATGCTGAACTCTTTAACAAGCTCGTCCATGCTGAAAATTTCCTGTTCGCTGTTAGGCGCCCAGCCAAGAAGTGCCAGGAAGTTGTCAATGGCTTCCGGCAAGTAGCCGAGCTGGCGGTACTGGTCTACGGAAGTTGCACCATGGCGTTTGGACATTTTGGTATGGTCCTTGCCGAGAATAAGGGAAATATGCCCGAAGGTAGGCTGTTCAAAGCCAAGTGCGTCATAAATAAGGCACTGGCGCGGAGTGTTGGAAAGATGTTCCTCGGCGCGGATAACATGGGTGATATGCATTAAAGAATCGTCGATAACAACGGCATAGTTATAAGTCGGGATGCCGTCGGATTTAACGATAACAAAGTCGCCGATGCCGTTGGAATCGAACACAACATCGCCGCGTACCATGTCGCGCACTAAAATCTGTTTATCGGCAGGCACTTTAAAACGCACGGTCGGTTTTCTGCCTTCGGCTTTATATTTTTCAATCTGTTCCGGCGTTAAATGGCGGCATTTGCCCATGTAGCGCGGCATTTTGCCTTCGGCAAGCAAAGCCTGGCGTTCTGCTTCCAGTTCTTCGTCGGTGCAGTAGCAGTAATATGCCTTGCCTTCTGCCAGCAGTTTATCGGTATATTTTTTATAAATTTCCAGACGTTCGGTCTGGCGGTAAGGGCCGTTTTCGCCGCCTACGTCAATACCTTCGTCCCAATCCATGCCAAGCCATTTTAAAGCTGCCTTAATATTTTCTTCGCTTTCACGGCTGGAACGCTCAAGGTCGGTATCTTCAATGCGCAAAATCATTTTGCCGCCCATTTTGCGGGCAAACAGCCAGTTAAACAGTGCGCTGCGTGCGCCGCCGATATGGAAAGGCCCGGTAGGACTGGGCGCAAATCTTACTCTAACTTCATTAGCCATCAAACTCATTCCTCCAAAAAATTAATCTTTTATATTATAGCATAATCTGTTAAATGCGTCATATTTTAATCAGGCTTACGCAGGCTTCTGCGGCAATGCCTTCACCGCGCCCGGTAAAGCCCAGCTTTTCGGTTGTTGTAGCTTTTACGTTTACGGCGTCTTCGCCAAGTTCAAGCGCCGCCGCAAGGTTTGCCCGCATCTGCGGGATAAATCCGGCAAGTTTAGGCCTTTGCGCAATGATTGTTACATCGGCATTGTTTACGTGCCAACATCGCTCCTTTAAAAGCGCAATAACATGTGCCAGCAGCTTCATGCTGTCCGCACCTTTAAAGCGCTCGTCGGTATCGGGAAAATGCCTGCCGATATCGCCAAGGGCAGCCGCCCCCAAAAGGGCATCCATTAAAGCATGTACGGCAACGTCAGCATCGCTGTGCCCGTCAAGGCCAAGTTCATAAGGCACTTCAACCCCGCACAAAATAAGTTTGCGGTTTTCCGTAAGGCGGTGCACATCAAAGCCTGTGCCTACCCTAAACTGCGGAACTTTTATTTCCTGCTGCATAGCCATTCCCCTGTCTGCACAAATTTTTTCTGCCAAAAGCAAATCTTCCGGCGTGGTAATTTTAATGTTTTCGTAACTTCCTTCAGCAACTGCAACTTTTACTCCCAACCGCTCTACCAGCGAAGCGTCATCAGTTACTGCCGCACCGCGCAGGTTTTCGCTGCCGTAAGCGCGGTGTAAAAGTTCCGCCTTAAAAATCTGCGGCGTCTGCACGGCACGCAGCAGGCTGCGCTGCGGTGTACCGGCAACAAAGCCGTTTTCATCAATAAGTTTTATAGTATTTTTTACCGGCACCGCCGCTATGGCTGCCCCATATTTTACGGCAGCTTTCAAAGTGCGCTCAAACACTTCTTTGCCTGCAAAAGGGCGTGCGCCGTCATGCACGGCAATAAAACCGCCGCTGCCGGTTAAGGCAAGCGCATTTTTCACGCTGTCGGTGCGCTCTGCGCCGCCCGCCACAACTGCTGTATCAAGCAGCGGAAAAAAGTCCCGGTATCTGGCAAGCATATCATTTATATCGTCAATTTCAGCTGCACCTGCGGCGACAATGGTTTTCTCCGCCATACCGGTATCGTTTATCATGCGCAGGCACTGCACTAAAAGCGGCAGCCCGCCCAGCATGGCAAACACTTTGTTTTTGCCGAGGCCAAGCCTTTTTCCCGCACCGGCGGCAGGCACAATAACCGTAAGTTTATCCATACAAATCACCTGTTAGCAACTTTGGCAAAAACCATGCGCCCGGCAGAAGTCTGCAATACGGAAGTAACCTCCGCCATTACGGAAGAACCGATAAAGCGTCTGCCGTTATCTACAACTATCATTGTGCCGTCTTCAAAATAAGCAATAGCCTGCCCTGCTTCCTTGCCTTCGCGCAGCAAAAACACGTTAATGTTTTCGCCGGGCACAACCATCTGCTTAACGGCGTTGGCCAGGTCGTTAATGTTTAAAACATCAATGCCCTGAATTTCTGCCACTTTGTTCAAGTTAAAATCGTTGGTTACAATAATCCACTGTTTTTGCTGAGCCAGCTTCACCAGCTTGGCATCAACGCCTTCCAAATCCGGATAATCAGTATCGTCAACAAAAACACGCTCCGGGTTCTCCATTTGTATTTCATGGAGCAAATCAAGCCCGCGCCTGCCCTTGCCGCGTTTTAAGCCGTCAGAAGAATCAGCCAGTGTCTGCAATTCGCGGATAACGAATTTAGGCACTATCATAAAGCCTTCCAAAAAGCCTGTTTTTAAAATATCGCCAATACGGCCGTCAATAATTACGCTTGTATCAAGCAGTTTATTGTCGCAGTAAACGCGGTCGCTGTCATAAGCGTCTTTAACGGCAGCAGGTTTCACCGCGCCTTTCAGCGACGGCAGGCTCCTGTCAAAAAAGCCTACTATATCCTGATGCTTGCGCAAAGCTACCTTGGCGCCGACCATGGAAAGCACTACGCTGAAAATAAGCGGGATATACGGACCGATAATAGGCAGATGCGAAAAAGGCCCGCCCAAAAGGTTGGCCAGCACAAGGCCGATGGCAATGCCGAAGGTTATTACCATGATGTCGCTGGTAGGAACTCGTGCCAGCAAAATGGCAATTTTCTCCGTCCAGCTCGTCATTTTACGGATAATAACAGGAGCCAGTGCCATGCCCATACTGCCAAAAACAAAAATTCCGACACTGCCTGATACGATTGTTGTAAAAGCAATGCCGAAAAAGCCGTTGCCATAAAATTTGTAATCAAAGTAATCTGAAATATAAGGCAGTAAATATTCTGTAAGTATAAGTCCGGTAACAGCAAAAACAACGACTATTGTAATCCGCAGCACTCTGTTTAACATTTTCTCACCTCCTTCAGGGTATAATTAGGGATTATGTTTATTGTACTACAAATCAGCTGGCAAAAACAGTACAAAAAATAAAAAACACCGTTTTTACCGGTGTTTTTCATTCAAAAAATTTATCAAGCCACTTTTCGGCGTCTTTCTGGCTTTCGCCGCAAACCAGCATCATCTCGCTCACCAGTATCTGGCGCGCGTTTCCCAAAAGCCTTCGTTCTCCGGTGGACAGCTTTTTCTCGTTTTCCTGCGTCTGCAGGATATGTATAACTTCGGCAACATCAAGCACATTGCCGCTTTTCATTTTGTCAAGATACATATTAAAGCGCCGGTTCCATGTAATGCCTTTGGCGTTAAACTCAACCGGTGTGCCGAGCACTTTTTCAATGCCCGGAATTTCATCTTTGCTGATAATATGGCGCAAACCGACACGTTCCACATTTTTAAGCGGCACCATAACACGCATATCGGTAAGAAGCATTACCATAACAAGATAATCCACCGCTTCACCGGCAAGCTCGTGCTGCTCTATGGCCTGCACAATACCTGCACCATGCATCGGATATACAACTTTATCTCCTACGGAAAACATTGGCGCCCCTCCTTGTACAAAATGCCAGCTTTCGCCCTAATACTCTTTTATTGTAACACCAAGGAGTAAAAATGTCAAAATTTATTTATTTTATCATAGTAGTTAATTTGTGTCAACGCTTTTGGCGCATAAAACATACAAAAAACGGGCCGTTAAGCCCGCTTTTTAATTAAAAATTGCGTTCAGCGCTTCTTCAAGCGTAGCCGCCTGAACAATGCCTGCCGTTTTCTGCTCCATATTAAGTTTTCCCTTCGGCACCACAAATTTTGTAAAACCAAGGTTTGCAGCATCGCGTATGCGCCGTTCCGTACCGGCAACGCGGCGTATTTCGCCTGTAAGCCCCACTTCGCCCACCGCCAGCACGCCGTGCGGCACAGGTTTGTTGCGGTAGCTCGATACCAGAGCTGCTGCCGCGGCAAGGTCTGCCGAAGGCTCGGTAATTTTCATGCCGCCAACAACGTTTAAATAAGCATCAAAATTGCCAAAATCCATGCCCAGTCGCCGCTCCAAAATAGCCAGCAACATATTTACGCGGTTGTAATCAAACCCTACGGCCGTGCGCCGCGGCATGCCATAAGGCGTTTTGGCAACCAAAGCCTGCACTTCAACCATAATCGGGCGGTTGCCTTCCATGCAAGCACAAACCACGCTGCCCGGTGCGTTTTCGGCACGGTTTTCCAAAAACAGCCCGGCAGGGTTGACAACTTCTTTTAAACCGCCGGTTTCCATCGAAAATATCCCGCTTTCGCTGGTAGAACCAAAACGGTTTTTCAGCGCGCGCAAAACGCGGAAGGAATATGACCTGTCGCCTTCAAACTGCAGCACAACGTCAACCATATGTTCTAAAAGGCGCGGCCCGGCAATATTGCCGTCCTTGGTAACGTGCCCGATGATAATAACGGCAATGCCGGTTGCTTTGGCAAAACGCAGCAGCTTGGCAGTACATTCGCGCACCTGCCCCACGCTGCCTGCCGCCGTTTGCAATTCAGGGTTATACATAGTCTGAATGGAATCTATAACAAGTATCTGCGGCTGTACTTCTTTGGCCTGCAAAAGCACGGCGTCAAGGTCGGTCGCAGTCATTACCAGCAGTGCCGTGCCCGGTTTGCCCAGCCTGCGCGCACGCATAGCGGTCTGCGCTTCCGATTCTTCACCCGACACATATAAAACTTTAATGCCCCCGGCGCTGAAGCGGATACCGGCATCCAAAAGCATGGTTGATTTGCCGATGCCCGGGTCGCCGCCCAGAAGCACCAGGCTGCCGGGCACAAGCCCGCCGCCGAGCACTCTGTCAAATTCGTTAATGCCTGTTTTAAGGCGCTCAACTTCCGTAAGCATTACTTTATCAAGCGTTTTGGGCTTGGGTGCTTCTTTCGGCATTAAAAAGCTTTGCTGCGGGCCGGAAGCCGGCGTTTCCAATTCTTCTGCCAGGCTGTCCCACGTGCCGCATTCTGGGCAGCGCCCCATCCATTTGGCCGTGGTGTAACCGCAGTTCTGGCACACAAATTTAGTTTTGGTTTTGGCCATTATTTACCTCCGCCGAATGTATTTCTTCGTGCGTTAACACCACTTCAACTTTTTTAGGCGTAAAAACAATGTTTCCGCTTTCGCCGACGCTTGCGCAAATGGTATCGCCCGCTTTAAACATGCCCGCCAGGTACAAATCGCTTACTGGGTCCTCCAGCATCTTACGTACGGCACGGCGCAAAGGCCTTGCGCCATAACGCGTATCACTGCCTTCTTTTACCAAAAGCTCCCTTGCTTCCTGCGAAACCTCCAGTGTCAGCCCGTTTTCGGCAAGTTTGGCGCGCAAATCGCGCAGCATATTTTTTATTATTTCAACAAGTTCGTCATAATGCAGGGAATCGAAAACCGTAATCTCGTCAATTCTGTTTAAAAATTCCGGGCGGAACACATTTTTAATTTCCGCCAGCACTTTATTTTTGCGGTCTTTATCTTCCTGCGCTTCGCCAAGCGTAAAGCCCAGCGGTTTGGTATCGGCAAGCATCCGCGCACCGGCGTTGCTCGTCATAATAATTACGCAGTTGCGGAAATCGGTTGTACGCCCCTGCCCGTCGGTAAGGCGCCCGTCCTCCATAATCTGCAAAAGCAGGTTGAACACGTCAGGGTGCGCCTTTTCAATTTCATCGAGCAAAATAATGGAATACGGCCTTCTGCGCACGGCGTCCGTAAGCTGGCCGCCTTCTTCATAGCCAACATAGCCCGGAGGCGCTCCTACAAGGCGGGATGCCGTATGTTTTTCCATGTATTCGGACATATCAAAACGGATAAGCGCACGCTCGTCGCCGAACATATTTTCTGCCAGAGCTTTGGCAAGTTCCGTTTTACCTACGCCGGTCGGGCCAAGAAACAGGAACGAACCCACCGGCCTGTTTTTATCCTTAAAACCGGCACGCGCGCGGCGGATGGCTTTGGATACAGCTTCTACAGCTTCGCTCTGCCCGATAACACGCTTATGCAAATCGTCCTCCATATGCAGCAGGCGTTCCGATTCTGTCTGCGTAAGTTTTTGCAGCGGAATGTTAAGCCACTGGGAAATAACCGCGGCAATGTCCTCCTCGGTAACTTCCGGCTGTTTGCCTATCGCACGGTCATAATTGCTTTTTTCATAGGTAAGCCCCATTTCAAGTATGGCTTCCTTATCGCGCAGCTGCGCTGCCAATTCATACTGTTGGCGCGAAATTGCTGAAGCCTTTTCCTTGCGTACCTGTGCAAGCTCGCGTTCTTTTTCCTGCACGGGTATGGAAAGTTTATAGTTTTGCAGTTTTACTTTTGCGCAGGCCTCGTCCATCAGGTCAATGGCTTTGTCCGGCAGGTTGCGGTCGGTAATATAGCGGTTGGAAAGCTTTACCGCCGCTTCCAGCGCCGCATCGGTAACATGCAGTTTATGGAATTCTTCATATTTTTCGCGCAGGCCTTTTAAAATCGACAGTGCCGCATCGGCATCCGGCGCGGCAACCACAACAGGCTGGAACCTGCGTTCCAGTGCCGCGTCTTTTTCAATATGCTTGCGGTACTCGCTGAGCGTTGTAGCACCTACAACCTGCAATTCGCCCCTTGCAAGGGCAGGTTTTATAATATTGGCCGCATCTGTGCCGCCTTCCCCTGCGCCCGCGCCGATAATGGTATGCAGTTCGTCTATAAAAAGAATTATATCCTTGTTTTCTTTAATGGTTTCCAGAATATCTTTCAGGCGTTCTTCAAAATCGCCCCGGTATTTGGCACCTGCCACAAGATACCCGATTTCCAGCGAAAAAACGGTTTTGCTGCGCAAAAGTTCCGGCACCTTGCCGTCAACAATGCGCTGTGCCAGGCCTTCTGCCACGCTTGTTTTGCCTACACCGGCCTCGCCGATTAAAACAGGGTTATTCTTTGTGCGGCGGCACAAAATCTGTATAACTCTTTCAATTTCGTTTTCCCTGCCGATTACAGGGTCAATTTTCCCAGCTGCCGCCAGTTCATTCAAATTGCGCCCAAATTCGTTTAAAACCTCAAGCGATGCGTCTTCCGGCATTTCATCATAATACGAAGGCATTTCCGGTTCTTCAAAGCCCGGAACGGACGGCTGATGTTCACGGATGGAACGGATAATCTGCCATACCTGTTCCGCGGTAATGTTAAACTTGCGCAGCACGGTGCCGCCCATGCCTTTGTCCTCACGCAAAATGCCCATCAGCAAATGCTCAGAGCCTACCTGCGGCGATTTCAAGGCCAGTGCGGTTTCGGCAGCAATTTCAAGCGCGCGTTTGGCACGCGGCGTATAGCCAATGATAATCTGCAAATTGCCCGCCGGGTCCATGGCCTTTTCCACTTCTTCCGCTACGGCAACAGGGTTAATACCCAGCTTTTCAAGCACCCTTACACCGTAACAGTCTTTTTCGTTTAAAAGCGCCAGCAGCAAATGCTCCGTACCGAGGTGGTCATGCCCGCGGTCCAGCGCACTGCGCATGGCATTTTCCAAAATGGAAGCCATCCGTTTGGTAAAACGGCGTTCCTGCGGTTTTGCCTGCTCACCGCCAAAAAATAATGTTTCAAGCAAATTGCGCGGGTCAACAGCGCGCCCGCCGCCGCTAACAGCGTACGGCATCAGCTTTTCGGCGCAGTCCGCGCACAGCCACTTGTCAATCTGTTTATTATTTACCATGCACACTACGTGCACAACGGCTTCTTTTTTGCCGCATTTCTGGCATAACATATCTGTCACCTCACCTGCATCATCTTACTTATGGCATTCTGTAATACAGTTATTTTTTTCTTTTCATCCGCATTTATAATTTCAAGCATATATTTTAAAAGAGCATATTCGCGGGCCGTAACCATGCCGCGGTGCGCCCAGTGCTCCAAAAGAGCCTGCGCAGTTTCCCGGCGTTTGGCTTCCTTGTTGGGCGGCGTAACCCGCACAATGCGCACAAAGCCGCCGCTGCCACGGCGCGATTCCACCAGATAGCCCTTTTCCGGCGTAAAGCGCGTGCTTATAACATAGCTTATCTGCGACGGAGCGCACGATAATTTATCGGCGAGTTCATTGCGCTGCACCAGTACAGTGTCCTCGCTGTCCTCCAGCAACTGGCGGATAATAAAATTTTCTATTGCATCAGCAAGATTTCTCATATCTGATTACCCCATAAATTTAGATGTATTGTTTTACACTTATTATATTTGACTTTTCGACTTTTGGCAAGGCATAAATAAAAAACAGCGATGAAATTTTTGTAAATCCCACCGCTGCCATTATTTAATTATTACAAATTTTTTGCAAATTCGTATGCAAACTGCCGCGCTGCTTCGGTTTCATCAACGCAGGCACGCCATTTGCAGTTAAAGCCGGGCTGCAAATCGAACCCGCC
>UMCO01136887.1_pt1 | contig 12141 bp, 5 predicted proteins | sample 1964251 | NCBI WGS metagenome assembly UMCO01 (sample SAMEA4835970, study PRJEB28245) | human gut metagenome | biome: gut microbiome; material: fecal sample | place: Denmark | collected 2008
GGGTGCGATGATGCTGTGAGCTGCAAAGGGGCTGACATGGACAAGGCTGGCATTCGTGAGGTGGCCAAGGCCGCAGGAGTGTCGATTTCGACGGTTTCGCGCGCGTTCACGCGTCCGGAGCTCGTTTCCGAGCGTACCAGGCGCAAGGTGCTCGACACCGCGGACCGGTTGGATTTTAATATCTCCCGTTCCGCGACGGCACTGAAGTCAGGGCAAACGTACCGTGTCGCCATGCTGATGAATGAGGAAATCACCAGCTGGTTCAATATGGAAGTATTCGCTGGAATCAATTCCGTCATGCATGATGCCGGATACGACATCTCTCTGTTCCAGCATGTCGATACCGGTGAGAACAGGCGTGACTTCTTTACGAATCTTCCGGTGCGACGCAACGTCGACGCCGTGTTCGTAACGTCGTTCGGCGTCGAACCGGAGGAAATCCAGCAGTTGCAGCGTATTCATGTGCCGATCATCGGCATCAACACGCCATCGCAGGAAGGCTTCGACGCAACGATCTCCATCGACGATGAAGACGGCATGTTCTCGTCCGCGCAGCATCTAATCAATCTTGGGCACAAAAACATTGTGTACGTGTGCTCCGATGCAGTCGATTCGATCAATTCGTCGATCGATGCGCGCGGGCAGGGCTTCATTCGCGCATGCAAGACCATGGAGGGCACGCACGATTTCAAGTGGCGCGTGCTTTCCGTGCCGCGCGGCAAAACGTTCGCCGATTCGGCGTTGACCGCGCTGCTTGCGTTGGATGAGTTCCCCGACGGCATTTGCTGCCAGACCGATATGATGGCGATTCCGCTCGTGCTGCGCCTTGACCGGTATGGGCATCGCACGCCGCGTGACTATTCGATCATCGGCTTCGACGATTCCGCATATGCCGACACCGTGAACCTGACGACCATGCGTCAGGATCCGTTCGCCATGGGTCGTGCCGCAGCGCGGAAGGCCGTGAAGCTGATTGCGGGGGAGACTCTCGAAAATCCGTATGAGGTGGTGCGTGCCCAGCTTGTGCTCCGCGGCACCGACTCCGTCTACGGCGGAGATCGCTGATTTTTCTGCCACTCTTCTTCATGCCTCCGTACTTGCCGTTTTGATTCACGCCGACAATACGGGGGTATTTTGCATATACTGCCAGCTGCCGCCGTCTGCGCAACGCTGCTGGTGGTGTCTGCACAAGTTCCGTTGCGTGTCTTGGGCGTCGTAGACGACGGTGACTCGCTTTTTTGCCGACCGCGTCGAGGTGCGATCCGGAGCGGATTTTCCGGTTTCGCTCGGGTACTTGCCGTCTTCGTAGGATGCGGGGCTTGCAACCATCATCATAGTTCATTTCGCAACCTTGGTTGTCACGGCTCGATCCCTTACGCGCCCTTGTCTCATATGTAGCTGTTGGAGAGTGTGCGAGCCCTGAAAATTTATCCCTGTGGTCGGAGGTTTTGCCGCCTGTTGCGAGGTTATGAGATTTCCATGGTTGATTTGTGATTGTTGATTGTAACGAGTGTGGATGGGCGGCGGGGGCGGGGAAATTGGGGTATGGTACACGGGTGTACTAGGGGGTATTTTCATGAAAATTTCTGCAATGAATGAAACGGTTTGCAATCATTTGTTTCGCGACACGCCGTGGAGGGTATCGGTTAGATTAACAAAGACTGATCGCAGGGGTAACCTCGGCGTTTTTGCGAACGATTTCAAACTCCAGTTGGCAGAACGGATTAGACGCTTCGGTACTGGAAAACAAAGGTTTTACCACCTTTATATCGGGGGGGGGGTGGTATTTTTGTTTCAGTGATTTTCATGAATGCAAAGGTTATCATTTTGAGCCGTACCCACAAGGTGCGGGAGAGAGAAAAAGGTTGAGTGGCGTAGTTGCCACTCCTGTAGATGGCATATTGCAAAGGATGTCGTGTTAGAGTCGGAATGTCTGAGGGGGGTCTGATTCGTGCAGTTAGGGGACATGATGAAGAGATTGCTCAGAGGCGGAGCGAGGAGCTCGGCGCCACAGCATTACTCGGGAGCGCGAGTGGTATCTGCCCGCGCCTTCTCTCATGCCCGCTCCCTGACCGCCGCCGCAGTCGCAGTTGCCATGATGGCCACCGTAGCCGTCACCGCCTTCATCCCCACCTACAGCGCCAATGCCGAAGGTGCGGCAGGAGACAATGGCGGTATCTGCACCCCGCAATCCATAACCTTGGGCACTGATACGGGTCACAGTACGGAAGATACCGGCGTCGCCACATATGTGGGCGGCGACATGTACGTTGGCAAGAAGACCGGCGGAAACATGCTAGATGTTAACGGTCCAAGCGGGTCGTATGCTGTGGAAGCCGAAGGCCTAACCGCGGTCAAAGGAAAGCTTTTGATGCACCCGCTTAAAGGTGCGTGGGCCACGTATTTCACCGATGCGGACGGTGCTAAGAACGGCTATGTAAAGGATTACCGGGGTTTCCGCTTCGGTGTCGTGGGCTTTGGCGGTCAGTATCGTCCTAAAGATGGTTCTGTTGTGCTGGACGTTAAAGGTGACAGCAACGATTCGAGCATTGGCTGGGTTAAGGGCACTCAAGCTTGGGGAAATGCTGGCTGGGTTGGCAAGAACAAGAACACTGAGCCGTCCTACTCCGCAAATATCGCGGGCGATAGCACCACGGTATATGGTGGTTCTTCGAATCAGATTTTGGGAAATGGATCAAAGAACACCGACACCAATCGGTACGACTCCAGGAACTCCGTCTATGTGCCAGGCGACATGGAGGGTACTGTCAGCTGGAAACAGACTGATGAGACGATCGGCTCGACTAATGAAAAGTTCTCGGACTTTGACACATATATCAAGAAGTTGTCAAACGACTTGTCTTCCCTGAAGGGGTTCGGAAGCGTATATGTTACCACTGCGACATATTCTTCGGACAGCTATAACAATTTGAAGCGTACGAAATATGACGTCAATGAGTACGACAACGGTAGCTATACTTTTACGATTAACAACGTCAATGAGAAGGTAATTAAGTTTCAGGGTGACGGGAAAGCCTCTATGCAGGTGTTCAACCTTCCCGCAAGCTTTCTCAATGATTCTTCGAGCTATACGGGTGTCAGTTTCGACTTTTCCGGTATTCCCGATAGCGCTTCCGTGGTCATTAATGTGACCGGAAAGAACGTGGATTTCCATAACGGTTGGCGTTTCTGGTGGACTGATGAAAGCGGTACCAAGCGTGAGCTTGGTGGTTCTTATGCGGACTCGGAGTATGCTAAGCGTGCGCAGCAGATCATGTGGAATTTTGCTGACGCTACAAATGTGGTTATCCATGGTGGCCAAGGTAGTGGCACTACGACGCGTAGGGACGCAAACTCCAATCTGGAAAAAGCTGATGGCGTATGGGATAAGTCGTTTGCCATGGAGACTAAGGATGATCCTGCCGCTGGCATGCTCGGCAGCATCCTCGTGCCGAATGGCAGCTTCGAATCTCACGTGAGCACCAACGGTCGTGTATGGGTTGGCGGGGATTTCTCCATGTACAATCCGGATGCGGTTGGCAATACTAATAACGGTACTTTCTACAAGTTCCTCAACTACGAGCGCAGCTACTCGGCTTCCGCGCTTGATATGGATCAGGAACGCCACAACCTGCCGTGGAACGGCTCGTACTCTACCCAGTGCGCGGTCATTCAGATCAACAAGGTAGACAACAACGACAATGCCTTGGCTGGCACCACGTGGGGTGTGTACAAGACTTACGCAGATGCCGCGAACGGTGGCGAGGCGATTACGACGGTTACTGACGGTAATGCGCTGTCTGACAAAGACGGTGTTGATAACGGCACCATTCAGGTCGGCAATCTCAAGACCAACAGCAACTACTACCTGAAGGAACTTGGAGCGCCAAAAGGCTATCAGATTTCCAGCAAGGTGTACCGCATCACTGCGGGCGACCAAGGCTCTCTCGTACAAGATGTTTACGAGAGCGCAGACGGAACCAATTGGACTCCGGTTTCTGACAACAAGATTGTGAACTATCCGCAGTCCGCGTCGATTTCCTGGACGAAGAATGGTGAAGATGATAAACCGTTGGCAGATTCCAGTTGGGAAATCACTGCTAACGATGGCAGAACTTACATCGTTGAAGACAATATGGTGCAGGTTTCCAGCGTCACCATTCTGAAGGATGGCGTTGATGCTGGTGATTCGCTGAGTATTACTCAGAATAGTTCGGCTACTTTGACCGCGCAGGTGCAGCCTGCGAATGCGGCACAGGATGTGAAGTGGGAGTCAAGCAATTCCGCTGTCGCAACCGTTAGCGATGGAACGGTGACCGGCATTGCCCCAGGTACTGCTGTGATTACGGTCAAGCCTGTTGGCGACGATTCAATCAGCGATTCCATAACGGTCACCGTCACTGCGGTTCAGGTGACATCTCTGACGGTGAAAACCGGTAATATGGATGTGGCGAACAATGCATCGTTCAGCTTGTCAAAGGGAAACTATCAGCGGTTCACTGCCACTGTTGATCCCGCTAATACGGCGGTTTCATGGACGTCGAGCGCTGAGAGCGTTGCGACGGTGGACAGCGACGGCAAAGTTACCGCCGTTGCTTCAGGTACGGCGACGATTACCGCAAAAGCAGGAAGCCTTTCCGTTTCGTTCACTGTTACCGTGCCTAAGGATACGCATTATACGGTCATTTACTTTAATAATCCTGGCAAATGGAGCACCCCATACCTGTGGTACAGCCTTGACGGCACGGATGGCTCTTGGCGCGAGGCGGCAATGACCAGGGACTATAGCAGTAATAATTGCGGCGACTGGAGCTATGTCAAAATTCAGAATGATGACCGGAAGCAGATCACTTTCAAGTTCAAGAGCGGTTCTGATAACGGAACTGCGTCTTGGGATGGGCCGAGTGGTGGTGGAAACTATGTCGCGGACTACAGTGCGGTGATTACCGTACAGAAGTCGAGCGGCCTGAATACCTCCGCGAATGTGTATGCCACAGCTCCGAGTGGTTGCGCGGCAAACGTTTCTGCAAAGAACGTTGAAGCCAAGGTGTCTGCCGCTGTGTATTACGAGCAGGGCGCTGCTGACGTAGTGCTCGCAAACGAGACTGTTGCACGTACGACTGCCTGCACGAAGTCTGAGCCGAACGGCGACCAGCTTGGCGTAATGTGCGATATCAACGCTGACGCGGGCAAGTTCGAGGTCAAGGATCTGGCGGACGGCACGTACAAGCTGAAAGAGCATGAAGCGCCAACCGGATACACCAAGACAGACGTTTGGTACACATTCGTAATTAGCGACGGTCAAGTCACAACCGTGACGAGGCATGAGAACGCGGATGATGCTACGGGCACAACTGTTGGCGCCATTGAGATTGTGTTCACGGATACTCGCACCAAGGTGACGTGGAATAAGATCGATGGCACCGACAAGGCGAAAATTGCAGGATCGTCTTGGACGATTGCTTCCGGCAAGGTAAGCGATGGTTCGTTCACGGCGAATGGCGGAACGCCGATCACAGTGACCGATTGCACATCATCATGCGTTGCCAATGGCATGGGTGATGAAAACGCCGATCCAGGTGCGTTCACTGTTTCCGGTCTGCCGGTCAACACGAACGGCGAGATCTACCAGCTTCAGGAAGCCCGCAACCCGACTGCCCACGCAGGCACACCTACGTACTACTTCCGGTTGACTGATTCGAACGGAGACGTCACCTTGTACAAGGACCCTGCCCTTACCGTCGCGGCCAGCAATATCATCGAGAACCCTCGTGTGCTCGGTGAAGTGAGCTGGTCAAAGGTCAGCTCGGAAAATGATTCCTTGCTGCTTGCCGGATCGGAATGGAAAGTCACCCAGACCAGCGAGTTCAAGTACGGAAACGATGGCGTAAACGGCACGTTTGAAAAGCTCGCCACTTCTAAAGAGTACTTCGTGACTGACTGCATGGATGCGTGCTCGAGCGAAGGCTTTGCGGACGAAGATTCCAGTGCCGGTAAGTTCAAACTGACGGGTTTGCCTTGGGGTGAATACACGTTGGAAGAGAACAAGGCTCCCGACGGGTACAACCTCGGCGGTGTTGTCTACAAGTTCACCATCGGTCCAAGTTCGTATAACGGCTCCGCATGGAGCGTTGCGCTCACTGTCGACGGCGCAACCGGTCCCGCTGACAACAAGATTGAGAATCAGCCGGGGGTGGTGTTGCCGGGGACGGGCGGCGACGGAAATATGAAGACTTTGGCTACGGGATTGCTTGTGGCCATGGCATCCGTTGCGACGGCCGGACTGGCCCTGAAAGTCAGGAGGCGTCGGCAATGAACACGTCTAGAAGAGGAGGGGATGGTCCGTAAAACAAACGACCACTGCCTTCTGGGCAATAACTCAATAACTGAAAAATAATTGAAAACGTTGGAAAACAACGAAGATTTCAACAAGTTTATGGAAAAAGGAAAGAAAGGGAGAACAATGAATAAGGTTCTCAAAGGCCTCGTCGCTGTGGCAGCATCCGCAGCCATGGCTGTCGCCGGCATGTTCGGCGCAGGCACCGCAATGGCAGCGAACACGTACCAGATTACTGTGCCGGCCGAAGATACGCACACCTACTCTGTGTATCAGATTTTCACCGGTTCTTTGAGCAAGGACAACACTCTGGGTAACGTCACCGCTGGCAAGAACTTCAATTCGAATAATGGTGCTGGCGAGGGAGGCGCTAATTTGACTGCCGCCGAAGCTGCCGTCAAGATTGCTGAGCTTGGTAGCACTGCTGATGACACTACGAAGTTGGCAACCATTTCCAAGTTCGTTGATCTGAACGGTACTGCTTTCGGCTCGGTCTCCAAGGACGCCCCTCTTGATGCTGCCGCAGGTTACTACCTGCTGAAGGACAGCACCGCCGTGACTGGTGACGATGCTTCTACCCTGTTCATCGTGCGGGTCAATGGTCCGGTGACTGTGAACCGTAAGGCCGACAAGCCGACCTTTGAAAAGAAGGTCAAGGACATCAACGACTCTACTGACAGTGCCGCAACTGACTGGCAGGATTCCGCCGACTACGACGTGAATGACAATGTTCCGTTCCAGCTGACCGCCACCCTGCCGACCGATCCGGCTGATTTCGCCGCATACAAGACCTACAAGCTGGTCTTCCACGATACTCAGTCCGCAGGTCTGACTTTCAATAGTGACTCCGTGGTTGTCAAGTATGAAGGCAAGCAGCTTAGCGCTGACTCCTACACGCTCAACACGCCTGCTACCGATAATCACACCTTCGACCTCACCATTGCTGATGCAAAGTCCGTCAAGGGCACTGATAACCAGGCAATCGCCGTTGTTGCTGGTGGCAAGTTCACCGTCGAATACACTTCCACGCTGAATGAGAACGCTAAGATTGGTGCCGAGGGCAATCCGAACGAGGCCTCCCTTGAGTTCTCTAACAACCCGAATGTTGGCGGCGAAGGCGAAACCGGCGAAACCCCTACGGATAAGGTCATCGTGTTCACCTACGAGCTGGACATCACCAAGACCTTCAGCGATAACGGCACCCCGGCTGAGGGTGACCTGCCGAAGTTCAAGCTCTACAAGTATGACGAGGCTCAGAAAGACTACACCACTGATCTCGGTGAAGTGACCGTCACCAAGGGCACGGATGGCAAGTACACTACCTCCTACAAGCGCATCGACGACGGCAAGTACAAGCTCGTGGAAACCCACACTCCGGCAGGCTACAACACCGCAGCGGATAAGTTCTTCGAAATCACTGCAGAGCATGACGTTGATGCTGCTGATCCGAAGCTGATCTCGCTCAAGATCGATTCGACTGCTGGCGATACGACCACCGGTGTTGTCGCCACCACCATCGTGAACCAGAAGGGCTCCAACCTGCCATCCACTGGTGGCATGGGCACGGTGATGCTGTATGTGGCTGGCGTGGCAGTGTTCGTGCTCGCTGGCGCAACCCTGGTCATGGCGCTGCGTCGCCGCAACGCCTGATCTCACAGATCACAGTCAACATAACTGAAAATCAAAAACCATAACTGAAAATAACTACACATGAAACCGCTGTTGCCATGCACTTACCTCCGCATGGCAACAGCGGAATCATCACAATCATCATAATTTAAAAATAATTGAACAATAACTGAACCCACATATGTCAGGCTGGATTGCCTCAAATCCCTTGTAAACTGCCTAAACTAACGAGAATTCAGCCTGACTCCCTAATTTTTCCAAGTCGCAAGTTGGGGGCGACTTGATATTTCTAGTTTTCATAGAAAGAACCACAGAAGAGGGGCTGGCAATGAAGGAACACACGATCGCAAGCCGCATCGTCGCAACATGCTGCGCAGCTGCCGTCGCATGTGCCGCCGCAATCTGTGCACTCACCACTCGCGATGCGGTTGCGGCGCCAACAGACTCTGCCAGCGGCAGCATCGCCATTACGTATCAACACAAAAGCAATGACGGGGCTGACTCTAATGCGGGAGGCGCTTCCGATTCTGGAGCCGCTGGAACGGGCGATTTCGCCATTCCGGGAGCAACCTTCCGCCTATACAAAGTCGGGCAAGTCTCGTCCGGCGCAAACTTCGAACCCGTCGCACCATTCACCGACTCCACCGCATACCCGATCGACTGGTCGAAAGTAACCGGATATGACGCGCAAGTGTACCGCGACGTGGCCAACACGCTCGCCGGACTCATCGCGGCGAACGGGGCAAGCGAATCCGCAGCCGTGGACTCGGGCGAAACCGACAAAGCCGGGCGACTCACGTTCGCCGGCGTGGAAGACGGGCTGTATCTGGTCGTGTCCGATAGCGTGAAAGTCGAAGGCGCTGCTGGCGCGGCTGCTGTTGGCGGAACGGCCGACGAAGACTCCTACTGGCAGTGCGCTTCCGCCAACATGCTCGTCGCCATGCCGCAAGACGGCGTCTCCAACGGATCACGCGAACTCGCCATCGAGCCAAAAACCGAATGCTCCACCCAACTCAAGCCGACCCTGGAACGCACCGTGCGCAAAGTGTGGAACGATCGCAACGACTCCGACGGCAAGCGTCCCGAATCCATCACCGTGAAATTATTGCGTGACGGCGTGGTATTCGAAGAAGTGAAACTCAACGAGTCCAACAAGTGGGCACATTCGTGGACGGGACTTTCCTCCGCACACCAGTGGGCGGTGGTCGAAGCTTCCGTACCCAGCGGGTACACCACCCTCTCTGACGTGGAAGGCGACACCACCACCATCACCAACACGCATACGCCACCCGAAACCCCGCCCGCACACACCGGCTCGGCGGTACAGAGCGTGGCCTGGATGGCAGCCGCCATCTGCGCCGCAGCATTGGTACTCTTAGGCGTAGTGAGGATTGCGAGAAAGCGGGAAGGCAAGCAGTAGTGTGAAACGGCGGTATAACGGAAGCGAATCGGGAGAACCGGACGCTGAAGCGCGCCGAAATGCCGCTGATGGGTTTGCTATTTCCGGGTTTGCTGAATTTGCCGATTCTTACGAGCAGTTTGCAGAGAGTGCAGAAGATTCTGCGGGAAGTGCGAAATCGAAATCTTCTCAATCATCTCAAGAGGTAAAAACTGCGAAACAATCGAAAAAAACAAAGAAAAAGTCGAACGCGCTGCTCGACGTATTAATCGCAATATCCGCAATATTCATGATCGGCGCGATCTGCCTCATCGCATACCCAACATTCAGCGACTGGTGGAACCGCATGCACCAGTCGTACGCCGTGGCAAGCTACGTGGAACAAACCGAAGATCTCTCCGGCGAAGAAAAACAGCACATGCTCGACGCGGCGCACGCCTACAACGAGGCGCTCGCGGCGAACGGCGACCGCTGGCACCTTACCGACGAACAGCGGCAAACATACGAAAACACGCTCGACATAACCGGTACCGGCATCATGGGATACGTGACCATACCGCGCATCAAAGTGAAACTGCCCGTCTACCATGGCACCAGCGAAGGCGTGCTGCAAATCGCGGCAGGGCATTTGGCGGGAACGTCACTGCCCGTAGGCGGCGAAACCACGCACGCGGTGATTTCCGGGCATACCGGACTGCCCAGCGCGAAACTGCTCACCGGTCTCGACGAACTGCAAAAAGGCGACACGTTCGCATTCCACGTGCTCGACGAAACCTACACGTACCGGGTTGACCAAATTTCCGTAGTGCTGCCGAGCGACATCAGCAAACTCAACATCGAATCCGGCAAAGACTATGCGACGCTGATCACATGCACGCCATACGGGGTGAACTCGCACAGGCTGCTCGTGCGCGGGCATCGCATACCGAACCCGAAGGTGCCGGACGCGACCACGTACGACGAGCCGGGGTATATGACGGCTGTGGCGGCTCTTGTGATTGGGCTGCTCGTGTCGATCATTGGATTCGCGTGCGTATGGCTGGCACGGCTGTGGCGGCGCGGGCGCATCGTGAAAGCCGATCGCGTGGCTGCCGGGCGCCACTCGTCCGGCAGACGGGCGTAGTTTCTCTTCTTCCTTCTCGTATTCTGCCGGTCTTGCGACGCTGCGATGTGTGGGAATGTACTATCGCAATTATCGCAAGATGAAGAAAGTGCGATGGTAGGGGAGAGATGAAGAAATCGGATATTTCCAATATTTCGAATGCTGAAAGTGTTGAACGCGCTGAAGAAAGTGTGCAACCGAGCGGGAAATTCGGCGGGAAAGCGGATCGACTGTTTGGCGCGGATCCTGCGGGACTCGACGAATCCGCGCGAGGCATTGCGGTGCTGGTGATCGTCGGCGTGGCAGTAGGACTGCTGTCAGGCATGTTCGGCATCGGCGGCGGCACCGTGATCGTGCCCGCGCTGGTATGGCTCGGACTGACACAACGCAATGCGGCGGCGACGTCAATGCTTGCGATCGTACCGACCTCGATTTCCGGCGTCATTTCTTACGCGACTTGCGGAAACGTGGACTGGCTCGCCGCGCTGCTGCTGTTTTGCGGCATGTTTGTGGGCGGGCAGATTGGCAGCTGGCTGCTTTCGTGCTTGCCGGAACTTGTGCTGCGATGGATTTTCGTAGTGTTCCTCGTGTTTGTGGTGGTGAACCAGATAAGTTTTGTGCCGTCGCGCGACCAGCACATTGCGATGAGTGCGCTGACCGGAGTTTGCCTGGTGCTGCTGGGCGTGGTGATTGGCATATTGGCGGGACTGCTGGGGATTGGCGGCGGGGCGCTCGCCGTGCCCGCGCTATCGGTGCTGTTCGGCGCTTCCGATCTGATTGCGCGAGGCACGTCGCTGCTGGCCATGTTCCCGAACTCGATCACGACAAGCGTGGCAAACCTGAAACGAAGGCTGGTGCATGTGAAGGCCGCGCTGATTATTGGCTTGGTGGCTGCCGTTACCGCGCCATTCGGTACGTGGATAGCGGGCGCGGTCTCGCCCCGTGTCGGATCGATTCTGTTCGCCTGCTACCTGTGCGTGCTCCTGATTCGCAGCCTCTTCGTAGCCGTCAAGGCCACTCGTTCCGCCCGCGCCTCTTCCTGACGCGCCGCGCCCCTGCCTGACCGTTTGCCCTTCATGCGACAAAAGCATGAGTCATAATTCAGTATTTAGGGGGTATTGGGAATGATGGTTGACGGAAAGAGGATTTGAGATAAGTGTTCACTTTGTGAAGACGAGAGTTCACGTTTTGTTCGTCCAAAACGCCTCGGAAGTTGGTTTGCGAAACCTGGCGTGGAGATTGCAATACAGCACAGGCTGAAGAAAGAAGAAAAAAGATGAGCAATCGAAAGGCTCTCAAAGGAGCGATTGCAGCAATCGCTTCCGTTGCAACGCTCGGCGCGCTTGCGGCACCGGCGCTCGCCAACGAAACTTCCACTTACAATCTGAACGGCAAGTCCGTTGCGGAACTGGCTCAGCACGGCGGCGCACAGCGCATTGCGGCCATCGGCAACGGCACCGCCAAGAACGTCATCCTGTTCATCGGTGACGGCATGGGCGATTCCGAAATCACCGTCGCCCGCGATTATCTCGGGGGTGCAAACGGCCACTTCGAAGGCCTTGACGCAGTCGGCCAGCCGGCAGAGCTCGGCGACACCAATGCCGGCACCGGCCAGTACACCACCCCGGCCGTGCTCGAATCGCACTCCACCGAGCGTGGCTGCTACGGTCCGCA
>UMCO01036238.1_pt1 | contig 12127 bp, 9 predicted proteins | sample 1964251 | NCBI WGS metagenome assembly UMCO01 (sample SAMEA4835970, study PRJEB28245) | human gut metagenome | biome: gut microbiome; material: fecal sample | place: Denmark | collected 2008
TGATCTAGTAGCAACATTTTTCATAAACTGAGCGAAATATTAAGAAATAACCATATTAATATAGTAGATAACTTTGAATTCATGGTTACTCTACTCATACTTACATTCATATCTTCTTATGTGCTTCATAAGATATTCACATTCATAAACAAAAAAATTATAAATAGTTAAGAGGAGTGCTTATCACTCTTCTTTTTTCTATGATGAAGCCGGGTGATATATATGAATAAGATATTAGTAGTAGACGATGAACTAATATTAAATCTAGTAGGAATAAGCTTGAAGGAAGCATGTAAAGAACATGCAATAGAAATCATGAATAAAAAATTATGCTTAGAAGAATATACAAATATTAAATATAGTCAAAATACAAAATAAGATGTCACATAAATATAAGTAAATATGTGAAATAAACGTAAAAATGTTATCGCAAGGGGTTACTGATTATAAGGGTTAATGTTATAATGGGAACATGTGTTATAGATTTCTAATAAATATTGTTTTTTTTGTGAAATATTTCGCATTAATTAGAATGTGTTAGAGTTTTATATACATGAAGGAGAACACGCTTATGAAAAAATTATTTATGAAGTTTTGTGTTGTAGTTTTATCTTGTTTTATGGTGTTCAATACAGCTTATTTACCATCTTATGCAGAGGATGAAATGAGCTATTATGAACAGAACGACCTAGCAAACAGTTTTAGGTATACTGATGGTCAGATGAAGGATAGAGGCGATGCAAATTATGCTGCACGTGCTACCACTAATTCTGGGTGGCCTAATGACCCAAAGGCTATTTGTAAGGGAATTGATGTAAGCTATCATAATGGCACTATTGACTGGAAGAGAGTCAAACAGCAAGAAGTAGAATATGCTATTATCAGATGTGGTTATGGTACAAATGATAAGAATCAGGATGATAAGAAATGGGAAGAAAATGTAAAGGGATGTACAGACAACAATATTCCTTATGGTGTTTACCTATATTCTTATGCTGATACTGTAGAGAAAGCATCTAGTGAAGCAGATCATGCGATTCGTTTATTACAGGGTAAGAAGTTTAAGTATCCTGTTTATTATGATTTAGAAGAAGATAAGCTACGTGATAAGATCAGCAAGCAAACTATTGCGGATATTGCACAGACATTCTGTGATAAGCTATCTGCCAAGGGTTATACTGTTGGTATTTATGCGAATAAGGACTGGTTTACTAATTATTTGACTGATAGTCGTTTTAATAACTGGACTAAGTGGGTTGCACAATATAATACAGTTTGTAATTATAAGGGTAAATATGATATGTGGCAGTGCTCATCTACAGGAAGGGTGCCAGGTATTTCAGGTAATGTAGATTTAAACTATTCTTATAGTTCATTTGAAAATTCATATGGTGGTGGTAATACAAATAACGGTGGAACTACTAACAAGTACTCTGATGGATTAAATGAAATTGAAGGAGAATTATACTACTTCAAGAATAATCGTATTGATACATCTTATAGTGGACTCGCTCAGTATGGTAACGAATGGTATTATATTGAGAATGGTAAAGTGAACTGGAACTATACTGGTCTTGCTCAGCGTGGCAATGAATGGTTCTATATTGAAAAAGGTAAGTTAAACTGGAATCATTCAGGAATTGTGGAATACAATAATCAGTGGTTCTATGTTGAAAGAGGACGCTTAAACTGGAATTATACAGGTTTAGGTCAGTCAAATAATGACTGGTACTATATTGTACGTGGACGTGTCAATTGGGGCTATACAGGTCTTGTTCAGCGTGGCAATGAATGGTTCTATATTGAAAATGGTAAGTTGAATTGGAATCATTCAGGAATTGTGGAATACAATAAACAGTGGTTCTATGTTGAAAGAGGACGCTTAAACTGGAATTATACAGGTTTAGGTCAGTCAGGTAATGACTGGTACTATATTGAACGTGGACGTGTCAATTGGGGCTATACAGGTCTTGTTCAGAAAGGCAATGAATGGTTCTATGTTAAAGGTGGTAAGTTAGATTGGAGCTATACAGGACTTGTCCAGAAAGGTAATGAATGGTTCTTTGTTCGTAATGGTCGTTTAGACTGGGGTTATACAGGTCTTGCTTGCAATGGTGAATATTATTTCTATGTTAAGAATGGACGTTTAGACTGGAGCTATTCTGGTTATGCACAGATTGATGGTCAGGGCGAATATTATGAAGTAAGAAATGGTAGACTCGTTGGTGGCACTTTAACTTTAGCTAAGATGCATGGTGTTGCGAATAATCAAGATAGCCCTACAAACTATATTGTTATTGTAGATAGAGCAGCACATCGTGTAGGTGTATTTAAAGGAAGTAAGTATAATTGGGCAGATGCAAAGTATTATAAATGTTGTGTTGGTAAACCTTCTACTCCTACTATAAGTGGTACTTACTATATCAAATCTAGAGGTAAATACTTTGATACAGGTACTAAAGGTAGATGCTGGTATTTTACTCAGATTAATGGTAACTATTTATTCCATTCAGTGATTTATGATAGACAGAATTCTCCAAAGAGAATTATTGATAACTCAATGGATGCAGCTGTATCTCATGGCTGTGTAAGATTAGATCTAGAAAACGCAAAATGGATCTATGACAACATTCCTAAGAATACTAAAGTTATTATTTATTAACATTCAGGTTCCTCCTATTTGGGAGGACCTTTTTTTTATGCATAAAAAAAGGATGTGATTAATCACATCCACTCTAACATTCTTCTGAAACGATGAACTTAGGTCTTCCTTTGATTTCATCATAAATCTGTGCAATATAGTAACCAATAATACCAAGACAGATCATGATAATACTACTAGAGAATAACTGAAGTAGAATAACTGTAGTAAAACCTCCTAAAGCTGTACCATTCACATACTGTACAATTGAGTTAATACCAAATACTACAGAGATAAGTAACATGATAAAACCACAAATAGTGACAATCTGCATAGGTGCAGAAGAGAAAGAAGTAATATTAAGTATTGCATACTTAATGAGTGATTTAGTAGACCACTTTGATTCCCCTGCTTCTCTTTCAGCAACTCTAAATGGAATCTGCGTTGTCTTAAATCCTACCCATGAAGATAAAGCTCTAAAGAAAGAATTCTTTTCCTTCATGTTAAGTAGTACCAACATTACTTTTCTATCAAGAAGCTTGAAGTCTGATGCATTCATCATATCGATATTAGTCAACTTAGAGATAATCTTATAGAAAGTATTAGCCATAAATCTATGGATACCTGATTCTTCTCCTCTATCCTCTTTGACAGCTTCTACAACTTCATATCCATCCTGCCATAATTTATACATTTCTACAATTTTAATTGGTGGATGTTGTAAATCACAGTCCATGACAACACAACAATCACCCTTTGCATATGTTAAGCCTGCAGTAATTGCAGATTCTTTACCGAAGTTTCTAGAGAAATGAACACCTCTTACATGTTCATGTTTCTTTGATGCTGCTTGGATTCTATTCCAAGTATCATCCTTAGAACCATCATCCACAAATAAGATTTCATAAGGAATCTTATGTTCTGTCATGATATCTACTACTACATTTGCGGTATTATCAATTAATAGTCCTTCATTATAAGATGGTATTATAATACTTAATAAACCTTCCATTTTAGTTCTCCTTACAATATTTTTTTCTATAAACTGCACTTATGATTATAAACAATATTGCCCCCGCTGTTAAGCAAATACCAAGTTTTTGGTGCTTTGTATGATATCTCATAGTAATTTTATTAGTACCAGAATGAAGTTTAATTGCATATAAGCAGTTTCCAAATGACTTTACTTCTGCTTTTTCGTTATTCACTAATACATCCCAACAATCATCTACAGGAACAGATAAATAGAGATAACTATCTTCATCTTCTGCGTTAACTGTTGTATCAATAGAACCATTCTTCATTGAGATGTTTACTTCATTTTTACGTGCTGTTTTAGCACACTCATCCAATACATTTAAATCTAATGCGTAGAAATAGGCATTATCATAATTGAAATTAGAATCTGCAGATTCAACTCTTAACTTTGTCTTTGAACTATCTGTTTCAATATGGAATACAGTAGGTGATAACCAGCATGCATACTTTGTAATCATATTTTTACCGTTATAAACATAAGATTCAGAATCTGAATTCCAAGGGATAAAACCATAATAAACCATGTTCTTATGGTTAGAAGTATTCAATTTAATCTCTGTATTTGAATCATCCTTCTTCACTACTGAATATTTAACCGATTTATAAATATCTTTTGAAGTATTGAATAACTGTTTAAATAATAAGTTCTGATAATCAAATGGGTTCAAATAGCCTTCTTCATTCTTAATTGCGTCAAAGTTATTACATGTAAATGCGAGAGGCATATAATATGGATTTGTATATGTATACTTACCATTTAACTTAGTATTGTTTTTCTTTACTAGACCAGTGTAGTTTTCTGAAGTTAATACATATTTCACACCAAGTAATGAATCAATACCTAACATAGATGTATTTGTGACAGTTAAACAATCTGCATAAGTAGGATAGCCACACTTATTTAAGAACTCTAACTGTGTACCATCTGGTGAAGAAGTATATCCACTTGTAGACATATATCTATAAGATAATGGTTCATCATAGTTGGCAGTTAGATTACCTTCATACATAACTCTGTTAGATGTCTGAGAGATTCTATAGTTAGACTGATCATCATTCTGTATATTGCGGATGATCTTTTCTTGATTCTTTCTATATGATGTATATTCCAAATCATTCATACATAAAGAATTCGCAAGAAGACTAGAATTGATACCTAAATCAATAGAACCAACAATAAGTAATACTACAAGAAGTAACTGTTTTGTCTTTTGTTTAGTGATTAACTGACTAGAGATATATAAAGCAGTTAAGACAATGATCATAGCTACAGTTAAACAAGCATAAATCTTTTCCTGGTGTGTATAATGACGTGTTAATACAATGTTTAATATTGAGAATACAATTGCGACTACACCAGTCTTCACAATATTATTCTTCTCTTTTGCATATACACAATTGTATGCAGCTAAGAATAGAATAAAGAATTCAACTAGGAATGAATATCTATAGTTATAGCTTCCTACAAATTTAAAGAGTGAGAATACTAAATAAAGAGGATGCCAATAAAGACATAGAAGTATTCCAAATAAGAATACACCAAGTACAATCTTTACTTTTACTTTGATTTGTTTGTTGAAGAATACTGATAAAGCAAGTACTATCGCAAGTCCTCCACAAAATAATGCCGCAAATCCTAATTCACTATGAGCCCCATAGCTATACTTAGGAATAACGCTTAACATATTACCGACAAAAGAGAAGTCTAATAAATCTTTAAATGAAAGACTTCCTCTAGGCCCATTCGTTAAAGCACCGATAGTTGGTAAGAATAAGACAGCACTTACCATAACACCTAGAATCATGGCAAATACATATCTAATACCAGTCTTAATAAATTGAATGAATGTCATCTTGTTTTCTACGGCATATAAACAACATTCTAATAAGAACCAGATACCAGTAAAGACACAGCTGATTCCAGCCATATACCAGTTAAAGATAATAGCTAAACCTACCGCAATAGATAGATTCCAGTTCTTCTTTCCCTGCACAATATAATAAACCTGTAATAACATGAAAGGTAACATGTACATGCCATCTAACCACATGATATTACTTGCCTGGAAGAAGCTATATTGACATAAACCATAACCGCAGGAAAGTAGAATAAAGAGAATACTATTGTCTTTATAAGATGTTTCAAATCTATTTGTGACAAAGTACGCAAAGGCGATAGACGCCAATGTAAGCTTTAATGCGACTACGATATTAAAGAATGTATAGAGATTCGCATTAGAGAAAAACAACAATAATAGATTAAAAGGTGAAGATAAATAATAGCTAAATACAGCTACATTTGATCCACCCAGAGTTTTCCCAAAGCTATAAGTAATTGAGTTCTTTCCTGCAATAACATCTTTTAGATAAGAGAAAAAATCAATATACTGAATATTTGCATCCATTACAGCTAATGTTTTAGTGCCAAATGGTGCAAATCCATTTAATGCATAAATACATAAAATAATGAGTAAAGTAATAAGTCCGGATAGAAATATAATTTTACTTTTTTCTTTTTTATTCATAAGAACCCCCTTGAATTCAAACACAATAATTATAACATATCCTACTATATAATTCGATGTGATAGTTATGATATTACATGAAAGGTACTTGTATCAAATTATTTTCTGAAATTCTCTGTTTTTTTTTGATGTATACAATCAAATAGAATATAATGATTACGTATGTGACAAAAAATAAATAAGGAGAGTTTTATGAAAAAAGATAAAGATATATTTGATAGAATCATGGAGTGGAAGATCCTTAGTATCTTTAATCCGTTTTATAAGAAATATAAAGAAGTATTATTATATTTATTCTTTGGTGGTTTAACTACATTTATTAGTATTGGTTCTTATGCCTTCTTCGATATCAGTATGCATATGGATCCAATGATTGCGAATATCTTCTCTTGGATACTTGCAGTATTATTTGCCTATGTGACAAATCGTATCTGGGTATTTGATAGTAATGCGGAAGGTATGAAGGGTATTATTCAGGAAATGGTTTCTTTCTTTGGAGGACGTGTTGCCACTCTATTAATGGAAGAAGTTATTTTATATGTAGGTATTAATTTGTTAAGTATGAATAGTATTGGTGTAAAGGTTGCAGCACAGATTCTTGTGCTTGTTGGGAACTATTTAATTAGTAAATTGTTTGTCTTTAAGAGTTAATAATACATAAATTCACAGAAATTACACATAGATAGCGCTGTAATAAGGTATAATAACGGCAATGAAGTGAATTATAGACTATTTTGTGGTATAGTAATTTATGTATGAACTAAAAAATAAGGATGTGAAAAAAAGATGTATAAAAGGAAATTAAGAGGATGGGCGAAGCATTTAGACTTCTTAATTGCGGACCTTATCTGTCTACAGTTAGCTCTATTTCTAGCTTACTACATGCGTCATGGAATACTTGATATATATACAAGATCATTGTATGTCAATATTGCGATAGTCATGACACTATTAGATATGTTAATTATTATATTCTTTAATATTTTAAAGAATATTTTGAAGCGTAATAATATTACAGAAATGATTAAAGTAATAGAAAAATCATTATTATTAATGGTTGTTTCTACTGCTTATATTTTCTATGCGCAAAAAGATGATGTATCACGTTTAACTTTAGGTTTTACATGTGTATTTGATGCAATGTTTACTTATATTGTACATTGTATTATGAAACCAATTGTAAGACGTAGAAGAAAGAATAATAAAAAGTCTCTTATCGTGATTACAGAGTCTGAATTTATTGATTCTATTACAGAGAATAAGAAAATATTTGGTTTGGATGAATACCAGAGTGTTGGTTTTGCGGTTCTAGATAAGAATATGGAAGGTCAGAAATCAAATGGCTGGTCTATTGTGGCGTCTCAGGATACTGTTATAGATTATGTATTAAGACAGTGGATGGATGAAGCTTTAGTAATTCTTCCTAGGGAAGATGTTTTCTCTACTTCTTTAGTTAAAGATTTAGCTGAAATGGGACTCGCAGTTCATGTGGAAATCAGTGAATATAACTCATTAAAGGGATATCGTAAACAGTTTGAAAGAATGGGTGAAAACCAGGTATTAACTGTCAGTATGAACTCTATTAATGAATATGACTGGATTGCTAAGAGAATACTAGATATTCTTGGTGGTTTAGTAGGATGCTTGATTACTCTTATTTTAACTATCTTCTTAGGCCCAGCTATCTTTATTGCCTCTCCAGGACCAATCTTCTTTAAACAGAAGAGAGTTGGTAGAAATGGTAAAGTGTTCAATATGTATAAGTTTAGAAGTATGTATATGGATGCTGAAGAGCGTAAAAAAGAGCTTATGGCTCAAAATAGAGTTAAAGATGGTATGATGTTCAAACTTGAATATGACCCTCGTATTATTGGCTGTAAAAAGAAAGCCGATGGTACTATTAAGAAGGGTGTTGGTAATTTCATTAGAGATTGGTCTCTTGATGAATTCCCACAGTTCTTTAATGTATTAAAGGGTGATATGAGTTTAGTAGGTACTAGACCCCCTACTCTTGATGAATGGAATAAATATGAACTACGTCATAGAGCACGTCTTGCATTTAAGCCAGGTATTACAGGTTTATGGCAGGTAAGTGGTAGAAGTAATATCACTGACTTTGAAGAAATCGCAAGATTAGATAAAGAATATATCAAGAACTGGAGATTCAGTCATGATATTCAGATTCTATTGAAGACAGTACAGGTTGTTTTCAAAAAAGAAGGATCAATGTAAAGGAGTTATGAATATGCCATCAGTAAAGATTATTATTGCGACACATAAGAAGTATCGTATGCCTGATGATGAGATGTATATTCCTGTACAGGTTGGTGCAGAAGGTAAGGATGATCTTGGATATACACGCGATAATACAGGTGATAATATTTCTAATTTGAATTCACAGTATTGTGAATTGACAGGATTATATTGGGCTTGGAAGAACCTAGATGCAGATTATGTAGGTTTAGCCCATTATCGTAGACATTTTAGAGTAAAGAACAAGACAAAGGATCCTTTTGATTGTGTACTTACTTCTAAAGAAGCAGAAGAACTATTAAAGGATAATGATATTCTAGTTACTAAGAGACGTAATTATTATATTGAAACAATTTATGATCATTATGTTCATACACTTTATCCTGAACCATTAGATGAAACAAGAAAGATTATTGAAGAAAAGTGTCCAGAATATTTACCTGCTTTTGATAAGCATATGAAAGGTAAAACAATGCATGCTTTTAATATGTTTGTGATGAAGAAAGAATATTTTGATGCTTATTGTGAATGGTTATTTGATATTCTATTTGAACTTACTAAAAGATTTGAAGGTACCGAATATAATAGCTTCCATGCACGTTATCCAGGTAGAATTAGTGAAGTATTATTAGATGTCTGGATGAATGAGAACGGTTATACCTACAAAGAAGTTCCATTTGTATATATGGAAAAGATCAATATGTTTAAAAAGGGAATGGGATTCTTAAAGGCTAAGTTCTTACATAAGAAGTATGGGGAGAGTTTTTAATGAGTTTATTTAAGAAAATAGTAACACTTGTACTCGCAATGAGTTTGATGACTGGTTGTTCTTTGACTAATAATGCGGATTCACAGAAGGTATTTAATTTTGCGGATTCTGGTTATGTAACATCTTTAGATGCATCAAAGGCTATTGATGAAACATCTACAAATGTGATTCAGGCATTTGGTGATGGTTTATATGCTTATAATGTTAAGAGTAAGCTTAAGCCAGCTATTGCGAAGAGTAAAAAAGTGAGTGAGGATGGCAAAACATATACTTTTGAAATCAGAAAGAACGTAAAGTGGTCTAATGGAGATCCAGTGACTGCAGAAGACTTTGTTTATGCATGGAAGAGAGCCTTATCTATGCGTTCTGAAGCATCTAAGTTATTAACTTCTTATGGTGCTGCGATTGCAGGTGCTGATGATATCTACAACGGTTTAAAACCTGCAGATACTTTAGGCGTTTATGTAAAGAATAAGAAATTGGTTGTACACCTTCAATATAAGACAACACGTTTTATGGATTTAGTGACTCAGCCAGTCTTCTTCCCATTAAATCAGAGGTTTGTGGAAGAACAGGGAGACAAGTACGCTACTTCTCCTAAGACATTATTATCATGTGGGACATATAAGGTGTCTTCTATTTCTAAAGACAAGATTGTATTAAAGAAGAATAAGACATGTTATTTCGCAAAGAAATCAAATATTGATCAAGTGAATATGCTTTTTGGAATCAGTAATGATGAGAAAATCAGATTATTTGATGAAGGTAAGATTGATTTTGCATCAGTGACTGGTGAGAAAGCGAAGAAATATGATGAAAAAGATTCAAGCACTGCAGATAATGATAGTGTTATGTGGGATTTAGTACCTAATTTCAAAGATCAGTATTTATCAGATTTAAGAGTACGTGAAGCGATGTCTTCATTACTAAGAAGAAATAAATATAATAAAAATGTATTGAATGATGGTACTGAAAAGGCTGAAGGCTTACTTCCTATGGGTATTTGTTTCAACTCACAGAAGCAGTTTATGAGAGATGCCTCTAAATATAAGTTGAAATACAATAAAAAAGAAGCGAAGAAATCTTTATCTAAGCTTCTTAAAGAATATAAGTTAAAGAATTTTACTTTTACTTTAACTTATACAAAAGAATATCCACAATCAAAGATTATTGCGAGTGAAATAAAAAAAGACCTTGAATCAACTAAACAATTTAAGGTGTATTTAAAAGAAGTGAATACTGTGGATTATGAACAGGCAGAGTTATCTTTATTACGCATTAAAGGTACATGTAATGATGCCTATGATTATTTAGCCCCTCTTGCAGTTAATAATCAAGGTATTAATCATTATTCTAGTAATGAATTTAATAACTTCTTTACAACTGCAGCCAATGCACAAAGTCAGGATGAACGTTATTATGCATTCTTAAATGCAGAAAGAGTCGCAATGCGTGACTATGCACTTATTCCTGTGATTCATCAGGGACAGAGATACGTAATTAATGTGAGTGTCACTGGTCTTATTTGTAACTTTAGTGGCGCACCATATAGCTTTAGATATATGAGTATGCATTAATTGAGGGGGTATTCAATGATCAATAAAGTAAAGACATTTATACAAAAGTTAACGACAACACAAATGGGTTTAGTCGTATTAGCTATTTATTATTTTACATTATTCTTAGATATCACTACTTTAAGCTTTAGCTTTTCTAAAGCAGCTACTTTATGTAAGCTTTTGAGATATGTTTGTTATGTATATTTCTTGTTTGTAATATGCAGAAAATTTAGAACTTTAGACTTAAAGAGTTATATAAACAAAATTAAGAATTTTGATAAGAAGCAGTACTTTGTGGCAGGTGTTGTATTACTCGCATTATTTAGTATTGTGATGAATTTATTACTCACTAAAAACAAAGCTTGGGTTTTCTTATTATTTACACTTATTTATGCAAGCTGTTTTGATTTTGAAGACGTATTAAATACAATCTTCTCTGCACAGTTTATTTCATTAATTCTTATTACGACATTAAGTTCATTTGGACTTATGCATGACTATGTTAATATGAGAGCTGATGGGACAATGAGACATTCTTTAGGATTTGGTTATCCTACTTATTTATCTCAGTTTCTCTTATTTATGATTCTCTATTATTCATATAAGAAGAACTTTAAGATTAGTCCTGAAAAGCTAGGCTTATATCAGCTTCTTATTGTATTTTCTTATTTCTTAACTGATTCCAGAACAGAAATGTTGATATCAGAATGTATTCTTATTGGTATCTTTATGAATTCTGTAGGTATTCTTGATAAATTCAAGAATGTAGTAGAATTCTTTAAAAAAGCCTATGCGACATGCTTTCCATTATTCCCAATTGGAAGCTATATTCTTGTGATGTTATATGGATTCATCTTCAATACAATGAATGTGAATAGTATTATCTTCAAGATTGCACAGAAATTCAATCATGTATTCTCTAATAGACTTTATCAGACATTCTATGATTTTAAACGTTATGGTTTAAGCTTATTTGGTTCAAATATTGATTTAGTCGGTTATTTCCTTACTAAAGAGAATGAGGGAACTATTATTAGAAGTAACTTCATTGATAATGAATATATGAGAATCTTATTTGAAAATGGATGGATCTTCTTTATCGCATTCTTTGCGATTATTTCAATAGTGATCTGGCATCTTTACAAAACTAAGAAAGATGGGTTACTATTTATTTCATTTGTGATTACAACATCTAGTTTAATAAATCCTAGATTATTTACTATCACAGTTTCAGTTATCAGTTTTATGATTATACCAGTATTAAATGATTTACTATTTAACCAAGGAGGACACTTAGATGAGTAAATATGATTATCTAGTAGTAGGATCAGGTCTTTATGGC
>UMCO01038650.1_pt1 | contig 11979 bp, 10 predicted proteins | sample 1964251 | NCBI WGS metagenome assembly UMCO01 (sample SAMEA4835970, study PRJEB28245) | human gut metagenome | biome: gut microbiome; material: fecal sample | place: Denmark | collected 2008
CATGACTTTGTGCTGCCAGATTGTATATTTCGTCCGGTTGTATCTGTTGTATGATACGAATCAGTGAACTACTGTCCGTCATATCTCCATAATGCAGGTTTACCAAACGGTCTTTTTTCATATCGCGTACCCATTCATCCAAATAAAGATGCTCGATACGCCCTGTATTGAAAGAAGAAGAACGACGAAGAACACCGTGAACTTCGTATCCTTTATCAATCAAAAACTCGGCAAGGAATGAACCGTCCTGTCCTGTAATACCTGTAATTAATGCAACTTTCTTCATTTTTTACTTTTTATTATTTATTATCCTTTCCATAACCGTAGCCATAGCCGTAACCATACTTCTTACCATAGCCATATTTACCATACTTACCATACTTACCGTAGCCATAATAGTAGCCATTCTTACGCTTATCCATGTTGATACCATTAATCAGTGTACACAAATTAGGCAATTTCTCATTATGCTTCAGTTCGTTAATCAGTTCGTAATCGCTCTTATGCGTATAGTCGGCACGGCAAACATAAACACTTAAATCTGCCACACGAGCTATCAATCGGGTATCGGTAACCATACCGATAGGAGCCGTATCAAGAATGATATAATCGAAATGCTCTTTCAATATCTCAATAGCTTGGTCGAGAGATTGGCGTGCCACCAATTCCGTAGGATTAGGCGGTATCGCCCCACCCGGCAAGATATAAAGATTGGGAGAAATGGAAGATTGCTGACAAAGTGACAGCAAATCCGTATCTTTAGGAGATGCCAGATATTGAGTAATTCCCCTTTCTTTATGAGATAGAGCAAACATGCGGTTTAGTCCCGGTTTACGGATGTCCATACCGACAATAACGGTTTTACGGTCCATAAAAGCAAAGCTGACAGCAAGATTTGCCGCATTGAAGCTTTTACCTTCTCCAGGAGTAGTAGAAGTGAAAAGAATTACCTTTTGGCCTTCCTGCAACATGTACTGAATATTGGTACGCACACTACGGAATACCTCTTCCATCAGCCCGTTCTTATTCTCATTCACTACAATGGGTTGCCCTTCCGGATATTTGATTTGGGGAACATCGCCTACTATTGTGACATTGGTGATACGCTCCACATCCGCACGTCCCTCTATTTTGAACCGGAGCAGGCGAGAAAGATAGATGCATCCAATGGGGAACGCCAAACCCAAAACCAACGCCATCATATAGATGTTCCGGCCATTGGGGGCAACCAATCCTTTAGCCCGGGGTTCCTCGACAACACGTCCGTTATTGGCTACGGCAGCTAAAGTAATAGCATTTTCTTCGCGCTTCTGCAAAAGCATCAGGTAAAGATTCGCCTTGATTTCCTGCTGACGGGTGATACTGATAAGTTCACGTTCCTGCTGCGGGGCATTGCTGATACGTGTCTGATACTTACGTGCTTCCAAATCCAGATTGTTGCGGGTGATCTGCAATCCTTTCTCTACACTTTCCACAGTAGTGAGCACAGTGTTACGGGTAGCGGAGATGGAAGTGTCCAGATTGATGAGCATCGGATTATTCTCATTGGAACTGCGCAACAAGCGTTTACGCTCAATGAGCATTTCATTGTATTGGGCTATCACATTAGTCAGTCCGGCATCTGTCAAGCCGACATTGGCGGGGATTACTTCATACTTATTGTCCGGATTGTCAATATAGCTTCGCAAGAAATTTATCAGACGCAGCTGATTGGTGTTCTCGGCACGTTTCTGGTCGTACTCGGAACTTCCCTGTAGAGCAAGTTGCGCATCGGCACTCAGGTTGGTAAGACCGGCACGCTGCTTATAATCCGCCAGTTCGCTTTCTGTAGTGCCGAGTTCCGTATTGATGATATGGATACGCTCGTCAATGAACTGGGCGGTACGGCTTGCCACCTGATTCTTATCATCGTTGGCATCACTATTATAAAGCGCTACCAGCATATCGAGATAATCCATACCGCGACGGATACTGCTGTCATGGAAAGTGAGACGTACGATAGAAGTATACTCACCCGTAGGTTCCGCACTCAAGCGTCCTTTATATCCATCAGCCGCTACCGACGGGGGGATAATTGTAGCAGTTAGTGTGCGAGGAGTAGATATATGAGCCACAACACTGTCCGAAGCAGCAGAGAAATTCAAGGTTCCTACAGGAGTAATAAATACGGCCGGCAGTTTATCGAATGACTTGCCTATACTTCGTTCTTCTCCTCTTACAGAATAAGTAAGCGTAGCTCCCACCTTGCCATCGGGCGTACAATCCAACTTTACCTGCAGAGCGGAAGGAAGTTTTTCCGCTTCATCGGGAGCCATCCATACCTGTACAGGCGAAGTCTTATAAAGAATATGGTCGTAACCGAAATTGCCATCTTCCTTATAGCTGATGTAGAGATTCAAGGCATCCACCACCTTTCGTGCCAGTGTATATGATTGGAGTATTTCCAATTCATTATCAAAATTATTGGCCATGGAAAGCATACCCAAGTCTTGCATGGAAGCCAAGGATGAGGATGCGCTGTACTTCGTTTTATCTCCCTGCTTTATCAGAACCGTGGAACTGACGCTATAAACCGGTGCTTGATAACGGAGATATACATAGGCTCCCGCTAAAGTAACTACAAGAAAAGCAAGGATAACAGGCCAATAAAGCAGATATTCAAAAATAATGGTTTTATAATCGACTTTTTTATCTTCGTCCTGAAGGAATTCATTAAATTGTTCTTCTTTCATCTTAATAGAATACTTATTTGACAGTGACTATAATTAGAGAAGCAATAGTGGTAGCCAAACTCAACAGGCTAATCCAAATAGATGAATTATTGCTGAATGTATTGGAACGTACTTTTGCTTTAGTGGGCTTTACATAAACCACATCATTTTGCTGAAGATAATAATAAGGAGAGAGAGAGATGTCGGCAGCAGTAAGGTCTAAGTGAATGACACGGCGTCTGCCCACAGAATCTTCACGCAGGAGTTGCACATCATCACGGACAGAAAAAAGAGTCATATCTCCCGCCTGTGCCAATGCTTGGAAGATAGTGACTTTTTCATCACTGATAGTATAAGTACCCGGTTTGCCAACTTCACCCAATACACTGATTTGATAGTTGGAAGTACGTACCGTAACGTTAGGGTCTTCATTGAGATAATGGCGAAGTTTCTGACGCAGCAAAGCCTCACATTCTCGATTGGTAAGTCCCACGACCTTAATCATGCCTAATATGGGAAAATCAATATAACCATCGTTATCGACCAGATAAGCCAACAGTTTCGCATTTTCCATACCTTGATTTGTAGAAGCCTGGTCTTTCGTCTGCCCGAACTTCCGATAGAACGGCGCGGAAGCTTCGGGAGCCGAAGTACTGACCAAGATAGTCAGTTCATCCTTAGGCATAATGCGATACTCGTAAAGCATACCCTTTTGAGGCACCATCTCCAAGACTTCGTCGTCTCGAAGATACAAAGACTTTTTATAAGACGTACAAGCTGAAAATAACAGCGGGAGCAACAGTAACAGAAGAATTCTTCTAATATTCATATACTTGTTTTGTTTAATGTTTCGTTTGATTCGGCCTACTTACCCCAAGAGTCGTTTTATTAAACTTTTGGGTTTGGGATGCTCTGCCGAACGGCAGGCTTCCCGATATATATCTTCATAGTTCAGTTTTTCGTGTATCATACGGTAGATAAGCCCCCAATCGGGCAGTCCGCCCACATTACGGTCGTCGATAAAGAGGTCGGCTTTCAGCTTACGGGAGAAGTTCTCATGGTTCTTGTTCTCTTCCGGATAGTTACTGTTGACGGCATAGAACTTCAGCCCCCGGTCGCTACAAAAACTGACAGCCTCTTCCAGCAGTTTGCCCTCGCGAACGCTCCACAGGATGAGCCGGTGGCGCTCCTCGGAAAGGCGCTTCAACGTTTCGATGGCAAAAGGTATTTCGTTACCTATAGCCGGATAGCGATGCTCGACGATAGTTCCGTCAAAATCGACAGCAATAATCATATATTCCTATTTATCTTTAAAGATATTATAGCTCAGCAAGGCAGCCTCTTGTTCGGGCTTATTGTATAAAGTAAATGTCGGGATACTTCCTGCAATCTGTGCAAGCGTACCGCTGATAACGGCAAAGCTCAAACTATCCCGCCCGATAAGGGAAGTGGAACCCAGCAGCATACGGAAAGCTTCTATCCCGTCCATGCGAACCGCACGGTTCTCTTCGGCCTGCTCCATACGGAAAATGGTTTCCAGCCTGACACCTTCATTGATATAGCAGGAAGTCTTTCCACTCCAGGGAGAGCCGAACAGCATTACTTCTCCCCCCGGCATCAGGCGCAGTATAGGTTGGTCGTCGTTCAACAAACGCGCGCCGGGTATATGTTTCAGCCATAACTGCGAGTGAGTACTTTTGCCAATGCCCGATGGTCCCACAAAAGCCACTCCCTTATCATCGACGGCTATGCAAGACGCGTGTATCAATGCTCCCCCATGAAACGCTGCGCTATAAATAAAAGAAATCATGATAAAATCATTCAGGAGCGCATAATCCTCGGAAGTTTCCGGAAGCAAATCGGTTTGTACATTTCTCCACCGGCGGTCGGTACGCAGCCAATAGGTATGAGGGCTCCCGTAAGGAGTTAACGCAATGTAGCAATAATCGGCGGTAAGCCATATACGTATTGTCCGTCCGTCCGGGTGGTGCACTGCATCCGGACCGGTTTCTTTAATGGGAAACTTGCAACCCAACTCCAACCGGCATATATGGGAACGGGAACATACGGGCATCTCCGGCAGGAGAAACGGCTTCAGGTTCTGTAATCGGTCTGCGACTTCATTGCCACACGATACCTCCATCAGCCAATCTGCTATTTGTAATATCATATAAACTTAGTATATAAAAATCAACATCAAGATACTCCGTGAAGAGACTCTTTATATTCAGCCGGAGTCATTCCATACTTCTGCTGGAAAAGCCGGTAAAACGTACGTGAACTATTGAAACCGGAATCTATGGCAACAGCCTTGATAGGTATGTCCGGTTGAGTCTGTATCAGCTTCGAAGCATATTCCAAACGCAGGCTGTTGATATAGCCGTTGAGATTGGTATTGGCGTATTGCTGAAGCAACTGCGCCACTTTATTCTTATTGATGAGTCCGAGCCTGATAAACTTCTCCCTTGAGAATTCCGGGTCGAGAAATAATTGTTCTTCAATAATAGTGCGGTTTATCCGTTCAAAGAGTTTTTTGTCCTTTGTAGAATCCATTACTTTAGTTTCACCATCGGCTTTCGGTTCTGCACTCTTATTCTCCGGTTCCGTCTCTTGGATAACAGGTAGAGGAGTATCCAAAGTTTCTTTTAGATTCGGTTTATCCGGTGAAGAACTCCGGAGTTGCTTCTTCAAGCGATCCATCTTACGGATGATACGAATATTGTATACCGCCAAATAAATAATAATAACCGCTTCTAACAAAGTAATGAATGTCATGGTTTCATTTCTTTAAAACAACAGTCATCAGCCAATGACTTCTATAAGATCAGGTTTCACTTCCGCAACGACAACAGCAAGAATACCTTGTATGAGTATGACAACACGTTTGCTCCTGCAGCCTCTTACCTTTACAAATACTCCCTCTACACCGTCAAACGGACCGCCCAACACACGAACCCGCGTACCTTTGGCCAAATTAATTTCTTCCGGAGTTAGATAAATTAAACGTTCATTATGCAGTCGGGATACGGAAATGAACTGCTGCATTTGTATATCCGGCACAATTATAGGAGAGTTTTTACCGGCATCCGGCATCGTGATGTATTGCAGAAACGGAACAGTTCTTTTGGTTTCCCTGATAATCCGCCGGGTGGTACGAACGAATATCAAATTGTGAACGGCGGGCACCAGTTCTCTCCTTTTCTTGTTATTCTTCTCAAATACTTTATAGCACATGGGAACAAAGTTTTCTATAGCCTGTTTATCCAACAGCCGCTTTGCTTCCAGCTCCTTGCAAAAAGGAGCGCGCATAGCAAACCACACTATATTTTCTTCATCATTATTCATGTAAAGTATTTATCAAAACAAGAAAAGCGGATATACTCTTGGCTCCTCAATATCAAACTAACACTTTATATATCAATTGATTATGAGATACTTTTATTCAATACATCCGTTATACCATTTCTATACAAGAAATAGCACATGTCAATAAATTACTAATAATCAATCTTATACAAAACGTGTAGATGTATTTTGTACTATTAATAAATGATAATTCCGCATGCTTTGTACACAGAAGTCAAAGAATAAGACATAGATTGGCTAAGCAGTTATAACCCTCTTCCCGAAAATCATAAAACAGGAGTGTTTTACTTAACGCTTTCAGCTCGCCTCTGCCAGCTAAATCTCTATTAATCAATAATAATCAGCCCTATAAATTTTGTCCAAAAACCACTTACAACAAATTATCAAGCAATCTTGTTTGTTAATGTATCAAAAAATACCTTTCAATTACTCTCATCTTTATCAGAAAAGGTTTACTTTTGCCGATAAATCTGTAACGTCTCTTGTATAGAAACGATATAGATTTATACATTATATCGAACAATACAATGTATGGCCGCAAGCCTATACCAAAGCTGATAATATGCTTTGATTAGCCTGATCGATAACGGAACTTTCCAAACTGGCTAAATAGATTTGTGTTGTTTTCTCCGTAGTATGTCCCATTCCTGCACTAATAACCGAAATCGGCACATTATGATTGCGTGCCGCCGTAGCCCATGAATGGCGTGCGGTGTAGGAAGACAGCGATATATCGAGATCAAGAATCTTGGAAATCCTCTTCAACAGCTTATTGTAATACCCCAGCGCCGTCTGATACTGGGAAAAAGCTATCACCGGATCTTCCGAGGAAATGATGGGAAGAAGGTATTGCGAACGCTTCGTTTGTCCGGCATACCGGCTGATGATTTTCTGGATAAGAGGCTCGACACGGATAACAAGTTGCTGCCCGGTCTTTTTACGGGTATAGCAGATATAGCCGTTGTGTATATTCTTTTTACACAGGAACGCCATATCGACAAAAGCCATTCCCCGTGTACAATAACTGAAAAGAAACAAGTCGCGGGCCAAGGCCAATGGAGATAATGCCGGTAAACTCAACTTACACAAATCCAGTATGTGCTGTTCGTCTATCGCCCGTTTACGGGTTTTATCCACTCCCGTATATACATTTTGAAAAGGGAAAGTTTGCTTGACCAGCCGCTTTGTAACCGCCTTATTATATACGGAACGCAAAACCCTCATATAAAATGAAGAGCTGTTACGTAAAACGCCTCTCGACCGGAGCCAGCTTTCATACCGGATAACCAGCGGCTCATCGAGCAGCCTGAAAGGAATATCCCTGCCTTCCAGAAACAGGGAAAAGCTACTGAGGGTGCGACGGTAATTCCTTGCCGTACCCAATTTATTGCTCGATTCGAGCAGTGTAATCTGTTCTTTAAAAAACGAAAGAACATTCGTACTTTTTACTCTTGCCATACTTCTACTTAATTTGTTAGTTACATAAATGTAACAAATCTCTCGAATATCGGCAAGATGAGTGAAAGTACTAATGTTGCATGGCCGTGGTTTCCGAACTCTGCTGCAAGCGCTTATGTTCTTCCAGCAGCTGCATGTTTTGTTTGGCTTTGGAAAGGAAATCTTTTACAAAAGCGTTTTCCTTAAAAATCAGGGGAGCGGTTCTCATTATATCTTCAATCTGGGGTGTCATTATAGGATACGGCAGTGTGCTGCACATCATCATAAACACTCCCGGACCAAGCACATTCTCATAATTTTCAATGATGAAGTCTTTCACATAATCATTCATCTCTTTGGCTAATGTTTCTTCCTCCTTAGCCAATTGTTCGTGTACATCTTCCAAGTTGGCGCCATCCAACACCATACGCGCTTCTTTTCGCTCCAGTTCTCCCATTTCAACTTCCATTGCATTACGCTTCTCTATAAACTCATACAACGCGTTGTTCAACAAGGTTCCCTTAGCCGACAGCTGTGAATTGGAAATGATTATCTCAATCCTGCCATCTTCCAGAATCAAAGGCATAATACCCTCGTCATCCATATACAGCGTCACCATCATTACCGAATCTACGGGGCCTTTCATCGAAAATAGTCCATGAACCACCTCGGACGAGTCAATTGTTACCCACTGCCCGTTTTGCAGTGTTTTAAGAAATAACATTTTACCATCGAGACTGGTTACCGAAGAATTTCCTTCAATCTTATATTTGCGACTACAAGAAGAGAAAGACACAAGTAACAACAAAAAAGGCAAGATATAGTTTACATTCATTCTAATCATGCAGGAAACGATTTATGAATTACACGCGGCAAAGGTATTAATATTCCTTATAAACCGGATAGAAAGAAAGGAATTTTCATTTGGTTTACGTATTTTTGCACAATCATAAATCATAAAACCGGAGAAATATACATGTCAACCTATGCTCCTTTCGCCAAACCTCTTTATGTAATGCTCAAACCCGTAGGGGCTGTATGCAACCTGGCATGCGATTATTGCTATTATCTGGAGAAGTCCAAACTGTATGTGAACAATCCCAAACATGTGATGAGCGATGAACTGCTGGAAAAGTTCATTGAAGAATATATCAATTCGCAAACCATGCCGCAAGTATTATTCACCTGGCATGGCGGAGAAACCCTGATGCGCCCGTTGGCCTTCTACAAAAAGGCTATGGAACTGCAAAAAAAGTACGCCAACGGCCGGACGATTGATAACTGCATACAGACAAACGGTACGTTGCTTACCGACGAATGGTGCGAGTTCTTCAAAGAGAACAATTGGCTGGTAGGCGTGTCCATCGACGGTCCGCAGGAGTTTCACGACGAGTACCGCAAAAACAGGCTTGGAAAGCCTTCTTTCGTCAAAGTGATGCAAGGCATCAACCTGCTGAAAAAACATGGGGTGGAATGGAACGCGATGGCGGTAGTGAACGACTTCAACGCCGACTATCCCCTTGAGTTCTATAATTTCTTTAAAGAGATAGGTTCCCGCTATATCCAGTTCGCTCCTATCGTAGAACGGATTATACCGCATCAAGACGGACGTCATCTGGCTTCACTGGCCGACAAGGAGAAGGCTGCCGAACTGGCTGATTTCTCCGTCAGTCCGGAACAATGGGGAAACTTCCTCTGCGCCCTGTTCGATGAATGGGTGAAACAAGATGTGGGGACTTATTATATCCAGCTCTTCGACTCCACCCTTGCCAACTGGGTGGGTGAGCAACCGGGCGTATGCTCTATGGCAAAGACCTGCGGGCATGCCGGCGTAATGGAGTTCAACGGTGATGTATATGCCTGCGACCACTTTGTATTTCCGGAATATAAATTAGGAAACATCTATCAGAAAACACTGGTTGAAATGATGTACAGCGAGCAACAGCAGGCTTTCGGACTGATGAAACAAAAATCACTCCCTACCCAGTGCCGGGAGTGCGAATGGCTGTTCGCCTGCAACGGCGAATGTCCTAAAAACCGCTTTGCACATACCGCAAACGGTGAGCCCGGACTGAACTACCTTTGTGCCGGTTACCGGAAATTCTTCAAGCATGTAGCTCCTTACATGGACTTTATGAAACAGGAATTGCTGAATCAGCGTCCGCCTGCCAATATCATGGACGCCATCCGGGAAGGAAAATTCAAATAACATATAGTAAATTAATTAATAACAATAACAAGGATGAAATTAACGAAGTATTTGATTGCGGCTATTGCCGTGCTGACAGTCTGCTCCGTACGCGCAGACGAAGGAATGTGGTTACTGCAACTCATGAAGCAGCAGAACTCCACCGACATGATGAAGAAACAGGGATTAAAACTCGAAGCCGATGATTTATATAACTCGAACGGTGTATCACTGAAAGATGCCGTCGGTATCTTTGGCGGCGGTTGTACCGGTGAAATCATCTCACCGGAAGGATTAATCCTTACCAATCACCACTGCGGTTACGGAGCAATCCAGCAACACAGCTCGGTAGAACACGATTACCTGACAGACGGTTTCTGGGCTAAAAGCCGCAGTGAAGAGTTGCCTACTCCGGGATTAAAATTCCGTTTCGTACATCGTATCGTAGACATCACCGGCCTCGTAAACGAGAAAGTCAAAGCCGGAGAAGTGACGGAAGTCAATGCGCTGACAGCTCCGTTTCTCAACAAACTCGCCAAAGAAGAGCTGGAAAAGAGCGATTTGAACGGCAAACCGGGTATCGAGGTAAAAGCATTGCCCTTCTATGCAGGAAATAAATTCTACCTGTTCTACTATAAGGTATATAGCGATGTACGGATGGTAGCCGCTCCCCCCTCCTCAGTAGGAAAGTTCGGCGGTGAAACAGACAACTGGATGTGGCCTCGCCATACGGGCGATTTCTCCATGTTCCGTATCTATGCCGACAAGAACGGAGAACCTGCCGAATATTCCAAGGACAACGTACCTTTGCAAACTCCTAAATATCTGCCGATTTCCATCAAAGGCCTGCAAGAGAACGACTATGCCATGATTATGGGCTTCCCCGGCAGAACCAGCCGTTACCTCACCCAATCGGAAGTGAAAGAACGCATGGAAGCAGACAACCAAGCCATGATTGACATGCGCGGCGTCCGCCTCGATGTGTTGCGCAAATATATGGATGCCAGCGATAAAACCCGTATCCAGTATGCCAATAAGTTTGCCGGAAGCAGCAACTACTGGAAGAACTCCATCGGCATGAACAAGGCAATCATCGACAACGACGTATTGGGTACCAAAGCGGAACAGGAAAAGAAATTCGCCGAATTTGCCAAAGGCAAACCTGAATACGAAGGCGTGGTAGACAAGATGGACGGTATCATCGCCAAAAGAATGCCCGTTACCCGCCAGCTCAATTACCTGTACGAGGCATTGAGCGGCGCCATTGAATTTGGCAGCCCGTACATGATTATGGACAAGATTAAAACCGCGCTGGAAGAGAAAAACGATTCACTGCTCACCGCAAGCACGGCGCAACTGGAAGAAGTATTCAACGACATCCACAACAAAGACTACGACCATGAAGTAGACCGCGCCGTAGCCAAAGCCATTTTGCCGGCTCTCGCCCAAAAGCTGAAACCGGAAGAGCTTCCCGCTTTCTATCTGACCGTTCAGAACAAATACAAAGGCGACTACAACGCTTTTATAGATGATATATACGACAACTCCATCCTCTCCAACCGTGCCAACTTTGACAAGTTCATGAAAAAGCCAACCATAAAGGCTATCGAGAAAGACCCCGCCACAGCTTATTCCCGTTCAAAAGTAGAAAAGTTAAGAGCTGTCGCCATGGAAGAAAAAGCGCTGAGTGAAGGCCTTGACCTGCTGCACAAAGCATACATCCGCGGTTTAGGTGAAATGAAGCTGCCCGTACCGTCTTATCCGGACGCTAACTTCACCATCCGTCTGACTTACGGTAACGTGAAATCATACAGCCCGCGTGATGCAGTGCACTACAATTACTACACCACCACAGACGGTATTCTTGAAAAAGAGAACCCCGAAGACCGTGAGTTCGTAGTACCTGCCAAGCTGAAAGAGCTTATCCTTAATAAAGATTTCGGACGGTATGCCATGGCGGACGGCACAATGCCCGTTTGCTTCCTGACGACCAACGATATTACCGGCGGTAACTCCGGCAGCCCGGTCATCAATGGTGAAGGCCAACTTATAGGCTGCGCGTTCGACGGCAACTGGGAATCCCTGAGCGGTGACATCAATTTCGATAACAACCTGCAACGTTGCATCGCACTGGATATCCGCTACGTACTCTTTATTCTGGAAAAACTGGGAGACTGCGGACACCTGATAAAAGAAATGAACATAGTCGAGTAACCGTTATTTTCCCGGCCACACACAATACGACTGAGGTACCCTAAGTATACGACTGAGATACCC
>UMCO01093916.1_pt1 | contig 11956 bp, 10 predicted proteins | sample 1964251 | NCBI WGS metagenome assembly UMCO01 (sample SAMEA4835970, study PRJEB28245) | human gut metagenome | biome: gut microbiome; material: fecal sample | place: Denmark | collected 2008
TTTAAAATATATTCAAATACCATTTCCGGCATACCACCTGTCACACTCATAACAATGTAAATAATCGTCTGATAGTTGTTTGGCAGTGATTTCTGCAGGTAAATCCGGCAGAAAGTCTTGAATCAGTGTCGTGATTTCTTCCTTTGATTTCATAATGTTATAAGGTTTTAATGGATTTTCAGTAGCTTCCAAAATCCCCATCTCTTTCATCAATTCGATATATGGCAGGATGCTCTGCTTTGTCTTCTTAAATCCAAGATCAGTGATATGCTCTGACAAGTATTTTGCAGAGGTATATCCACGTTCATCCTCTGTAATCAGTTTCATCACGATAGCGATAATGGTATTCTCCCGTCGGTTCATCTCATCGGCAGGACTGTAGTTAATCAGGTTGGATAATCCATATTTTAATGTAATTTCCGGCATACCGTTCTCGTCCACATCAATGCGGTCAATCAGCAGCTCGATATCTCTTCGGTCAAGAGTTCCTCCTGCGATGATCTTATCTACCACATCCAGAGCATTTTTTAATTTATCCTTCACATCCGGTGTCTCAATGGCTGTTTCATTCAGTTCCGTGAGCTGCAGTTCCAGACCATGAATCTGAGCCAGTAAATCCTGTTGCAGGGAGTCGTAAGTTTCATTAATCAGTTCCTCATTTCCGGCAGCAACTGACAGATCTTTTACTTTCTGCGTAAGAAGCACTTTCAATTGATTTTTGCGTTCACTGATTGCTGTATGAAGTTTCTGGCGCTTTTCTTCTATAGATTTCTTTTCTGCTTCAAAATCCTTTAAATCATAGGTGGCAATTACTTCACATAGCGCATTCCGACACATCTTGATATAGGTGAGAACATCTTCCATCAGATCTTCTTCTTCGATCAAATGAGCTTTGGAGCAGTAGCTTTTCCCCTTGGTATTATAAGTGGTGCAAATATAATATTTCCGTTCCCTGCTTGAAGTCTTTCGCTTAATCGGCGTCAGGCGGCTGCCGCAGTCCTTACAAAAGAGACAGCTTCCAAATGGGTTTGGTATTTCTGAACCTAACCACTGCCCACGACTTCCACGATAATTTGTCCGGTTGCGTTTCTCCTTTAATTCCTGTACCAAAGAAAACGTCGCTTTATCAATGATTGCTGGATGATGATTCTCAAAAATGCACTGTTCTTCCTTCGGTACACGCTTGTCCTTGCCATGAACGGTATTCCTTGCCCGTTTCCTTAGGCGAAATGTGCCAATATAAAAATCATTATCCAGAAGATCCTTCACCATGCTGTCCGTCCATTTTGTTGCAATGCTCCTTTTTGTCATACGTCCTTCTTCCAGTTCACGTTCATGGCGAACCATAGATGGAGTAGGAATCCCCTGATCGGTAAGGTAGTTTGCAATTTTTCGATAACCAGAACCGGAGATATAAAGTTCATAAACCAGTTTAATGTTTTCCGCTTCCTGGGGAACGATTTCTAAAATCGTTTTATCCTTTTCGTTTCGGCGATAGCCAAAAGGAGGCTGTGTCATCAAAGTACCATCTTTTTGTCTGGCTCCGATGGCACGTTTGATTTTTTTGCTGGTATCCTTTACATAACGCTCATTGAACCATGTTTTAATGCCAATCGTATCGTCACTGGAGTCCATGGAATCATAATTATCATCAATGACAATCAAATGCTTTCCACGCTCCTGAAACTCATCCAGAAGCAATAGAACCTTTGCGTTATGCCTACCGAGACGAGAAAAATCTTTGACATAAACGGTATCAACATCTCTATCCAGATCAGCCATCATCTGCTGAAAACCCGGACGGTCAAAGATATAGCCGGAAATACCATCGTCTTCGTACCAGCGATCAATGACGGCACCATGATCGGCTGCGTATTGATTAATGATTAACTTTTGATTTTCGATGGAGACATAGTTTTTATGATCATCGTCCCGTGAGAGACGTACATATCCTGCATTCATAATTTATCCTTTCTAGTTGAATGAAAATATTATATAGGAATAATGTAATTATATAATATATTAGATTTCATCAACTGTAAACAGAAAGATTATGATATGAGGGTGTTTTCTTTCCAATGGTTTCGAACTAAAGCTTTTATTCCTGCATGAATGTCCTGATCCTGTTTTCCATCAAAGTATGTGACAACCCGGAAGCCAATTCTTTCAAAACGTTCTTTTGCTGCTTTATATTCTTCCTGTGTGGAAAAATCATTTCGCCAAAGATAATAGGTTGGTTTCTTCATGATTATCACATCCTTTCTGTTCGTAATCTGGACCATATTTATCATATGAAAAACTGGCTTGTCTGGTGCTTGACTATTTTCTTTCAGGCGGCTTATTGCCCACGGGAATTCCACCCCTCCGAGGTTCTCTCCAAGCTGCACTCATTGCCGGGGACGCTACTAACGCACGGACTGTGACTATGCAGGAGTATCATTATCTGTTACCCGAAAGAAAGAATATTTCATTTTCAAGGTGCATATCCAGGGACGAAGTTGTCTTTGATTAAAGACAGTTCTGCCCTTCGACAGTGGCATCATAGCACAACTTTTTTCAAAAACGGCATTTCTTGCAGTCGTGGAAATTCTTCCTATGTTCCATAAGAAAAAATTGCAAATCTGCAATTATACCAATTGACGCCGATACCGGTAGAGACTACAATTACATTAGGGAGTTGATAACGATGGCGGAATTACCGGGAAATGTACATGAGAAAATTGGCGATTTACGAATTGAAAAAGGCTTAACCAAAAAACAGGTAAGCGAAGACCTGGGGATACCAGCATCTCAGCTTACCAGAATAGAGAACGAAGATATTAAAAGTATTGGCCATGAACTTGTAATAAAATTTGCTGATTATTTTGGAGTATCTACCGATTATTTGCTTGGGAAGACCAGTATCAGAGCAAAGAAGAATGTAGAACTGGATGAGCTGGGGTTCTCTCATAAAGCTCTGGTTACATTAATGTCCGGAAAAGTAAATATGCAGCTGCTCAGTCGGATCATTGAGCATAAATATTTTATTCCGCTCATGGATTATGCCGAAGCCTACTTTGAAAGCGCACATGAGGAAGGATTTCTGACAAGAAACAGCGTGATTGATTTGGCTACAGCTGATATTTCAGAGTACATGAAAACCAATCCTTCACATACAAATGAAGGAAGAAAAGATATTCGACAATTGAATGCACAAAAAATCACTGGTACAGAGGCAGATTTGGAAAAGTTAAAATCACTCTTTCTGCGAATCATGAAAGATGTGAAAGAGGAATATGCCGAGCCATCTTCTGATATTTCCTGCGAAGAAATGCGTGAACAGATTCATAAGCTTCACGATGAAGCCATTAGTCAGAAAAAGAAACTGACAGAAGAATCCATGGCTGGAATTACAACACAAATGATTTCTTCTTTGGGATTGAGCGAGGAAAATATGCAGGCATTTCAAGAATTGATGGTTAATATACTGAAAGATAGCGGGAATAGAAACAATGGAAAATAACAATAAACAAGGTTATGAAATCGAAAAGCTCTATTCAGATCAGCAGAGTTCACAAACAACAAAAGATCATGCAATGAAATCATTAATCAATGTGGAGTATCATCCGTTTGCTCTAAGTGATATGAACGATATAACAGAATATATGCGTATTCCATTTACTGGAATTGCTGCATTGGGTGCAGGATTATCCTCATTATCACCAGTTTTTTGTACAGTTACCCAAACAGTGCAAACGAATGGTGGAGAGACATTATATCGAGCTGTTTTTAAGGATGGAGTTTCAGGGAAATTACTGAATTCAAAAGATGGAATTGGGAAATTAGGTACTATTTTAAAAGATGATGGTGGCTTTGCACAGGCAAGATGGGTAGAAGCCAATGGAAGTACAATTACAACAAGTACTGTGATGCCCTTTGACCCAACAACGCTTTTTATGGCAGCGGCATTAATGAGCATTGAAAAACGACTTGGGGATATTCAGGAAACACAGCAGGAAATACTTGATTTTCTTCAAGCTAGTAAAAAGGCTGAGCAGAGAGGAAATTTAACTTTTCTTGCAGATATTCTCAATAATTATAAGTATAATTGGAATAATGCCATGTATAAGTCCAATATGCACTTAAAAGTACAGGATATCAAGCAAAAATCCGAAGAGAATATAAAATTCTACCGGGGACAAATACAAAAGACTCTCCAGAAATCCAATATTCTTCTTGGCGATCAGGATATCAAAAATAGGATAAAAAAATTAATTCCAGATTTCAGGGAATATCAGCTTTCGGTATATTTGCATGGCTTTTCTTCTTTCCTAGAAGTGATGTTGCTTGGTAATTATGATAACGGATATCTTGGAAGTATAATTCAGAAAATGGAACAATATTCTTATGAATATAGAGAGCTTTATACGGAGTGCTATAACAAACTGGAGAATAATGCAAATTCTTCTATGCAGTCATATTTGCGAAATGGATTGGCAAATCTCAGCGAAAATGCAGGAAATGTTATTGCAAAAATACCAGTCATTAATAAATCACCAATTGATGAATTTCTGATTGGAGCCGGAAACACTTTGGAACAGCATAATTCTAAAAAAGCAGGACAAACAATAAAACGTTTAGTAAACAATAAAGATTGTTACACGCATCCATTTATCGAGAATATCAGGATGGTTGACCGACTTTATAATCAACCAACAGAGATTCTTTTTGACAAAGACAATATTTACTTGTGTCAGCTAAAATAAAAATTCTCCAGTAAAAGACGAATAGAAAGGTGACATTAATTTGGATTTGAAAATATATCAAACACTATGCGCAGAATCAAAAATCATCTGGACAAAGCACTGCTTAGAACGAATGCAGGAAAGAGATATCAGCAGAGCAGATGTAAAAAACGGGATTGCTACCGGGGAAATCATTGAAGAATATCCGGAAGATTATCCTAATCCAAGCTGCCTGATTTTTGGGTATACTGTAAATAACCGAATTTTGCATATCGTTGCAGGATGTGATAATATAAATATATACATCATAACGGCTTATTACCCAGACACAAAGAAATTTGAAAACGATTTGAAAACCAGAAGAAAGGGGAAATAAATATGTGTATGTTTTGTAAAAATACAACTACTATTCAGAGTACTACAACCCACGTTGTGAACTATAAAGACTGCATCATCGTAATCAAGAATGTTCCATGCCTTGAATGCGATCAGTGTGGCGAGAAGTATTACACCGATGAGGTCGCTGAAAAACTGGAAATTATCGTGAATATGGCAAAGAAGCTGATGCAGGAGATTGCTGTCATTGATTACACTCAGGCAGCGTAGATTGGTATTACACACTGGAGAAAATGAATTATTTACAAGAGGTAAAGTGATTGAATATGCATGAAAACAAAGAGAACAGTGATGATATCTTTATATCTGAATTTTTTGATTTAAATGATGAATTAGACGAATTGGATGTATTTGATGCTATTATAAACAGTGATAGTAACTTTTTTATCAATTTGTTGCGATTGAAAAATGCAAAAACTCCTGAATTTCAAAAAGCATATAACAGAATAAATGAATTCTTTCGAAAGATTATGTTATTGCTAGATAATTCAAAACAAAAAAATGATAAGTTATATAATTCGGCATTAAAATTATTTGATTTTCATGGTATAAAAGGAATCAATTTGGGACATTCAAAAACAGGTATTGATGCTGCGTTTGGTCCTATATTGTCGGCAAAAGTAATAAATGATGCTTTTGAAATTGTCAAATCCGGTTCTACACAACCAGAAATATTTCAATTAGTGGGGCTATTTGAAGTAGGAGTTGGTGCTGATCTTTTAAGTGATATGATAGCAACAATAATCCTCCCTGATATTAGAGAATATACTCAACGTATTAATAAAGAATTGTGTTTGAATCCGGAACAATATCCTGAAATATCATTTCAAGATGGAATTGCAATAAATCCATATAAATCTTGTGAACTTCTGTATTTACCAACAGAAATTTTGCACAAAATACCTATCGCACGTTGTTGGGATGACATAGATCGTGTTATTGCAGAAAATCAAGCAATACGGGATGAAGTTAATCAGGCAATTGGAGCAGAATGGTATAAAATGCATTCTAATGAAAAAAAGGATTATTTAAAACGCTATATTTTCAAAGATCCCACACGATGCAGGCGTTTGATTGATGGATATAGAAAAGAGGAAATTGATGAATATTCATTGATAAACGATTGGGAATATTTTATTGCTGATGCATTTAAACAGATGAAAAAGAGTGGAGCCTTCGAAGTTCTAGAACACTCTGATAAGTCTGAATTAAGTAGTTGGGATGCTTCTATAGAGATACTTAATATTTTCAAAGAATGGGTAGAATGTAATAAAGGATGGGATGAGATATTATCAACTGCTACTAAGAAAAGAGAAAAATCTGTTCAAAAGATGCTCCAATTAAGCGGAAAGTATTTTTGTGTAAAAAATAATGTTGATATGTCTTTTGAGGCTAATGAAGGACCGGGGCCAGTAGATTTGAAAATTAGTCGAGGTAATGATAAAACAGTTATAGAAATCAAATTATCATCTAATGCTGATTATCTACATGGATATGAAGAACAAATTGAAGATTATGCTAAAGCGGAAGGAACGGATAAGCGTATATTTGTATATGTACAAGTAGGTAATCCCAAAAGAGATGAAACCATACAAAAACGGCATCAAGAGCGCTTGGATAATGGTTCAAATCCACCATTACTTTTTATGATTGATGCACAAAAACAGACATCTGCAAGTAAAGACTGATTATTTTTGAAATAAACTTCGGTCATGAATATATACATAATTGTAATTTTCATGACCGATATTATCATGTTAGTATACCAGAATTCCAAGTAATTCTTCCATCAAATTGGTATTAATGCTTTGAAAAAAAGCATTCGTAAAGAACGATTCATTCAGTAACAGTTCATGAACCGCATTATAATGCCGAGATCTAAACCGGATTACTTTATTTAGTTTTATTTCAGTATACACTTCATTACAAATCCATTTCCTGTTTCCTTAACGGCATCTTATTTTTCATAGCATCCCGTTCTGCAATTTCAGCCTTATTTCTATTCAGCTTTTCCAAAATGGAAGTTCTGGCTTTTTTCTTAATTTGTTCCACACCTTCCTTTTTGACTTCCGGTCTTATCAGTGTTGTATGAATTTTCTGAATTGTAGATTTCATGGCATTGGTAATTTTTGTAATGACAACATCTAAACGCTTTGCAGCATATTCACACTCTTTTTTTGATGCTTTGCGTTCCGGGGAGAGTACCCATGCTTTTGATTGCTCTACCAGACGAATATCTTCTTTGTGTGTTTCTATTTTTACGGTATTGGTTACAACCTCTACCGCCTTATCATAAGCAATCTCTGCGACCTCATCGATCAGAGCTTCTACGTCTTCAATTTTCATGGTTAGGTCTTCAAGTTTCCGTTCTTGTGCTGCCAGTTGCTCCTTTTGCTTGGCAATAATAAAATCCTGTTTCTCTAAATATGCTCTTCCACCATATTCCGGTTCTTCTTCTAATAACAGACCATGTTTCTTTGCAATCTCAAACAGAAGAACCCGACAGACAGAGTCAAAGGTCATTTTTCTGTTATTTTTTCTTCCCGGCGGCTTTTCAGGATCGGGTAATTCAAATCCCAATGCTTCCAAAGCTTTTTCTTGCTGAGGGGCAATCTCGCCGTACTGATTTTCACAGTCAAAAACGTGACGCTCGTGGATATGAGGTGTACTTTCGTCTAAATGTAATGCCCAGTCCAATATATGAACATGAGAACCAAATCTCTCATTTATTTCAATCATAAACTCTGTTACAACATCAAAGAGAAGCTCTGGCGAAACATGATTATCCAAAGTTCCGATTTGAAAAATACTTTCCTCAGGACATGTTTTTTTACTTTTCAGCAAATCGTTAGTTGTACGATTACGTTCCGGATGACGATTTTTTTCATTTCTGGCATTTTGATTATTCACAAAGTTTTGGTATTGGGAAGCATAAAAGTATTGCTCCACTTCTTCAAATGAATTTGCCAGTTCGTCTGCTTTATTATCATGAATAAGGTTTCGGTAACCATTGTAACAGTCCCAGTAGATATTTTTTTCTGCCTGCGTTTCATCGATATGCTCACTATTGTGGATATTAAAATTTCTGTCATTATGTTTTGGATTATAAGTGCCATTCTTTCCGGCACGACCATTGTGTCTTGTCAATTTCATTGTGATTTCCTCCTTTTTTGAATTCCTTTCAGGGGTTGTTAGTGCAGAGATGCAGATTCCTTGCAGCTTTTAGCGTCAAGTAATACCCAGTATTAAGTGGCGAAACGCCGCTTAACTGGGCAAGGCTGCCGCCCTTGACCTGCACAGGATGCTGCACTCCTGTACCTTGCACAAAGAGTTGCTTCTCCGCTCCGCTTCGGTCGGTGCTTAACAAGTGCCACTGGCACTTAGCACCCTATGTACTCCTGCTCCGAAAAAATGATTCAATACATTTCTTCCGGTTTATGCCAATCATTTGCCGAATAATTTGCCATAAGAAAAGCCGATGCATTTGCTGTTCGCTTAAAATGCATCGGCTGATTCATCTAACCTGATTAGTCGTATTCAGTTATAAAAATAAGTCAATTATTGTTGTATAATCTTGTGCCATCGTTCATTATCTTCAAGAAATCCATAAGTTTCTTTGTCTCGAAAACAATTCAATAACTCTTGCTTTAGTTGATCTGAAAATGTACTATTTGTTTTTTTGAAGTCCATGTGTTCATACAATGGAGAGTTAGAAAAACTGGTTATATCATCGAGTGAATCAAGCATTTTTTCCATCGTGTCTAACACAGTATCGACATCTTGTTCAGCAGTCGCTAGATCCAATTTACAAGATACTTCATGATATTTACCCATTTCAAATAGATTTGCCAGAGTTTGTTGTTTATCCGTAAATAAATGAGCCTTAGAAAGATTTCCTTCTTGTATGTTGAGAAGATATAGATAGTTTAACGTCATATTAATTATCTGATATTCAGAAAATAATATTTCTTCGTAAAGCTTATGTGCTTCGCCAGTTCTATTTGTTTTACTGTAAATAATTGCCTGTTTTAATTTACGCTGTGTACTTTGCATGGAGTAATACTGTAAATATCCTTCTGCTGTTTCATATTGTCCATTTCTCAAATAATATCCAAAGAGAGAATCAGCAGCACTAATACGAAGTACTTCTTCATCACTTTCTAATACCCGATTGTAACATTTAAGAATGTAGTCATCATAATTGGCGGTATTTGGTATTTGTTTGAATAAACGTTGAGCATCTAATATGGTTGCCAGTTGCCATATCAGCATCAAACAATTAGGATAAGTTTCAATGATCGATTTCGCCCAAATGAATATTTCATCATAGGTAGATGTTTTCAATCTCTCGTCTACTTCCAAAACAATGTTGGTAATTTCTTCATTGGTCAGTTCTTCCTGGAATGAAAGTAATGTATCAAGAGATATTCCGAGAAGTCGAGCAATTGGTGCGAGTAGTGTGATATCCGGACAAGAAGTTCCTTTCTCCCATTTATTTACAGCAGGTGTTGTTACACCCAAACGATTTGCCATTTCTTCTTGGGTTATTCCTTTTTCTTTACGATATTTTCGTATTGTTTTCCCTATCTGCATTGTTCAAGCCTCCTCTGTTTAATTAACATTCATCGTATTTTATATTTTAATCATATCAAAAGAAAAGTAACAGAACAATTGAATATCTGTTAATTATTAGGAAAGATTTTTAACTGTTATTCAATGTAATACAAACAATAATGACAAAATGGCAAAAATGATATCATAATGAATCAACTGTCTTTTCACCAATTCTCATATCTATGAATATTCAACATGATTTTGTCATTTTTATCATTTCTGTCATTCTATAACGTAGATAAATCCAACTGTTCAAATGGATTAGCTATCGTATCGTCTATCGTTATAAAATCAGATTCTCTTATGGCAGTATCTTTGAAATAATAAGTACCATCGGAATAACGTTTAATCATAAAGCCTTTATCTGCCATATACTCCCAGAATTTTGACTTGCCATGTGGCTTTCGTCCATTATCTTCGCAGTAATCTTCGTACATTTTATAAACATCACTTCGTTTCATTTTCTCACCGGATTTATGGCAAAGCATATCATCAATAAAAGCTTTTACACTGTCGGCGGAACGATATAGTTTTTCAATGCACTCTTTACTGTGATCACTTTGTGCGAAGCGCTGATCTTTGTACAATTGCCTTAATGCCAGCATTGCCATATGAATTGCATAATCGGATTTCCGAAATAATTTTTCTTTTAATTCGGTATCCTTTGCACTCTTCGGAATAGAACGGTCAATATCTAGTATAAGCAAGCGACGATAATAGGCGTTAGTCTTGTCATCAAGATTTAATGGGAATTCATTTGCTGAGAACAGAAGTTTTGCATAACTGTTAAACTGTGATGGATCTTTTCCCTTTTTCTCATAAAGCAAGGTGTCTTCACCAACTGCTTTCTTAATGATCGCAACATTTTCCATTGCTGTACTCGGGATATCTGCACAGGCATTTAATAATTTTCCAAATAAACCAGTAGCATAGAACCGTTGATTCAAATTCTGCAATGACATGCAAGAACCATTAATATCTCCAATCAGATGCTGTACTAATGAAACAGCAACTGACTTTCCTGTGCCACCTTTCCTTTTAAGCAATAAAAATTTCTGGAAGAGGGTATCTGTTGTCATACAATAACCAAGATATTGCCAGAAAGTCAACTGATCTGTTTTATCCGGAATAGAAAGTTCTAAATACTTGCGAATATTTTCGCCTCCTGATAGAACTGTTTCTGCCTGATCCGGATAAAATGAAAAGGGGATTTGATTGATTGTCAGGTACTTTGGACTGTGTTCTATCATTTTCCATTCCATAACATCAAAAAAACCATTTTGAAAATTAATCCAGTGTGAGGGCTGGTTATTCACATCCGAAAACCATTTGTGCACTTGAGGCTGTGATACCAGCAGATTATAAATATTTTGAATTGTTTTTGCAGTGATACATTCACGGAAAATCAGTTTCTGAATTTGGGCTTTCAAGCGTATTCCTTTCCTATCTTCATAATAACAGCCCTGTTCATAGATATACGGCGTTTCTCCAAGCATAAAAAAAGGAACCGTCTGTATTAGATAGTCGACAATCTCCATATCAAATACACCGATTCGCTTTCCCTGTTCATTAAATTTGTGGAATTTATTTAAGTCCGGAGGTTCATTTTGTCTGCCTTCAAAGCGTTTGATAAAATCTGAAAGGACTGCTTTTAGCTCCTGTTGGTATTCCAGCTTTGCAAGGTATTCTTTATTTTTAAATATTGACCATCCTTTTCGGAAGGTCAGATAATTATTCTGGCAGAACTGTTCCAGTAAATCATTCGTTTTCTTCATGGTGCAAGCCGGTACATAACAGTAATCTGTCTGATAGGTTCCCGTACAGGCAATTTCAAGCATATACGTGACAAAACTTTCAGCATCGTAATAGCCATCTCTTTCCGGCAGCAGAGCAACCGCATAGTATCCGGCAGCAATCACAGCAAAAGCAAGCTCCTGATCATCCACGAGAAACAGATATTTTTGTTCCAACGTTTCTGGTTTTGTTTTCATATAGTGTTCTAAAAAGTTTTTATTCATGTAAATCCCTCCTCAAATTGAAAAAAGACACCTCTTTTCAGAAGCGTCTTCTTCATGTAAAATACTTAGAAAGTGGCTGTTTGTGCGGCTTTCGCACTATTCAGACCATCGATCCAGTTGCATAATATAATTATTGTTTCAAGATTTACATTGTATAGTGTACGACACCTTTTCTACCACCAAGAACATCTTTCCCCTTTAAAT
>UMCO01078388.1_pt1 | contig 11945 bp, 9 predicted proteins | sample 1964251 | NCBI WGS metagenome assembly UMCO01 (sample SAMEA4835970, study PRJEB28245) | human gut metagenome | biome: gut microbiome; material: fecal sample | place: Denmark | collected 2008
GGAACCGACGTCCGGCAAAGTGCTGCTGAAAGGAGAGGACATCACAGGTGTACCGCCCTACAAGCGTCCGGTGAACACCGTGTTCCAGAAATACGCGCTGTTCCCGCACCTGAATGTCTTTGAGAATGTGGCCTTCGGCCTCCGCCTCAAGAAGATGGACGAAGAGACCATCCGCCGCAAAGTGCGGGATATGCTGGAAGTTGTGGGCCTGAAGGGTTTCGAGCGCCGCAGCATCGGCCAGATGTCCGGCGGCCAGCAGCAGCGTGTTGCCATTGCCCGCAGTCTGGTCAACGAGCCTGAGATCCTGCTGCTGGACGAGCCTCTGGGTGCACTGGACCTCAAGCTCCGCAAGGAGATGCAGCTGGAGCTCAAGCGCCTGCAGCGTGAGATGAACATTACCTTTATTTATGTTACCCACGATCAGGAAGAGGCCCTGACCATGTCCGATACCGTCGTTGTGATGAACGGCGGCAAGGTGCAGCAGATCGGTACCCCCGAGGATATCTACAACGAGCCTAAAAATGCCTTTGTGGCGGACTTTATCGGCGATTCCAACATTGTGGATGGCGTGATGCACCGCGACTTCCTGGTCTCCTTCTCGGGTGTGCAGTTCCCCTGCGTGGACCGCGGCTTTGCCCGGGAACAGAGCGTTCAGGTGGTGGTCCGTCCCGAGGACATTGAAGTGGTCAGCCCCGTGGAGGGTCAGCTGGTGGGCGTAGTCAATGATGTCATCTTCAAGGGCGTTCACTTTGAGATGCACGTTGAGTGCGAGGGCCGTGAGTGGCTGATCCACTCCACCCGCGCCTGCACCCCCGGTGAGACCATTGGTATGCGCATCGGCCCCAACGAGATCCATATCATGGCGCGTTCGGAGGGCTGAATGGGAAATGATGAAAATTTACGATAAGAAGCTGGCCTATCCTTATTTTATCTGGATGGTGCTGTTCACGGTGGTTCCGCTGATCATCGTGGTCTATTATGCCCTGACCGATGGCAGCGGCAATTTCACCATTGCCAACCTGACCAGCGTCAGCGGCTACGGCTCCGTGTTTGCCCGCAGTCTGCTGCTGGCCCTTGTGGCTACCGTGATCTGTCTGGTCATTGCATTTCCGGTGGGCTATTTCCTGTCCCGCCTGCGGGTGAACAAGCAGCATATCATGCTGATGCTGGTCATGCTGCCCATGTGGATGAACTTCCTGCTCCGCACCTATGCCTGGATGGGCCTGCTGAGCATCAACGGCCCTGTGAACGCGGTGCTGGGCTTTTTTGGTCTGGGCCCCTATACCATGCTGAACACCTCCGGCGCGGTGGTGCTGGGCATGGTGTATAACTATGTGCCCTACATGATCCTGCCCCTCTACACCAGTATGACCAAGATCGATCAGAGCCTGGTGGAAGCGGCACAGGATCTGGGAGCCTCCACCACCCAGACCCTTTTCCGGGTGCTCATCCCCATGAGCGTGCCCGGCATCAGCACCGGCATCACCATGGTGTTCGTTCCGGCGGTGTCCACCTTTGTCATCAGCCGTATGCTGGGCGGCGGCTCCAACCTGATGATCGGTGACCTGATCGAGATGCAGTTCCTGGGCAACAGCTACAACCTGAACGTCGGTTCGGCCATGAGCCTTGTGCTGATGATCATCGTCCTGCTCTGCATGAGCTTCACATCCAGCTTTGATGAAGATGAAATGGAGGGCGTGTCCTGATGAAAACGAAACATCTGCGCCTGATGCAGCGGGCCTACGTCATCCTCTTCTTCTGCTTCATGTACCTGCCCATTGCCTATATGATCGTGTTCAGCTTCAACCAGAGCAAGGGCTACGCACTGTTCACAGGCTTTACCCTCAAGTGGTACACCAGCCTGCTCCATAACTCTGCCATCCTGAGCGCTTTGTGCGTCTCGCTGGAGGTGGCCCTCATCTCTGCGGTCATTGCAACGGTTCTGGGTACGGCGGCCTCGCTGGGCATTGCGTCCATGAGCCGCAAGAGCCGCCTGGTGGTCACCAACATCACCTATATCCCGGTGGTCAACCCGGAGATCATCACCGGTATCTCCCTGATGCTTCTGTTCGTGGCTTACCAGCGTTTTGCCGAGGGAGTCTCCTGGCTGCCCGACACCATCATGGGAATGCCCACGCTGCTGATCGCGCATATCGCCTTCAATGTGCCCTATGTCATCTTCAACGTGACCCCCAAGCTCAGGCAGCTGGACATCAAGCTGTATGAGGCAGCTCTGGATCTGGGCTGCGACCCCAGGCAGGCGTTCTTCAAAGTCATCCTGCCTGAGATCAGCCCGGCCATCCTGTCGGCCTTCCTCATCTGCCTGACCTACTCCATCGATGATTTTATGATCTCCTATTTCAACTGCGGCACGGTGGAGACCCTGCCCATTGCCATCTATTCAATGACCCGGAAAAAGGTCAGCCCGGAGATCTATGCCCTGTCTACCATCATGTTTGTGGTGATCCTGACCATCATCCTCATCTCCAATGCCATGGAGAGCCGGGAGTACCGCCGGGATCAGAAGGCACTGAGAGGGGAGGACGTAAAATGAAACGTTTTGCTGTTCTGCTGTTGACGCTGGCCATGGCATTCTGCTGTGCTGCGCCTGCCTTTGCCGCCGGAACCATTGAGGTGACCGAGGACGTTTCGGTCTCGGACGATTACGACTGGACCCGCTTTCAGGGCCAGAATCTCACCCTGAACGTTTACAACTGGGGCGAATACATCTCCAACGGTTCTGATGACAGCGTGGATGTGGTGGCCGCCTTCGAGAAGCTTACCGGCATCAAGGTCAACTACACCACCTTTGATTCCAACGAATCCATGTACGCCAAACTGAAATCCGGTGCGGCCAACTACGATGTGGTCATCCCTTCGGATTACATGGTGGCAAAGATGATCGCCGAGGGAATGCTTGCACCGCTGGATTACAGCAACATCCCCAACTCCCAGAACATCGATGCGGTCTACCACGACCCGGATTATGACCCCACCAACGCCTATACCGTGCCCTATATGCTCTGTACCACCGGCATCATCTACAACACCACCATGGTGGAGAATGCCCCCACCAAATGGGCTGACCTGTGGGACGAGCAGTACGCGGGCAACATCCTGATGTTCAACAACAGCCGTGATGCCTACGCCATTGCGGCGTTCAAGAACGGCACCAGCATCAACCCCGAGACCCCGGAAGAGGTGGACGAGGTGGTGGAGACCCTGAAAGCGCAAAAACCGCTGGTGCAGGCCTACGTTATGGATGAGATCTTTGATAAGATGATCGGCGGCGAGGCGGCCATCGGCGTGTACTACTCCGGCGATGCCATTACCATGATCGATGATAACCCGGATCTGGCCTGGGTGTTCCCGGAGGAGGGAAGTGTGCTGTCGGTGGACTGCATGGCGGTTCCTGCCACCAGTGAGCACAAGGAAGCTGCGGAGATGTTCATCAACTTCATGTGCGAGCCGGACATCGGAAAGGCCAATGCGGAGTATATCGGCTATACCACCCCCATGCAGAAGGTGTGGGATATCCTGGACGAGGATCTGAAGTACAGTGAGATCGCATACCCCTCTGAGGAAGTGGAAGCCAAGGAAAAGGTGTTCACCGCCCTGAGCGATGAGGTCAACAACGAGCTCGATGTAAAGTGGAGCGAGATGAAGAGCTACAATGAGGGCGGCAGCGGCGTTGTGTTCCTGATGCTGCTGCTTGCCATGGTAGCGCTGGCCTGCTTCAATATCTGGCGCAAGCTGCGCAAAAAGACCCGGAATCAGTATTGAGAAGAAAGGGCCCTCTCCGTCAAAGCCTCTGGCAATGCGAAGCAATGACGGAGAGGGTCCTCTTTTGGAAAGGAAACGTATGCATCAATATACCTATCATACAACTGTCCTGAACGCAGACGGCGATTTTCGCCGGATGATCAAGCCCAGCGCCCTGTTCCGCTATGTGGAGCAGGCTGCGGCAGATCACGCCCGTGCCTACGGCATGGACGATGCTTTTTTCAAAGCGCACCACACGGCGTTTCTGGTGGGCAAGCAGGCGGCGCAGATCACCCGGATGCCCCTGCGCGCCGAAAAGCTGACATTTGTTACTGCCTGTGAGCCGTGCAAGAAGGGTTCGATGAAGCGGCTGACCCGCATTCTGGACGAAGCAGGGAAGGAGTGTGCTCTGATCGACAGCCGGTGGATCATGGTGGATACCGATCGTGAGTGCATCCTGCGCCAGCCCTCCTGGCATACGCCCGGTTACTGGAACGAGGATCTGGAAGGGGAGCTGCCCCAGCTGGTGCACAAAGCAAAGGAACTGACCTGCGCGGGCAGCCGGACAGCCAGCTACTCCCTGTGCGACCTGAATGGCCATGTGAACAACGCCTGCTATCTGGACATCGCCTGTGATGCCCTGCCGCTGGAGGTGATCAAGGGCGGGCCGTTGAAATTCGTCTCCGTCAAGTACCACCGGGAGATCCCGCTGGGCAGTCAGGTCGAGGTGTTCTATGCGCCCTCGGCCGATGGCTGGTATGTGGTGGGCCGCCGCGAAGAGCACGCCGCGTTTGAATGCTACCTGGAATTTACAAAATAAATCCGGAAAAATTACAATTATGTTACAAAATCTGCGAAAAAGGTCTTGCAAAACGGAAACAAAAGAGTTACAATATGATTACAGAAAGCGATGAGCGCTTTTTGAGACTGAAATCTTTTTCTTCTTGTTGAATAAGAGATATCGGGTGCAAGGCCTTCTCCTCCTCCGGCTGTTCTCCTTCACAGCTGTCGGCACTGTACCGCACAGGCGGTATCTCGCTTCGTGTGCAAAAAAGTCCGTCCGGTTTTCCGGTGCGGACTTTTTTGCATTCCAATTTGTGTCAGAAAACCGGCCTGTCAGGCGGAAAAGTATGACCTTGCACGTTTTTGGTGGTCAATTTTACTGTTTTTCCGCAAAGGACAGTTCTAAAGTTTGTTGCCACTGGGGTTTGTATTCTGACAGGGTTTGTGGTAAAGTATAGTCAATCAATTTATAAGCAGCAAACATGAATTATTTTGATGCTGGCCCGTTGTTGATGCGTTAAGAAAAAAGGAGTTTAGAGTATGGCTTATTTCTATGAAGAACCTTCCCGCACCTTTGGCGAGTACCTGCTGGTTCCGGGTTATTCCTCTGCAGAGAATGTCCCCACGGCAGTCAGCCTGAAGACCCCGCTGGTCAAGTACCGCAAGGGGGAAGAGGCCTGCCCGCTGGAAATGAACATCCCCATGATCAGTGCCATCATGCAGTCGGTCTCCGGCGATAAGCTGGCCATTGCACTGGCACGTGAGGGCGGTGTGTCCTTCATCTACGGCTCCCAGAGCATCGAGAACGAGGCTGCCATGGTGCGCCGCGTCAAGAGCTACAAGGCCGGCTATGTCGTGTCCGACTCCAACCTGGCCCCCACCGCTACCCTGCACGATGTGCTGGAGCTCAAGGCCCGCACCGGCCACTCCACCATTGCTGTCACTGCCGATGGCACTCCTCACGGCAAGCTGATGGGCATTGTGGCCTCCCGTGATTACCGTGTCAACCACACCCCTGATGATGCTTCCGTTACCACCTTTATGACTCCCATCGAGAAGCTGGTCACCGCACCGGAGAATACCTCCCTGCACGACTGCAACAACATCATCTGGGACAACAAGATCAACACGCTGCCGCTGGTGGATGCTGAGGGCAACCTGAAATACTTCGTGTTCCGCAAGGACTACGATTCCCACAAGAAGAACGTCAACGAGCTGCTGGATGCCAACAAGAGCTATGTGGTCGGTGCCGGCATCAACACCCGCGACTATGCCCAGCGCGTTCCCGCACTGGTCGAGGCTGGCGTGGATGTGCTCTGCATCGACTCTTCCGAGGGCTACTCCGAGTGGCAGAGCCGTACCATCGCCTGGATCCGTGAGCACTACGGCGACACCGTGAAGGTGGGCGCAGGCAACGTTGTCGATGCCGAGGGCTTCCGTTTCCTGGCAAAGGCCGGTGCAGACTTCGTCAAGATCGGCATTGGCGGCGGTTCCATCTGCATTACCCGTGAGACCAAGGGCATCGGCCGTGGCCAGGCCACCGCAGTCATCGAGGTCGCAAAGGCCCGTGACGAGTACTACAAGGAGACCGGCATCTATGTGCCCATCTGCTCCGATGGCGGCATCGTCCACGATTATCATATCACTCTGGCTCTGGCCATGGGCGCTGACTTTGTCATGCTGGGCCGCTACTTCGCCCGCTTTGACGAGAGCCCCACGAACAAGGTGCGCATCAACGGCCAGTATATGAAGGAGTACTGGGGCGAGGGCTCCAACCGTGCCCGCAACTGGCAGCGTTACGACCTGGGCGGTTCCACCAAGCTGAGCTTTGAGGAAGGCGTGGACAGCTATGTTCCTTACGCAGGTCCTCTGGCCGATGGTGTCCAGACCACCCTGTACAAGGTCAAGAGCACCATGTGCAACTGCGGCGCACTCTCCATCCCCGAGCTGCAGCAGAAGGCCAAGCTGACTGTGGTTTCCTCCACATCCATCGTGGAGGGCGGCAGCCATGACGTTGTGCTGAAAAATGCAACCCCCAATATTTTATAAACGGCTGAGCCTGAACAGGCTTGCAGGGCCGCTCCCGGAGCTTCCGGGGGCGGCCCTTTTGGCAGTACCGAAAAAAAGATTTTTCTTTCTGCACGCAGGAAATTTACAAAAGCCCTTGCACCCGGGCGGCAAAGATGCTATCATGGTACAAACGTCCTGTCAAGACAGGGTGCAGGCCCACGCACTGCCGGAACAAAGGCAGGGGAGAAGGGGCTGTTTTTTCAGCAGCGGCAAGGCTTTTTCGCTGCTGCGAAGTACAAGGAGAGGAAACTTTTCATGGACGAGATCAAAGTTGTTCCGTACATTCCGGACGAAGATTATGATAACCCTGCCATGGTGGTGGATTTCTACGAATTCACGATGGCAAACTGCCTGTTCCTGCACGGCTTTAAGAACACCACCCTTGTGTTCGATATGTTCTTCCGTAAGAACCCGGACAACATGGGTTACTCCATCAGCGCAGGCCAACGCAAGCTGACCCGGTTCCTGCTGAATTATCACTTCAACGAGCAGGATATCCGCTGGCTGCGCACCAAGGGTATGAGCGACGAATTCTGCGAGTATCTGCGCACCTACAAGTGGAAGGGTGATATGTACGCTCTGCCCGAGGGCACGGTTTGCTACCCCCATGTGCAGATGGTCCGCATTGAGTGCGACCTGGTGGGTGCGATCCTGATCGAGACCTACCTGCTGCAGACGATGAACTTCCACAGCCTGATCACCACCAAGGCGACCCGTGTGACCGGCCTGAACACCCATACGCCCCGCAGCGTCATGGAGTTTGGCACCCGCCGCGCACAGGGCGAGAGTGCAGGCAATGATGGCGCGTATGCCGCTGTTCTGGGCGGCTGCATCGGCACTGCCAACTGCTTGGCTGAGATGAAGTATGGCTCTGAGGTCAAGGCGGTTGGCACCGTGGCACACAGCTTCATCGAGTTCTTTCCGACGGAGTTTGATGCCTTCAAGGCCTTTGCGGATACCTACCCGGATTCCGTCAGCCTGCTGCTGGATACCTACAACATCATGGAGAGCGGTCTGCCCAACCTGATCAAGCTGGACGACTACCTGATCGAGAAGTACCCCAATGACCCCACCCGCCGCGTCAAGAGTGCCCGTATCGATTCCGGAGATCTGGCCCGTGGCTCCAAGCGCCTGCGCAAGGCACTGGATGCCGCAGGCAAGCCCTATATCAAGCTGGTGGCTTCCAATGGCCTTGACGAGCGGAAGATCGCCAACATGGAGCTCTATGAGCACGCTCATTTTGATTCCTACGGCGTGGGCGAGAATCTCATCACCTCCGCTTCTGACCCTGTGTTCGGCGGCGTGTATAAACTGGTGGCAGTCAAGCTGCCGGATGGCACCTATCAGCCCAAGATGAAGTGCTCGGATTCTGCCAGCAAGGCCATCATCCCGGGCAAGAAAATGCCCTGGCGGCTCTACGATGAAAATGGTCAGGCCCAGTGCGATCTGATCGCCATGGATGGCGAGGTCATCGAAGCGGGCAAACCGGTAAAGATGGTCAATCTTGACCCGGATGCCATCGAGCGCACCATTACCATCACCCCCACCAAGGTCAAGCGGCTGCTTGTGCCCCATATCCTGAACGGTGAACTGGCCATTGAACTGCCCGGGATTGCCGAGAAAAAGGCCTATATCGCAAAGCAGCTGACCGAAGAGACTTGGGAGACTGAGCTGCGCATCGAGATGCCGCATAAGCACTATGTCAATATGACCCCCGCTGTGGCCGAGTGCCGCGCCAAGATGTATTCGGAACTGCATGGCGGAAAGGTGTAACTTGACAAAGCAGGGTTTCTATTGTATTATAATAGCCGTTGTGTGAATCTTACATGTTTTGATACATGTTTGTAACTCCGTAACGACGGACTTGTGATAAATGTTTACCTCATCACCTGTTATTCCCGGCTCTCTGTGAATGTCCAGAGCAGCAGGGCTTTGTAAGCCGGGTTTCTATGCGCCACTGTGGTGAAATTGGCAGACACGAGGGACTTAAAATCCCTTTCTGGAGACAGAGTGCGGGTTCAAGCCCCGCCGGTGGCATGAAAAATCCCCTTCAGCGTAAGCTGAGGGGGATTTTTTACTGTTGTATCGCGTATACAAAGTGTAATTCTGCGCAGGCAGAAATGCGGATGCAGCTCAGCGGTTTTCCATAGCATGGAATCGTTCCAGGAAGCTGTGGTCCACACCCTCGGATCGATAGCCCGGCATGGTATCAATGGCAACATTGTGGATGCTGCGGAAGATGCTGTTTTCGATATTGGGATTGTCGCGCTTCAGGCGGCGAAGCAGGATCTTGATCTCCTGCCGCTTGGAACCACCGCCGCCGTTGTCGCACATGGTGCAGTTCTCGGTAAAGCGGCAGGCGCACTGGATGAATTCCAGATCATTGTAGCGCTTCCAGGCCAGGATATCTTCTTCCCGGATGCAGTACATGGGACGGATCAGGGTCATGCCGGGAAAGCTGGTGCTGTGGAGCTTGGGCGGCATGGCCTGCATCTGGGAGCCGTAGAACATGCTCATCACGGTCGTCTCAATGACATCGTTGAAGTGGTGGCCCAGCGCAATCTTATTGCATCCCAGCTCCTTGGCCTTGCTGTACAGGTGGCCGCGCCGCATCCGGGCACAGAGGTAGCAGGGGTTCTTTTCGGTGTTGTTGGCAACGGAAAAGATGTTGCTCTCGAAGATGGTCACCGGGATGTGCAGCAGCTCGGCATTGGACTCGATCTTCTGGCGGTTGATCTCATTGTAGCCGGGGTCCATCACCAGAAAGACCAGCTCAAAGGGAACATCGCTGTGCTTCTGCAGCTCCTGCATCAGCTTTGCCATTAACATGGAGTCTTTGCCGCCCGAGATGCAGACAGCGATCTTATCGCCCTCCTGTACCAGCTCGTAGCGCTTTACCGCCACGATAAAGGGGGTCCACAGCTCCTTGCGGTATTTCTTGATGATACTGCGTTCGATCATCTGATAAGGTTCAAGCTCACGTTTCATGTTGGTTCCTCTTTTTATTTAATGTACGGCGGTCAGCTCACGGTAGCAGACATCGAACGCCTGCAAAAAGGCTTTGATTTCGTCCTCGGTGGTCAGATGGCTCAGGCTGATGCGCCAGGAGGACAGTGCGTTGCGGCGGTCACGGCTGACCGCAAACACCGCGCGCGAAGGCAGACCATCCGAAGAGCAGGCTGACTTGACCGAGATGCAGACCCCTTTGGCATCCAGCTCCCGCTGGAACACGGTGCCCTTGACATTACGGACGCTCAGATTCAGCACATGAGGGATGGCGTGTTCCGGGCTGTTGATGCGCACCAGCGGATATGTGCGGAGGGCGGCGCGGAGCTCTGCATTCAGTTTTGCCACATGGCCAACGCGTCCGGGCAGGTCAGTGACGGCGAGATCAAGCGCACAGGCCAGCGAGGAGGCCAGCGCCACAGTGGGGGTGCCGCTGCGGTAGATGGTGGTACTCTCGCCGCCATGGATGAGAGGCTCCAGCGCCAGATTCCGCCGCTTGATCAGCAGGCCGATGCCGTTCAGTCCGTAGAATTTGTGGGCCGTCAGGCTCATGGTGTCCACGCCCTCAAAAGAAACGGGGATCTTACCCACAGCCTGGGTCGCATCCACATGCAGGTGACAGTGAGGGTATGCTTTCAGGATGGCGGCGATCTCCTGTACAGGCTGCACCACACCCAGCTCACTGTCCACCAGCGTTACGGCAACGCAGATGGTATCCGGGCGAAGCAGATCCTTCAAGTGCTCAAGATCTACAGTACCGTCCTGCTTCACGTCCAGCAGGTCGATCTCATACCCCTGCTCCTGTAATGCCGTCAGGGTGCCGCTGACCGAAGAATGTTCCAGCGGAGTGGAGATGATGTGCCTGCCCGCATGGCGGGAGAGACGGGCCAGCCCCTTTAAAGCAAAGTTGTTGGCTTCGCTGGCACCGGAGGTATAGATGATCTCGGCTGGCTGAACGCCCAGCAGAGAGGCGATTTTGATGGTGGCGGCATCAATCTCTGCCTTGGCAGCAGAGCCTGCCTGGTGGTGAGAGTTGGCGTTGCCGATGCAGCGGCGCTCCACGGCACAGAACTGCTCCAACACCCGCGCATCCACCGGGGTGTTTGCAGAATAATCCAGATAGATCATAACATTCCTCTTGAAATACAAATCAATTCAATAGGTTATATTATAGTGCGGACAGGGGCATATTTCAAGATGTCCGGCCAAAAAGCTGAGGGAAACTGCAGCAAACGGATTGCATCCAGGCCGGGTTTCTGGTATACTTTATAAAGTCAGACAGGGAAGGGGAGAGCAAAATGTTTCGTTCGACTTTGCGGAGCGCGTGTTTTGCCTTCCGGTCCCGTTTTTTGAATCTGCTCCAGAAGATTGAGGCACTGCCGTTGCTGCGGCAATGCCTCTTTTTTTGGGCAGCGATGAAAGGAGAACTTCTCTATGAGTGAAAAGATCGATTACTCCAAGGGCATTTACGATGCCCGGCAGCTCGGCACCGGACGGATGCTGATCCTGGGCGTGCAGCACATGTTTGCCATGTTCGGCGCAACTGTGCTGGTGCCCCTGCTCACCGGCCTGAGCGTTTCCACCACTCTGCTCTGTGCCGGTCTGGGCACCCTGCTGTTCCACCTTGTCACCAAGGGCAAGGTCCCGGCCTTCCTTGGCTCCTCGTTTGCTTACCTGGGCGGTTTTTCCATTGTAGCCCCCATGCTGGCTGACGCAGACGGCAACCTGACCGTTGTCAATACCAAAATGCTGCCCTACGCCTGCGCGGGCGTGGCGCTGTCCGGCATTCTGTACCTGCTGGTCAGCCTGCTCATCTCCACCTTTGGCATCCGCCGCATTATGAAATTCTTCCCGCCGGTGGTCACAGGCCCCATCATCATCTCTATTGGTTTGATCCTGGCCCCCTCCGCCATCACCAACTGCGAGTCCAACTGGCTGCTGGCTTTTGTGGCCCTGGGCACCGTTATTGTCTGCAACATCTGGGGCAAGGGCATGGTCAAGATCCTGCCCATCCTGATCGGTGTGCTGGTTTCCTATGCTGTGGCTCTGGTCACTGGTGCAGTCAACTTTGAGGCCATTGCTGCTGCCGACTGGTTCGGCATCCCCCTGCACAAGAGTGCCATGGGTCTGTTTGCCATCGACGGCAGCCCTGAGTTCATCAGCGCAATGTTCACCATCATCCCCATTGCGCTGGCAACCATGATGGAGCATGTGGGCGATATCGCTGCCATCAGCGCTACGGTCGGCCACAACTATATCAATGATCCCGGCCTGAACCGCACCCTGATGGGCGATGGCCTTGCCACTGCCATGGCCGGTCTGCT
>UMCO01029682.1_pt1 | contig 11894 bp, 14 predicted proteins | sample 1964251 | NCBI WGS metagenome assembly UMCO01 (sample SAMEA4835970, study PRJEB28245) | human gut metagenome | biome: gut microbiome; material: fecal sample | place: Denmark | collected 2008
AACTTCTAAATGCTCTCCACCATGTTGCAAACATATTTCTAACAAAATCGTTCTTCTTCCATTCATGTTCTTTCGCATAAAGATATAAGAACATTGCAAGAAATGCAAGGAGAACGGCAACCCAAAAAGGCTGGTACAGTGCCGATAATACATTATATGCTATTTTATTAAATATTTCGATTATATTACTTCCCATCGTTCTCCTTTATTATTTATTTCAAATCTTCAAATAAATTCTTCTGATATACACCATCTTCTATCAGCCTGGCAAATGATTTCACTACATAGTCTTTATCTTCTTTATAGGTTACTCCAAACCACTTGTCATTCGTATCTAACACTTTTACGGAAACTCTGCCTGCCTGAAGAAGTTCATCTATGTAGATTGGCAGTAAATATTCTGCTTTCAGAATATCTTTGTCTCCCATGTTAGCAAAGAACTCTTTAAATCCATCCTCTAAAGTCTGCATGAATTCCGGTGTAAGTCCCCACATATTCATAGATGCGTAGGATTCAGCATTAATTGAAGTGAACTGTCCATCATTGTCTACTGCTGCACCCTCTGGAGTCTTAACAATATTGGAGGTTTCATGTACTGCTGTGAGATAGCCTTCCTCATTTGTCTCGCAGATACCTCTGGTAACGGCACCATTCTCACTTAACGTATTCTTTAAAATGAAACCTGCCATACAAAACTGATTGGCTTTTTCTGGTGTATAGCCTACAAGGAAATCATGAAGCTTAACAAATGCTTCCTTTCCATAGTAGTCATCTGCATTGATAACTGCAAATGGCTCATGAAGAACTTCTTTACAAGCAAGAACAGCCTGTCCTGTTCCCCAAGGTTTGGTACGGCCTGCTGGAAGTTCCACACCTTCTGGAAGTTCGCTTAATTCCTGGTATGCGTAGGCGATCTCCACATCAAGATTGTTGCAAATCTTTTCGATGCGGTCACCGATTGCTTCTTTAAATGCATCCTTAATATCCTTACGGATAATAAAAACTATTTTGCTGAAGCCTGCTTCGATTAGGAAGGCTGTCGGGAAATAGATAGTCCCCTCCATCCACTTTCTTTTATCTAGCTTTCCAATAAAAATCCTATCACATAAAATTATAACAACTACTCTACAGTTACACTCTTCGCCAGGTTACGTGGCTTATCTACATCCAATCCCTTAGCTACACTGATATAGTATCCTAACAGCTGTAATGGGATTACAGCAAGGGATGTTGCAAAGTGTGGGTCGATTTTCGGGATGTATACGGCGAAGTCTGTGCTGTCTTCGATGTTATACTGACCGAAGGTTGTGAGTCCCATGAGATATGCGCCACGACTGCGGTATTCTACCATGTTGGAGATGGTTTTCTCGTAGAGGTCTGGCTGTGTGAGTACGCCGACTACGAGGATATCATCTTCGATGAGGGAGATCGTACCATGTTTTAATTCGCCGGCTGCGTATGCTTCTGGGTGGATGTAGCTGATTTCTTTCATCTTTAAGCTTCCTTCCATACAGATGGCATAGTCGATTCCACGTCCTACGAAGAATACATCGTGTGCGTTTAACTGCTTAGATGCAAACCACTGAATTCGTTCTTTATCTTCAAGGATTTTTGCGATTTTATCTGGGATTGTCTGTAATTCGGCAATCACATTTTTATATGTTTCATCGGAGATTTCTCCGCGTACTTTTGCGAACTGGAGGGCAAGTATGTAGGTTGCCATGAGCTGTGTACTGTAAGCTTTTGTTGCTGCTACGGCGATTTCCGGTCCAGCAAGTGTATAGAATACGGAGTCTGCTTCTCTGGCGATGGAGGAACCGACTACGTTTACGATTGCCATTGTGCGGACACCTTTTTCTTTGGACTCTCGGAATGCTGCAAGGCTGTCAGCTGTTTCTCCTGACTGGCTGATTACGATTACAAGACCTTTTGGATCTAATAATGGATTTCTGTAACGGAACTCGGAACCAAGTTCTACACGAACAGGAATCTTAGCAAGGTCTTCGATTACATACTGGGCTGCAATTCCTACATGGTAAGCAGAGCCGCAGGCTACGATGTAAATCTGGCTGATGTCTTTGATTTCTTCTTCGGAAAGTCCAACGGAAGACAAATCAAACTGTCCATCCTTTAATACAGAATTTAATGTATCACCCACTACTTTTGGCTGTTCATGGATCTCTTTCATCATGAAATGTTCAAAGCCTGCTTTTTCTGCTGCTTCTGCATCCCATTCGATTGTTTTTAATTCTTTTTCGATTTACTCGCCGTCAAGGTTATAGAAAGTAATCTCTCCCTTTCTTACACAGGCAAGTTCCATGTTTCCGATGTAGTATACATTTCTTGTATACTTTAAGATAGCTGGTACATCGGATGCGATGTAGGACTCTCCATCTTCGATTCCAAGAATCATTGGGCTGTCTTTTCTTGAAACATAGATTTCTTCTGGATAATCCTTAAACATTACAGCAAGTGCATAAGAACCACGAATACGAACCATTGCATGATTAATCGCATCGATTGGTGTTCCTTCATACTTTTTGTAGTAGTAATCTATTAACTTTACTGCAACTTCGGTATCTGTCTCAGAATAAAATACATATCCTTTACGTGTTAATTTTTCTTTTAATTCCAAATAGTTTTCAATGATTCCGTTATGTACAGCTACTACATTGCCATCATCACTTTTATGCGGATGCGCATTACTTTCGGACGGTTCACCATGCGTAGCCCATCTGGTATGTCCAATACCACAGCTTCCGATTACGGCTGTTCCATTATCTGTTTTCTCTGCGAGGGCTTTTAAACGGCCTTTTGCCTTCACTACCTCTGTTTCATTCTCTCCATTACGCACTGCAATTCCTGCAGAATCATATCCACGATACTCTAACTTTGATAAACCATCTATCTAATAAAATCGGAGCTGCCTGCTGTACTCCTGTAAATCCAACAATTCCACACATAATTTTTCTTTCCTTTCTCTTTCTGTTATCTGACTAATTTCTTCTCTTTGATGACAACAATGTCTTCGTCTATGTTGTAAGAGGTTCAGACCCTATCCCTCTTATAAGGTGGTCAAACCCTCCTATCTCTCACTCTAAACTGATTTCCTATTTTCTATACCAAATTTACTAAATCATAAGAAACTATTCCCCTAGAAACTGTATTAACTCATATTATCTGGTAATACTTTCTAGCACAGCGGTTGCTGCTCGGAATAACTCAATCTGTCCGTCCAATCTCTCCAGTAGCTTCATACCGTGCATTAAGTTGTTGCGAATACGGTACAATACTAACAGACAGCCACGAGTCAATTCATTTCCAGATTGTGTTATAAACTGTTTCATTACATCCATGTCTTCTTCTCTGGATGCTCTGGCATTATCAGGATGTAAAGAATGTCTGACATAGTCCTTTTCAAACTGATTAAACAAAGTCCTACGCTTGTTGAGTACTTCGGCAAGATAAGCTTGCTTCTCCTTATCAATATGGATTTTTATCGCTATCTGCTTAATCGTCTTTGGATTACAATTGTTATTACACCAAGACCATTCAAACCAATTCCATAATATTGTAAATTTCCCAACTTCGATAACGGTTTCTTCTTTCAAATTATATCCTTTGATTAGCATTTCTCCACCTCTTTAAACGTCAATGACTTATCTCTCCATTTTGCAAGAGGGTCAGGTCCATTTTGTTCCTATGTCATTAAAAATTTTAAGAAAATTTAATTCCATCATCCTTTTCTGTTTTAAACAGTTAAATAAATCAATATTATACCTCTTTTTCCAAACATACTTTAGCAAAACTTCTTCCATAATCATTAAGCTTTAATACTTTTTCACTAATTTCAATTTTAAATGGCTCACCAAAAGAATGAAATAAAGCACTCCTTAATTGTACATACGGATGAGCCTTAAATGATTCATAATCATAATTTTTTATTCTACCGTCAATTATATTTAAAAAACCTAATCGTAATAAATTTGTAATTGATATTGAAACACTAAACGGTTCTTCCAAATCAGCTAATTCTGTCACAAAATATGTCGGCATCGCTTCAGTATACATTCGATTACTATTTTCAATTTTGAACGTAATTCCAGCACATGCAAATTGATATAATTCAGTAAATTTCTGTAAAATCACAGCATCCAAGGGACTCATCTGCTTTATAGCATCAACAAAAGATGGTACCGCTTGATTTACAATTCTTGTATCCATAGCAGAAGCGAGTAAATTTTCGTACATTTCTCGTAATTCTGTTTCATCATATGTATATCTTAAATCTTCTAAAGTTGAGCCTGCAATCATCATTGGATAAATTTGTAAATTCTCTGGAGGAATATTTTTAGTCTTTTCCTTTAAGTCATCCTCAAATGATTCCAACTTATATCTAAATGTTAAATTCGCCTTTTTACAGGATACAATACAACATTATTAAAAAATCCAACAACAGTAGATACAACCCCATCTGTTTGTTTTGCTGTTTCTGGAATATTCTGCTTAATTGCGTTAGACATTGGCTCAATCATATCTGGAAAAATTGAATTCTTAGTATCGCTCATTACACTACCTCCTAAAAAATTTACAAATTTTCTAATGTATCTATCCCTATTTTTTTATTGATTAGTAATTTCTATAATTCGATTTGCAAATTCTGTAAATGTGTCATTAAAATCATCTCTACTTTTCTTCATGTTGTCCCATACTTTCCCAGATCTTTCAATTTGCTCTTGAGTTAGCAAAAAAACTGGCGTAGCGTGAAACTGTGATTGCGCAATTAAACTATTAAAATCAGCAATATTAATCAAATTATATTCTTCACTACAAAAAATATCTAAGTTATCAACAATCATATTATTTTGCTTTAAAACCGGAACCAATTTCTGTGACACTAAACTATTTATATCTGTTATCCATTCAGAAAATGCTTTAGCTGGAGATCCATTACGTGGTCTATAGCGCTGTTGTATTGTACCTATAAATTTAGGTGCATCTTTCTTCATCTGATATAATGCATTTTTAAAAACATTATTATTTTTTAAATTTTCATATGTAGTATACCATTTAGGAAATACTCTAATTAAAGATTCAATAGCCATATAGCAAAAATAATCTGGCGCACAGGGAATAATAAAATAATCACTTTGCATCAAAATATTTGCATTTGTCGCTGAGATGCTCGGACTCATATCCAATAGAATATAATCCAGATTATATTCATTTCCTGTCAACAATAGCAAATTTCTAATTGCACCAGGAACATTTGCAAACATTACCATAGAGCCTGCTAAATTCTCTGCAATATTATATGTAGCATCATATTCAGCAAAATCTATATGTCCTGGCAATAACAAAAGATTTCTATTATGCTCAAAAGTATAACATGTTGCTGCCATTAATGGTTCTGGCTTATTATCAAACACTGCTGATAGTGCTTCTCTAATATTGTAATTGTTTTCTTTGTAAAAATTCAACAATTTATTCTCTTTATCTGCATTAATGCATAATCCTGTTAAATTACATTGGGGATCTGTATCTACAATTAGTGTCTTATATCCCATGTCGGCTAGTTTCCAGCCTAAATGAAATGTTGTTGTCGTTTTACTAACCCCACCCTTATTGTTAAATAATGCTATGATTTTTACCATTCTTTTCCCCTCGAGTATTTTATATTAATCTCATCTCTAAAATACTTTTACAAATTTATACTCCATCAAACTCACAAAATGTTGAGCCTACAGAATTAATTTTCTGTTCCGGTTCTAACATTTACGTAATACTCGCAGATTTTTTACTTTTTGAATCTATTAAAATTACTTCTGGAACTATTTTTCTCTCATCTATATCACGGTTATAACGATTAATAAACTTTTCCATTCTTCTAGGATTTCCAACATCGACCAATACATAAACCATATTGTCTGTCTGTTCAGCTTTCGCATATTCTTCTACTTGTACTTCATATCCATGCATATACTGATCATTAGAAGATAACTTTATCTCTGCCACTGTTATATCCTGTCCCCGGCTGATTTTAAAATCTACCGGACCTCTGCCTTCATCTGGTTCGCAACTCAAACTTAGATTATTCGCTTTAATATAGGCCTGTCCTGATAAATGTATTATTCGTTGTAGAATTTTCTCACGCTTCTGAGTTCCGGCATTTTCAATGACTTCCCAGCCTCTGTTGTTCTCTACCCAATTTTTAAAAATATTTAAGATTTCGATTGTTGCAACTTTACTACTAATTTCTGTATTTTTGTGCCGAGATGACCATGATATTCCACTTTTCTCAATTCTCTGCCACAATTTTGCAAGAAAATAATCAATCTGTTCTTCTGGATTATACGCCTCTAATGTTGCCTTCCTATATGCCTCAAGAATATCTTTACATTTTTCAGAATTTTTAAATATTTTTTCTCGTAAATAATATTTACGCTCTGTAGCAGCCCATTGAGCCCATTGTTCTGCAACTTCGCTATTCATCATTGCTCGAATCGTATTGTTCTCAACTATAACCGAATCTATTTCTTCCCATGATTTCGCCACTGGCAACTTATGCAATATTTCCACTGGAAGTAATAATATTTCATATCCTTTTATCGGATTACATAACAGTCCAGCATTAAAAGGCTTGTTTGGATAATTATCTTTTGTAATTCCCAGCTGCTGATTTACTCTTTCCGTATACGCTTGTATATCTGGCAAAATTAAAGTTGCAATCATATCACTCAGGCGGTCTGGACCAACATTATCCTGAAATAACGGCAATAATTGAAAAAATTCTGGATCTTCAATTCCTGATTTGACTATATCGAATGCTGTTTCTAATACCATTCTTGCAATTTTAGGTCCAAACCCAGATCCCGGAGCCTTTTCGCTAAAACCTAAACCTATACCATTCACTTCTGAAAACTTAAATTTATCATAAGCGGCTCGAAAAAATGTATCTTCTTCGTTTTTCTTCTCTGAGCGATTCAATAACTTTATAATTATCCTGAAAAAATCATTTATCTTTTCATAAGAATCCTTAAATTCTGGTGTGGTTGTCTCCTTTAATCTCTGAATATTAATAAAAAATGCATTATCCTTATCCAACATCGGATCAAATACCCCGATTTTCTCCAGTGATTCCCCTATATCTAAATAATCTGATAACAGCATTCTTAAATCACCTCATCCCTACCATAAATGATCACAAAGTTTATTAAAATACTTTCTTCTAAACTCGTCACAGGCAGTTTTATACTGGCTCATAATAATCACAGCATCACTATATGTACTTCTACCTCTTCCCGTTATCTGTTCATCATCTGTTTCCGATAGTAAATCCAGATATTGTACAGAATCTTCTGAATTCATTATCTGTTTTAAAGGAACTAATACTCGATTGACCTGCTTTGTTTTAAATGTATTTGTCAATGCATCTGGCTGTTTCTTAGATAATGCTGAAAACTCTGAATATAAAGCTCCTAATAATTTAGCAAGCAATTCAAACTGCTCCTCATCGACATCCTCTATGCATTCTTCCAGCCCCTCAGCTATTGCTTCAACATCTTCTCTTATTTGCTTCGCCAGTGTTGCACATTTAGGTTTTCCCGGAGTCTTTCGTAATTCATAAATATTACCGGCTTCTAACAGTTCCAAATTATCATAAATATGATTGATATTAGATTCTAAGTTATCTCTATTACACATCGTGTCCCCCTCCTTTTCCCATATACAGTATTATCCCAATTTCTTTTGTACAACATTATAAATTTTAAATTATTCTTCCCCTTCACACCCATTCGGATTATTTTTCTGCCATCTCCAGGAGCCCTCACACATTTCTTTGATATCGTTCTCGGCTGTCCAACCCAGTTCTTCTGCGGCTTTTCCTGGGTCGCAATAGCATGAAAGAATTTTGTAAGTGGGTCTAACCCACTGTCATTTATTTAAGCTAAATATATGCCTTTTAGCATACCTCGAAATATTATTATAGAATATTTTTTAACATTCTCTTAATCTTTTTTCTTCAAAAATTCAATATTATTCTTGACAAATTCAACCAAATATGTGGCGAAGCCTCTTGAATGAAATCACTATTCAGGAGGTAGCCCATTTTGATTAACCCATCTAAAATTAAAAAAACTCTTTTTGATATCATTGATGATATGGACAAACATGCTTATCTTTTCTCTAAAAGACCAGGCATTGATTTTTCACGCAGGACCAAACTTCCCTTTGGAAAAATGCTTTCCCTCATAATCAGTATGCAGGGGCAGTCAATCAATAAAGAACTCTGAAGATATTTTCACTATTCTTCTCAGGTTCCCAAAGCCTCTGCCTTTGTCCAGCAACGCTCTAAGATTCTTGATGGAACCTTTGAGTTTTTATTCAAAGAATTTAATCAATGTTTTCCATCTACTCATCGTTTTCGAGGATATGATATCCTTGCAACAGACGGTTCTGATTTTGATATTCCGCTTGATCCTTCTGATCCGGATACCTTTATTACGAATTGCTGTAATACCGGTGCCTTCAGCCAGTATCATGTCAGTTTCCTTTTTAATACCTTTGACCGTCGCTTTATTGACTGTGTGATTCATCCACGCAATATTTACAATGAAAACACTGCTTTGTATGATATGATGAAACGATATCATCCGAAAAACAAGACGATTATCATTGCTGACCGAAACTATTCCTGTTTCAATACCATCGCTCATTTCCAACAGTCAGATTTCTACTATCTGATCAGAGGGAAAGATGTTTACGACACAAACAGCATATTTAAGTGCTGTGATCTGCCTGACTCTGAGAAATTCGATGTTGATATATCTTTTGAACTCACAAGAAGCCAACGAAAGAAATATAGAGAACATCCCGAACAATATAAATGTCTTAATTCCAAAGTTTTATTCGACTTCATAGAACCTGATGACAGGAACAGTCTCTTTCCTGTTAAATTCCGAATGGTCAAATTTAAACTTTCTGATGATTCTTATGAGTATCTACTTACAAACCTTTCAAGGGATGAGTTCTCCATCCATGATTTAAAAAATCTCTACTGGAAACGCTGGAAAATAGAAACTGCCATTGATAAATACAAATATGATATTGGTGCTGTTAATTTTCACTCAAAAAAAAGAGAATTTATCATACAGGAAATCTGGGCAAGGATGATTCTTTACAACTATTGTATACTGGTAGCTTTTCAGATACCAGTCAATCATTCAGAAAAACATAAATATGAACGCCAGATATCGTATGCGGATGCAATCGATATTTGCAGAGAATATCTACATCCACATACAAATCTGAACAATAAAACTTTAATACAGCTACTCTTACGGTATATCCATCCTGTCCGCCCCGACAGAAAGGAAATCAGGAAAAAACGTCGTTCCAGAAGATGTATTCCCTTTACACACAGAATAGCTTAAGTTTTCCAATTTAGAATAACGTATTTTTGACAGATTTGCAATCTGTCTTTTTGTGGTACCCGAAAAAAACTTTTTCACCTAAAAACAATTCTTTGATTTGTAAATTTCTTCTATTTTTCAACATTTATAATACAAAACAGTAATAAATGGTATGAATAATTTCCAGTTCTCATTTAGTTAGATGTCTTAATGACAGTGGGTCAGACTCCTTCTGTTGCCATAAAATATATATCATGCATAATTTTTCACTACCATAGCTAACCTTGCCAATTTTCTAGCTTGACTTTTTGATAATTGAATTTCTGTCTCTGATTTTTGAAGCAATGCATGATATTCATTTTCTCCATCGATTGGATCTGGAATAACACAAATGCCAACCGAATCACACTGTGAATCAGTTAATTGAATAATTGCTTTCAATTCCTCTCCTGCCTCTTTCATTTCTTCGTCAGATAAATCCTTTGTATACAAAGAATGCAGATGTTCTTCATGGGAGATTATATCATCCATATTCCTACCACCATCTCTATCAACTGATACTCCTTTACTATCTTTAAATAAAGCTGATGATGGTTTTCCATCTTTCATAAAAATTGGCTTACTTTTTACTCTTCGAAAAATTGCTGTCCAATCTCTTTCAACCATAAAAATCTACCACCGTTTGTTTCATTTCATCAATTGCTGAAATACCCTGTAGAGTAAATTCTTTCTCTCCATCAGATTGAGTATCTAAGAAAACTTCAATTCTATCTTCATAAATTTCAAATTCCAAATAATCTCCATTTTCATTTTCATATTCAAACTGAATCGAGCCACAAGCAGTAGGACAAATAAATGGCTCAGAGTCTAATTGCATTGTAATTTCTCTACATTTCTCAATTAATTTTGTAGAAAAGGAACTTGCACCATTACTATTCCAATTATCTTTTAATTTTTCAATTTCACGCAATGCTGCTATAGCCTCTACATAGTTCTTCTCTAATGAATTGATCCCAATATATGCCATCGAATATATCTTTTCTAATTCCTCATATTTTTTACTATTATTATATCCAACAGCACTATCCTTCATTCCTAATGATAACTCAGAAGCATTTTCCAATTTATCAAAAAGACTCTTCATTACATATTCAACAGTACTCTTTACCTTATATGTATCTATTCCCCATACATATGGCTGACTCAGCACTGTATTATTTGATCTATAATACATTTACCATCTTCCCCTTCAACTTTTCAGCACATATATCCATTGCATTTTTAGCTAATATACCTTGCTCACTTAATTTATAATCAGGTAAACTATTTATATCAAATATTATCTTATTCTCGCTCTTTACTTCATTAATAATGATATATGTCCACACATTATATGAATCAATATTCTCCAGCCATGATATGTCAGCTTCACTAGCACTATTAAATTTCTCTATATTGATACATTCATTTAACATATTGTGCAAATTATCAATAGACATTAATTCTGAAACTAATCCAACTCTATCAATAGTAACATCACATCCATCGAATGCCATAGTAATTTTATCATTAAACTCATGCAATAATTGTTCCCATGTATATTTTGATGGAATATTAAAAGAAAAATCTAATCTTAATTTATTAAATGTCAATGATGTATTCACGTCATTCCAAACGCAACGGGGAACATCCGCAGGCGCATCATCAGGAATTGGTATTGATTGTGGTTCCGTCTTAAAAAATTCTTTTAATTGATTATATAAACTACTAATAAGTCCAAACGCTCGAACTTCACTCTTTTCCTTAAAAAAATAAGCCATCCGGACTTTGTAAATATTAACATTTGGGCCTTCCATTTTCTATACCTTCCTTCTCTAAGTTAATACTTAAATTATATCAAATTAGAACATTTCTTCAATGATTTTTTCTAAATTTGATTATGTAAAAGAATTTTTTTATCTTACCACTTTAGAAATATCTTCAAAAATAATTAGTCAAAAAAATTTCTATTTTTTATTATAGAATGCTCCTATTTACAAATTTTTTCTGTATTTTGCAACCCCAAAGTGCAATGCAAAAGTGTAACACCCTAAGAGTTTATTTAGTTGCTGAATTTTTCATCAGGGAATGTTCAAATCTCCAGCTGTCTCTATCAAATATGATCAGATGACTGTGGTGTACCAGACGGTCAATTAATGCTGCTGTTAACTGCTCATCATAAAAGATTCCATTCCACTTGCTGAATTCTATATTTGTTGTGAGTATCAGACTGCGTTTTTCATAGCAGTCTGTAATCACCTGAAACAACAACTGTGATCCTTCTGCATCAAACGGAAGATACCCCCATTCATCACAGATTAACAGATCTAATTTACTGAGTTTCTTTAAAAGTTTTGTTAACGAACCATCTGATTTAGCATAGAATACATCCGTATTGCCTATAAACAAGGAATCATTGATGCATTTTCGATTTTACGAGAA
>UMCO01107572.1_pt1 | contig 11829 bp, 10 predicted proteins | sample 1964251 | NCBI WGS metagenome assembly UMCO01 (sample SAMEA4835970, study PRJEB28245) | human gut metagenome | biome: gut microbiome; material: fecal sample | place: Denmark | collected 2008
AATCTTTCCTTCACCAAGTGTTTTTGCAACAATGGCACTACCACCGGTTCCGATCATGAAGCCGAGAGCGCTGATGCCCATCAGGAAAGGCATGATCAGATTAACCGCTGCAAAAGCGCTTTTTCCAACAAAGTTAGAGACAAAAAGTCCGTCAACCACACTGTAAATGGATGTGAAGATCATCATTATAATAGAAGGAAACACAAATTGTAGAAGTTTTTTATAAGTAAAGTGTTCGGATAATTGAATTTTCATAGTTATAGATCCTCCTCAAGGTTAGAAAGCCTAGAACGTAAGGTCTGATTATATTTGGCATTCAGGCGCAGAAGCTGTTCACATTCTTCGGGACTGAAAGAAGCTAAAGTATCATTTTCGATCTGGATGAGAGGAAGCAGCTTTTCCTGAATAAGCTTCTTGCCGGAAGCTGTAAGATGGATATGCATACTTCGTCCTTTTCCGGGTGAGAGGGTAAGATAACCGTCGGTCTGCAGTTTTCGTATAGATGAATTAACCGTCTGCTTTGGCATGCAGGAAGCTTTGCAGATATCACGCTGCAGGCAGTTATCGCCTATTTCAAAAATTGTATAGAAGATGTCTAACGCACTGTCCGAAAGTTGAAGTTTTCGGGCAATCTCGTGATAGATGTCATTTGCTTCTTTATATATGTGATTGTATTCTTTTAAATATTTGCTGATAAGTACAGTAGAATCCGTGTTCATGGTTCACCTCATTTAAATAATTATGTAGATTTCGAAATCAGATGATAGTAAGTCTGAAATCGTACTTGACATATTGTAGTCTGAATTCGGACTTATGTCAAGTGGATAATAAAAAGAAATAAGCTGTGCATAATGCATAAAATCTATAAATTTTTAAGGAAGGATTAAGGCTGTGTATGTATAATATCAAAAAAGAAAAAAAGGTATGTAATCATGTGATTTGTATACATTTACAATACAAGTATAGAGAAAATGAAAGTTGTATTGTTAGTTCATGAAAATTTTACACATAACGCACAAAAATCTAGTTTTCACTGAAAAAAAACGATCACTATAAGGACATAATGCACAAAATGAATAAAAAAATTACATTTTTGGTGGATAAAATACACGTTTAAAATACAACTTTGAACAAAAACTTTCTTGTATTTTCTTGAAAAGCACAGACTCAAATAATATAATCAAATCATCAAGAAAACGGAGATGGAGGAGAAGATATGAAAAAAGTTTTCAAAAAAGTAACAGCAGCTACAATGGCAGCTACAATGGTAGTCGGACTTGCAGCATGTGGTGGTAGTGGAAGTGGATCTTCTGACAAGAGTGCTTCAAAATCAGGCAAGATCAAAATTGGTGTTTCTATTTGGTCTTCAACAGACGTACTTGGATCACAGTGTAAGAAGATCCTTGATGAAGCAGCAAAAGCTCTTGATGTCGAAGTACAGTATGTTGACCAGGGACATGTTTCTGAAAAAGTTACAGCATCTGTAGAACAGCTTGCAGCAGCAGGATGCCAGGGAATCATCATCTGTAACTCATCTGATACAGAAATGACATCTGCTATCAAGACATGTAATGACAACAAAGTTTATCTTGCACAGTTCTTCCGTGTGATCAGTGAAGAGAACAGCGCAGATATTTATCAGGTAGCTAAAGATTCTGATTACTACATTGGAGCTGTACATGAAGATGAACCGGCAAACGGTGAAGAACTTGTAAACATCCTTCTTGAAAAAGGAGATCGTAACATCGGTCTTATTGGCTGGGAGCAGGGAGATGCTACATGGCTTGGAAGATGGGAAGGTTACAAAGCAGGCGTTGAAAAATGGAATAAAGAAAACCCGAACGATAAGGCAACTCTTTCTGAACCACAGTATGCAGGTACAACTTCAGAAGGTGGATCAAAAGCAGCAGAAGCTTTAATGGCAGCAGATCCAGATCTTGATGCACTGATCCCAGCTGGTGGTGGTGGAGATCCACTTCAGGGAGCAATCGCAGCAGTTGAACGTGCAGGCAAGACAAGTGATATTGATATCGTTTCTACAGACTTCCTCCCAGACCTTGGAGAAAGACTTGAAAATGGATCTATGGCTGGTGAATCTGGCGGACATTACTGTGACCCGCTGATTTCCTTCATGATGGTTTACAATGCAATCAAAGGAAATTACAAAGACTTTGGTGGCAAATTCGAAGATGTTCCATTCCCATATCTGTATGTATCATCACCAGATGACTACAAAGCATATGAGAAATATTTCGTAGACCAGCTTCCATACACAGATGAAGAACTGGTTGACATGTCTAAACTCAGCATGGAAGACTTAAAGGCAACAGCTGCTAAGTTATCTATTGAAGATGCAGCATCACGTGCAGGTAACTAGGATAGACAAATAGTAACGACTATTAACTCAGAAAGGGTGACGTCGCAAAGGCGATGCCACCTTTTCTAAATCAGAAATGACAATTATGAAGAGGTAGATAATATGGGCACTAGTAAAAAACTTTCAGGGAAAGTGATGGGATATCTGATCTTAATCGGTCTGGTCGTACTTTCCTGGCTGATCTTTAAAATCTTGACACCACATAACTTCGGTTCCTTTTCCAATATGCTCAATTACTTTCAGGCGAGCCTGATTGCTACCGTAGGTGCAGTTGGTTTTTATTTTGTAATGGTAATGGGAATGTTCGATTTCTCAATTGGTGCAAACATCATGCTTTCCGCAATCGTTGGATGTGTATTTGCAACCAGATTCAACATGGGCTATTTGGGACTTATTATTGGATGCGTTCTTACAGGCGCAATCGTTGGAATACTGAACGGTATCTTCTATGTAAAGCTTCGTATTCCATCAATGATCGTAACAACCGGTCTGGCTCTTATTTATGAGTCAATCGCAAACTATATTGCAGGCGGTGTTGAGCAGACGCTTCCGGCAAATATTCGTGCATTTGGTCAGATGCCATGGGATATTATTCTTGCATTAGTGGCTTGTGCAGTAGCTTACATATTCTTAAACTATACTAAAATCGGAACTTATACCTATGCAATCGGAAGTGATGAATTCGTTGCAAAGAATATGGGTATTAACGTAAATAAATATAAAGTACTTGCATTTATCTTAAGTGGTGCGTTCCTTGGGGTTATGGCAATCCTGACAATCAGCTATGGTTCATCTATGGTAGCTGTTACCGGAATGGCATCTATGAGCCGAAACTTCGTTCCGACCATGGGATGTTTCTTCGGTCTTGCATTTAAGAAATACGGAATGCCGCTTCCGGCAATCATCATCGGTGAGTTCGTAATCAACATCATTTTCTTCGGTTTCATTGCTCTCGGAGCACCGACTGCAATTCAGGATGTTATCACAGGACTTGCACTGCTTATTATCATTACTGTGACAACAAAGGCTACTAAGGGCGAAATCGTCAAGTAATGAAGGGAGGAAGACAGCAATGAGTGAAGTAAGATTACAGGTAAAAAATCTTTGTAAAAACTTCGGTATTACAAAAGCAGTTCAGAATGTATCCTTCAATGTAAATAAAGGAGAGGTTCATGCACTGATCGGAGAAAATGGTTCTGGTAAATCAACTCTGACCAACATGCTGACCGGTATCTACAGCATTGGAAGCGGACAGTTCATTCTGGACGGAAAAGAAATCCATCCGAAGAATCAGGTAGAAGCAAATAATGAAGGTGTATCTATCATCGTACAGGAACTTGGAACTCTGTCAGGGCTTACAGTTGCAGAGAATATTTTCCTTGGACATGAGGATCAGTTCGTACATTTTGGAATTAAAAATACAAATGCTATGAACAAGAAAGCAACAGAGCTTTTAAAGAAATATGGTTTTGACAGAATCAAAGCAGCTGATATGATCGATCATTACAATTTTGAAGACCGTAAGCTGGTTGAGATTGTAAAGGCTACATACTTTGATCCGAAGATTGTTGTTATTGATGAGACAACAACTGCTCTTTCACAGGAAGGACGTGAAGAGCTTTACAAACATATGGAAAGAATCAAAAAGAGTGGAAATACAGTTATTTTCATTTCTCATGACCTTCCGGAAATTCTTGACAAGTCTGATACAATCACAATTCTTCGAGATGGTGTTTACATCGATACCGTTAAGAGTAAAGATGTAACAGAAGATGATCTGAAGAAGCTGATGGTAGGACGTGAAGTAACAGGTGATTATTATCGTGCAGATTATGGCGAAAAAGTATCTGACGAAGTTGTATTATCAGTAAAGAATGTTACTGTTCCTGGATTGATCGAAGATGTAACATTTGATCTTCATAAAGGTGAAATCCTTGGATTCGGTGGACTTTCAGAATCTGGTATGCATGAAATCGGAAAAGCTATTTTCGGTGCATCTTATGACCGTACAGGTAGCGTAACACTGGCAGATGGAACACAGATTAATGATATTCCGACTGCGATCAAACACAGCATTGCGTACACATCAAAAGACCGTGATAATGAATCTGTTGTTCTGAATCAGAGTATCGGAGACAATATCTGCCTCCCATCACTGGATGAACTGGCAGGAAAGTCACATCTTTTAAGTGATAAGAAGCGTAAAGAATTTGCAGACAAATATGCAAAACAGATGTCTGTAAAGATGGTAGATGTAAACCAGTTTGTATCAAATCTTTCAGGTGGTAACAAACAGAAAGTCGTTCTTGCAAGATGGATCGGAAAAGATTCTGACATTGTTGTACTGGACAGCCCGACACGTGGTATTGATATCAAAGTTAAACAGGATATTTACCAGTTAATGAATCAGATGAGAAAAAATGGAAAATCCATTATCATGATTTCGAAAGAGCTGATGGAGCTGATCGGTATGTGCGACCGTATCGTAATTATGAAAGATGGAAAAATCAGTGGTCAGCTGGATAGAGATAAGAACCTTGATGAAAACGGTCTTATTTCTATGATGGTATAAGGAGGCAGCTATGGGAAGTCAAGTAAGTGCAAAAACAAATGATAAAGAGCAGCAGCTGAAAAAGGCATCTAAAATGGCCTTAATTCGTTCGCTCCTGCCAATCGTAGGATTGGTTGTTATTTTCCTGTTATTCAATGTCCTGACAGATTTCCGTATGATGGGAAATATGTCACTGGTACTTTCACAGGTATATGTAACTATGATTGCAGCTATGGGTGTTTTCTTCATTATGACAATGGGAGGTCTGGATTTCTCTCAGGGATCTATCCTCGGTATTTCATCCATCGTTGTATGTATTCTTTCACAGAAAAGCATTCCACTCGCAATTATCGGTGGCATTGCATCTGGTGCGGCAATTGGAGCTCTGAATGGTTACTTCTATGTATTCCGTAAGATTAAATCCTTCATTGTTACAATTTGTACCATGTTCTTATTCCGTGGATTTATCAAATACTTTACAACAAATGCACCTGTTGCGGGTTCTGCAAAACTGATCAACTATGACAGTACAGGACTTAAGATTGCATGTACGGTAGTTATTTTGATTATTGGATTCATTGCATTCCGTTATACAAAGTTCGGAACTTATCTGAAAGCAATCGGAGCCGGTGAAAAAGCAGCAATGTTCTCTGGTATCCGTACAGATAAGATGAAATTCCTCATCTATGTACTTGCAGGTGCAATTACAGGATTTGCGGCATTTATCAATGTAATCAAAGTCGGATCGGTTACATCTTCAGGTGGTAACCAGCTGGAAACACAGATTCTGATCGCGCTGGTATTAGGTGGTATGCCGATTTCCGGTGGCGCAAAGGTTCGTTTTGAAAATATTGTTGTTGGATCTTTACTGTACATCGTACTGAACAGTGGACTGACAATGATGGGATTCACAACACAGATGATGCAGCTCATTCAGGGTGTTGTATTCCTGATCTTCGTGGCAGTATTCGCAGACAGAGAATCTATCCAGGTAATCAAATAATAATTTACATATTGGGGAACTGACAGTTCTCGTTTACGAGAAGAATTTTCCGGATGTATACAGATCGGAAGTCAGGATTTGCAGTCCAAATAAGATTGCGGATCCTGATTTTTGGTCTATGTGGCAGAAATGGAGAGTTTATGCATAAGACAGAACAGGAAGGACTTAAATACCAAAAATTATATAATTGGGCACACACACTGATTACCAGTGGTGTGATTAAAAATATGGATAAATTTCCGTCAGAGACAAGCCTTCAGAAGAAGTTTGGATATTCCAGGCAGACGGTAAGGACTGCATTGCGGCAACTGGAGGAAGAAGGTCTGATTACCCGTGTGAGGGGAAGCGGAACCTATGTTTCTTATGACAGCAGTGGAGTAAATGGAGAAAGACCACAAATAGGTCTTCTTTTGAGCTATTATTCTGATTATTTGTTTCCGCGGGTATACGACGGGATTGAAGCTTCGCTGACAGAAAAAGGATATGGAATTGAGGTTGCGGTAACGAAGAACCGCCTGAATGATGAGGCGATTTATCTGGAAGGTCTGCTCAAAGGAAATGTCAGTGGTCTGATCATTGAAGGATCGAGATCGGCATTTCCAAATCCAAACATTCGTCTTTATAAAGAAATCAAAAGAAGAAATATTCCGACACTGTTTATCCACAATCATTATGAAAATATGCCATTTGACAGTGTAGAAATGTCGGATTCCAGATCAGCTTACGAGTTGACCAGGATTCTGATCGAGAACGGGCACCGAAGGATTGGCGGAATCTTCAAGTATGATGACAGGCAGGGGATTGAGCGGTACAAAGGATTTGTTCAGTGCCTGTCAGATTACGGCGTGAAATTTGATGATGACTGTATTCGTTGGTATTCGACGAAGGATATGGAGGAGAAACTGAGCAAAAAGGGACTGCTTAGGATGTACAGACGGACGAAGGATTGTACGGCGATGATGGTCTACAATGATGAGGTGGCGGATTATTACATGGAGTTCCTGGAAGAGAGAGGGCTGCATGTGCCGGAGGACATTTCGCTGGTATCTTTTGATGATGCAGAGCTTCAGGATTCGAGTACCAGTATCCAGCTGGTGACAGCGGTGCATCCAAAGTATCAGCTCGGACGTATCACAGCAAAACATCTTCTGCGGATGATGGAGGATCCGGAATGGCAGCAGAAAAATTATTCGTACCGGTTTCCTGTAAAGATTAGAGATGGAAATTCAGTGCGGAAAATATAGAAAGAGTGAAAAGCAGGTGACGAAATCCGGAAGGACTGTCATCTGCATTTTCAATATAAAATTTTATCCCATAATCGTGAAAAAAGTAAAAATTATTTCAGACAGTACTTGAGATTTGTCAAAAGAAAGGAAGAGAGATCATGATCTATAAACAGATCATTCGGATTGCGATCGGAGAAAAGGGAGAGCCATTATTAAAGGTGATTGATTCCTGTAACGAGGTGTGTCTGAAGGTAATCAGTACTGTTATGTATTTTACACCGATCGGTGTATTTTGTACCATTGTTCCGGTTGTAGAAGCAAATGGAACGAGTACGATCGTATCACTGGCAACACAGCTGATCATTCTGTATGTTGCATTTTATGGATTTGCATTTATTGTGTACGGCGGTGCAGTAAAATTTCTTGGAAAGACAAGTCCGTTCAAGTTTTTCCGTGCGATCATGCCGGCAGCACTGAATGCATTCGGAACCTGTTCAAGCTCGGCAACCATTCCGATCAGTAAGAGTTGTGTGGAGAATGAACTTGGTGTTTCCAACCAGATTTCCAGTATTGCAATCGCATCCTTTGCGGCACTTGCTACGATGGCAGGACTTCCGGCAGGTGTTATGGGCGTTTATATCAGTATCAATACGCTTTGCGATATGGGAGCAACCTGTGTAAATGTTATTGGTGATATGGCAGGCTGTGTGGTATTGCAGGAGAAGATTGATCTGAAGTAGGACGAAAGAAAATAGACGAAAACATAGGCAGCTGGTCTGAAAAGACCAGCTGCCTTTTTACATATTATTCATCTAATAATTTGAATTTCATATACACCGGATCATGATCCGAGTAGCTATATCCGGTATTTACATTTTCATATTCTGTGCATTCAATATTATCGGAAGTAATAAATCCGTCCAGCGTCACCGTGTAGGTCACACCAGGTACATATTCCATATCTGCATTCCGTGCACTGTCCCAGAGAGCATCCTTTTCACTGTCAGAAAGATTGTCCAGGCAGAATGAAAAGTGTTCCGGAAGCTCTTCGCGTGGGAATGGATAAGCCCAGGACTCACAATTTTCTGCATCTTTTTCGGATGCCTTAAGGTCATGGTTGAAATCACCACCGCAAAGTACATAATTACCGGCTTCGTATTCCTTTTCCATATCTGCACTCAGCATACGGATCTGTGCTTCGCGAATCGCATCACTGTTGCCGTAAGCAGACATGTGAAGCAGGAAGATAACCAGTTCCTTCCCGTTATCTACAGGGACTCTGGAAATGCTGTAACAGCGGTCAAGGTCAAAGAACTTGCTGAAGCTTGTCGATATCGGAAAGCTTCTTCTCAGAGAATCCGTAACCGGATATTTGGAGAAAAGAGCAAGTCCGGAACGGCTGCGACCATGCGGCTGTGTGAATGGATAAAAAAGGAATGCGGAATCGTAATTCTGTGCAAATACTGTATTGTAACTTGGAATCGTATCCTTTAAAATTGAATATTCATCTACATGGTAGCTTCGTGTAGAGTTCAGATCAACTTCCTGGATCAGTGCGAAATCCGGATCTTTGGAAGCAACCAGTTCTCCGGCACTCTGAATATCAGATTCGACACTCTCCTTACTTTTTGCCCAGGAAGATTTTCCGCCGTCCATAAAGAAGCTGAAGTCCGGCGTGTAGGCTCCGAAACCAACATTGTAGGTCAGAGCGGAATATTCTTTTTCGGTTGTCAGTGTGTGAGCTGCGGCTGTTCCATCGGAAGTTTTCTCGATCTTCAAAGCCTGATTATCCGGAATGCGGTGATAGCTTGCAAAGAGATAGATCAGATATGCAATCAGCGCAACCAGAATGATAAGCAGGAAGATTCCGAGAACTTTTAATATCTTTTTTATGTTCTTTTTCATAATATCCCCTTTTTGTTTGTTAAATTTCAGATAAATCTATGTAAAATATAAGTTTACTATAGCATGTCTAAAAGATTATTTCTATAGAATTGAGAAAAGAAAACAGGTATAGTAAACTATAAAATAAAGCGAAAAATCTCATTGAAGTTCTTATTGCATCTCGTTATAATAGGAAATGGAGAAATGAAATCACAATAATATTGGGGAAATAATATGTGATTAGATCCGAGTATTTATTTAATGTTTGGGAGGTTTACCATGAACGAAAAGAATTACAGCAAAGTACCAGTATTTGAGAACGGACTTGCACAGCCGGTATTTCCACTTACAGATGGAAAGACAGGAGAAAAGTATGATCCGGCAACATCCAGTATCGTAAGATATTGTGTTTATGTGGAAACGGATTACGATGTGGACGGAGATGGAAAAAGAGATCTTGTGAAAGCTGTTGTCCAGGTACCAAGAAGTGCAGTAGAGGGGAATTATAAGGCTGCAACTTTATATGAGGCACGTCCATATGCGGCGGGAGTCCAGGAAGATGGATATCCGCATATGAAAGAAGTGGCAGAAAAAGAATATCATCCGGTTAATTTTGCAGATCTTGACAAAAAAGTGGATGCGCATGTTCCGCAGGGATGTATCAGTGCAATGGATCTTTCTTTAAAAGCAGATCCGGCAGACTGGTATTATCCGGATAAAGGAAATAATAACATTATGGTTTTTGAAAATATCGACACCTTTGATTATTATCTTGTACGTGGATTTGCAGTTGTTTTAAGTGCGGGATTTGGTTCAAAAGGATCTGACGGATTCAATTATGTTGGTTCAGACTATGAAAGAGACGCTTTCAAAGCAATTGTAGAATGGCTGCATGGAGACCGTATCGGATATGCAGACCGCGAAGGAACGGTTGAGACAAAGGCAGACTGGTCAAACGGAAAGGTTGCCATGACAGGAAGATCTTACGCCGGAACCATGCCGTTTGCAGTGGCAACAACAGGAGTAGAAGGACTGGAGACAATCGTACCGATCGCAGGAATCGCGGACTGGTACAGCCAGCAGAACATGCAGGGCGCACAGCGGTACTGGCCGAAAGAAATGCTGAACAGCTTCCTTGCCTATTTTTGTTCCAGCCGTTACAATGATGAGACATTAACCGAGAAGCAGCGGGAGGATATGGCAGCATTCCATCATGAGATGAGCCTTCAGCAGATCAAGGGTGGATTTGACTATAATCCGGAATTCTGGGGTATGGGAAATTATCGCCTTCATGCAGACCGGATCAAATGCAGTGCACTCATCGTACAGGGACTGAATGACGAGAACGTGTCTACCAAGCAGTATGAGATGATGTACAAATCTTTCCAGAAGGCAGGAAAGAATGTAAAAGCAATCCTTCATCAGGGTGCACATATCACACCAACGATGCCGAAGCGATATGGAATCCTTGTGGATGGTAAATTCTATGATGATATTATCAATGAATGGATTTCTCATTATTTATACGGAGTTGAAAATGGTGCAGAGAACAGACCGGCAATCCTGGTGCAGATGAACTATGACCAGAGAAAATGGGAGACAGCAGATTCCTGGGAGACAGCATATAAGATGAATCTTACGTGCGAAGAACAGGGAACAACTGTAATCGATACAGACTGGGAAGCAGCGGGTGTCAGTGCAGAGAACTTCGATGATGTGATGGGTGTGAGATCAAGCAATATGGCACAGCGTTATGTGACGGATCCATTTAAAGAGGCAGTGACATTACAGGGAACAACCTGCGTAAGATTAAGAGCAGCGTTAAAAGATGGAGATGCAGAAGCAGATTTCAATCCGGTAAACAGTAATGATGCAGATACTCTGACGATGAAGCTTGGAATGCATGAAATGTCAGGACGTATGGATGATGTGAAGCTTACTCTTCTTCTTTGTGACGTGTGCGATGAAGAATTTGACAGCATTCAGTCTGTAGATCCGCAGAGAAATACAATTCCGGTCAATGTGGTAAAAGAAGGTGGAATTATCAGCGGAGGAGAGGTTCCGGCATGGAATGAAGCGGAGTTTGCTACTGTACATAAGAAATACCGTGTGATCACACGGGCATTTGCAGATCTGTGCAATCCGGAAGCAGGATACGAACCGGAGACAGCACAGAACAGTATCGAACTGAAAAAGGGTGAATACCATGATTACCATATTTATCTGAATGCGACAAGATATACGGTAGAGCCTGGACATAGCCTGGCACTGGTCATCACGACAGAAGATCCGATCAACTGTCTGATCCACAAGACCTATTCTGTGGAAATCGAGAATGCATCAGTGACAGCGGAAGTTCCGATGACTGAAGCGGTAGAAAATCGCGTGATGACGAGAAAATAAATTACATAAAAGGATAGTTATATAAGTATTTCATGAAGGATCACCAATTCCCGGAAACAGGTTTTGGTGGTCTTTTTTTCACAGTAATGCAGATGTAGCCTATGCTTCACAAAAATTTTTTAGATATATCGGGATAATTCTTTTTATTTTTTTGTAAATATTGTAAAATAATTAGAAATGGAAATAACAGGAAACTGCGTAGGAGAAGTCTGGAGGAAAAGACATGAATGCGGAAGAACGAATGACAAAAGGACAATTAGAAGAAGAAATCCAATATTTTCGGAAGATCTTTCAGGAGATCCGTCTTTTCCCAATTGGAAATATATCAGATATTGATGAAGAATGGAGAAAAATCAACGAGGGGCAGAGCTGCTATCATTATTGA
>UMCO01020411.1_pt1 | contig 11781 bp, 9 predicted proteins | sample 1964251 | NCBI WGS metagenome assembly UMCO01 (sample SAMEA4835970, study PRJEB28245) | human gut metagenome | biome: gut microbiome; material: fecal sample | place: Denmark | collected 2008
GAAACAGCGCAAATGCTCGGCGCCCAGATCGCGCTGGCACACCATGCGGACGACAACGCGGAAACGGTGCTCTTAAACTTCGTCCGCGGGACGGATCTGCGCGGCCTGTGTGGTATGCGGCCCAAGCAGGGCGACATTGTCCGCCCGTTTTTAGAGCAGACGCGAGAAGAGCTCGTCACCTATGCGCGCGCTCACAACATCCCGCATGTCGAGGATCACACGAACGCGGACCCGAACGCCGCCGCACGGAACTACCTGCGGCTTGAAATTCTGCCGCGGCTCAGGGAGCTCAATCCCCGCGCGCCTCAGCATATCGCCACAACGGCGCGTTCATTGACTGCGCTCGACGATGCGCTTGAGCAGGCGGCGGAAGCCGCACTTTCCCATGCAAAAGCGCAGGACGGCGGTATTTCGCTGTCGCTGAACTGCTTTCTTGCCGCCGATGAAGTCGTGCAGCCACGTATCCTGCTGCACTTGGCCGACGCGCTCGGCCTCGGGCGCAAGGACATCGGGCGCAAGCAGCTCGACGCGATCTGCGCCCTTGCACAGAGAGGCGGCAGCGCCGAGCGGCGCTATACGCTGCCGCAGAGCGCGACTGTCCGCATCGCGGACGGCGCGCTGACGATGGCGTTCTCCCCCGCCGCGCTGCCAAAGGCGGCGCTTGTGGAAAACGTTCCCCTCCCATGGGGCAATTTCGAGCTGACGCTGCTGCATAAGCCCGACGGCGAGGGCATTGCGCTCCGCGTGCCGGAAGACGGTGAGATCATCACCGTCGCCCCGTGCGACCTGAACGCGCGCTTAATGCTTCAAGGCGCGAACGGCGCGCGCAGCGTCAAGCGGCTGTGCGTCGACCGAAAGCTCTCCCTCACCGAGCGCGACGCGCTCCCCGCCCTTTATGTGGGCGGCCGGCTTGCCGCCGTGTGGCGGCTGGGGACGGACGTTACTTTCCTGCCGAAAGGCGGGAACATGGCGTGCTTCGTGCGCGTCGTCCCCCGATAACGCCAATTTGTGCGACCTGCGGCGGAATGCCGCATCAGATACAACAAATACGAATAAAAAGAAAGTGGAGAAAAAAGCTATGGCTAAGAGCAATATGGATCAGGACATCCTGAAGGTACTGTATTCCGAGGAGCAGCTCAAAACGCGCGTGCAGGAGATGGGCGACGAGCTCTACGAGCGCCTCAAGGGCAAAAATCCCCTGTTTCTCGGCGTGCTGAAGGGCTCCTTCATCTTCATGGCCGACATCGTGCGCGCCTGCCAGCTCAAGAGCGACATTGAATTCATCGCCGTCTCGTCCTATCAGAACGCGACGACCTCGTCCGGCGTCGTGCAGATCACGCGCGATCTCCAGCAGGACATCACGGGCCGCGATATCGTCGTCATCGAGGACATTCTCGACTCCGGCAACACGCTCTACTTCCTCAAGAATTACTTTATGACCAAGGGCGCTTCCAGCGTGACCGTCGTGACGCTGCTCGACAAGCCCGCCCGCCGCACCAAGCCCATCGCCGCCGACCTCGCAGGCTTCGAAGTGCCCGACGAATTCGTCGTCGGCTACGGCCTCGACTACGCCCAGAAGTACCGCAATATGCCGTACATCGGCGTGCTCAAGCCCGAGGTTTATTCTGAAAATTGATCTTTCTGGCTCCTCAAAAAGCCTCGCAGAGTTTCGTGCCGCGCACGGCACGAAATCAATTCAAATCTGTTTTCTGCCGCGACATGTGCGTGGCAGAAAACACCTTGCGCGGAGTGTTGTGTCGAATTGTTCGCTTTCAGCGGACAACCGAGGCACAAAACGCAGCGAATCTTTCTCAAAAAAAGAGGCCTTGCCTCTTTTTTTGAATCAGCAAGGAGGAACACCCATTGACTCAACAGACCAAGCGTCCCAATCTTTTGCCGTATCTGCTGGTGCTGCTGGTGCTCGTCGGCGTCTACGGCTTTATGAACAAGCCGGTGGAGGCCGAACCGTCGTATGCCGAGGTACGCGAGCTGTTCGAATCCGAGCAGGTCTCGGCCTTCACGGTGACGGACACCACGCTGCGCATGAAGCTGCGCGAGCCCATCGACGGCAAAACGGAGCTCAAAAAGGACCTTTTCAGCGTGACGCTCTTCTATGACGACTTAGGCGAGCTCATCGAGCAGCAGAAGGCCGACGGCATCATCGAGGACTACGACTTCACCGCCGACCACTCGATCAACTATGTCGCGATGTTCGCGCCTTATATTTTAGCGGTGCTCGGCATTTTCGCCATCTGGTACTTCCTCTCCGTCCGCTCCGCGGGCGGAAGCGGCGGCGACCGCATGGCAAAATTCGGCACGGCGTCGTTCAAGACCGGCGGAGACAACAAGCGCCCCACGACGTTCTCTGACGTCGCCGGTGCGGATGAGGAAAAAGAGGAATTGCAGGAGATCGTCGACTTTTTGAAAGCGCCGGGCAAGTTCATCGACCTCGGCGCGCGCATCCCCAAGGGCGTGCTGCTTGTCGGCCCTCCGGGCACGGGCAAGACGCTGCTGGCCCGCGCGGTCGCGGGCGAGGCAGGCGTGCAGTTTTTGTCGATCTCCGGCTCTGATTTTGTCGAAATGTATGTCGGCGTCGGCGCGAGCCGCGTGCGCGACCTCTTCGAACAGGCGAAAAAGGTCGCCCCCGCGATCATCTTCATCGACGAGATCGACGCCGTGGGCCGTCAGCGCGGCACGGGCCTTGGCGGCGGCCACGACGAGCGCGAGCAGACGCTCAACCAGCTGCTCGTCGAAATGGACGGCTTCGGTACGAATCAGGGCGTCGTCGTCATGGCGGCGACGAACCGCGCCGACATCCTCGACCCCGCGCTGCTGCGCCCGGGCCGCTTCGACCGTCAGGTCTACGTGGGGCTTCCCGACATCCACGGCCGCGAGGAGATCCTGAAGATCCATGTCAAGAATAAGCCCCTTGCCGAGGATGTGGACCTCTCCACCGTCGCCAAGGGAACGCCCGGCTTCACGGGCGCGGACCTCGAGAACCTCTCGAACGAGGCGGCGCTGCTCGCCGCGCGCCGCGGCAGCAAGCTCATCACGATGTCCGACTTCTCCGAGGCGGAGATCAAGGTCATCGCAGGTCCCGAGAAGAAGAGCCGCGTCGTCAGCGAGCACGAGCGCAAGCTGACCGCCTATCACGAGGCCGGTCACGCCATCGTGATGCACGCGCTGCCGACGCACGATCCCGTGCACCAGATCACGATCGTTCCGCGCGGCGGCGCGGGCGGCATGACGATCTCGCTGCCCACGGAGGACCGCTCGTACCAGTCCAAGCGCTATATGGAAGAGCAGATCGTCTCGCTGCTCGGCGGGCGCGTGGCGGAAAAGCTGATGCTCGGCGACATTTCGACCGGCGCGTCGAACGACATCCAGCGCGCCTCGCAGATCGCGCGCAAGATGGTCACGGTGTACGGCATGAGCGACAGGCTCGGCTCGATCTCGTTCGAATCCGGCCACGATGAAATTTTCATCGGCCGCTCGATGGCGCAGGCCAAGCCGTATTCCGAGCAGGTCGCCGCACAGATCGACGAGGAGGTCAAGTCCATCGTCGACGCGGCCTACGAGCGCTGCGAGGACATCCTCTCGCGCGATCAGAAGCACCTCATCGCCGTGGCGGAATTCCTGCTTGCGCACGAGACGATGAGCGCTGAGGAATTCGAGGCCGTCTTCACCGACGAAGCCGCCGGCCATGACAAAATCTAATCCTGCTATGAATAAAATATCTCATCAGCAAGCCGCTGGTGAGATATTTTTTCACATTTTCGCAAGAATTCCTGCATTTTCAGTGCTTCTCCCCTTGCCAATTCGGTTTCTTCTGCTATAATGGGGCATTAGTCATTCCATTTACATGAAAAAAAAGAGAGAATCGAACATGAAAAAAAGCGGTAGTTTCAGCGGCTCGCTCGGCTTTGTGCTGGCTGCGGCGGGCAGCGCAGTGGGCGTCGGCAATATCTGGCGCTTCCCCTATCTCTGTGCCAAGGACGGCGGCGGACTGTTCCTGCTCGTCTACCTCGTGCTGGTGCTGACATTCGGCTTCACCCTGCTGACGACCGACGTAGCCATCGGCCGCCGCACGAAGCAGAACGCCCTCAATGCCTTTGCAACACTCAACAAAAAGTGGAAGTTCTTGGGCTATCTCACCTTCCTCGTCCCCACGCTCATCATGACGTATTACTCCGTCATCGGCGGCTGGATCACGAAGTATTTTACCCTCTACCTCGTCTCAAGCGGCGATGCCGCCGCGCAGGACGGGTTCTTCACCTCGTTCATCACCTCCCCCGTCTCGCCCATCGTCTTCATGCTGATCTTTTTGGCGCTGACGGCGTGGGTCGTGTACTGCGGCGTGGAAAAGGGCATTGAAAAATACTCCCGCTACATCATGCCGGGTCTGCTCCTTCTCATCATCGGCATCGCCATCTTCTCGCTCACGCTCTCTTACACCGACGAGAGCGGCATGACGCGCACGGGTATCGAAGGATTGCTCGTCTACATTAAGCCCGACTTCACGGGCCTGACCGTCCAGCGCTTTTTGAACATCGCGCTCGACGCGATGAGTCAGCTCTTCTTCTCGCTCAGTGTCAGCATGGGCATCATGATCACCTACGGCAGCTACGTCAAGGACGACGTCGACCTCAACAAGGCCAACAACCAGATCGAAATTTTCGACACGGGCGTCGCGTTCCTCGCAGGCCTCATGATCATCCCCGCCGTCTATGTCTTTCTCGGCACCGACGGCATGGCCAGCGGCCCGAGCCTGACGTTCATCAGCCTGCCGAAGGTCTTCGCCGCGATGGGCGGCGTGGGCCGCGTCATCGGCGCGGTGTTCTTCCTCGCGCTCGGCTTCGCCGCGCTGACGAGCTGCGTGTCCGTCATGGAGACGCTTGTCGCCAACTGCATGGAGATTTTCCACAAGTCGCGCAAGGAGATGTGCGCCGCCGTGGGCGTCTATTCGCTCGTCACCGCTGTGCTCATCTGCATGGGCTACAATGTGCTCTACTTCGAGCTTCCGCTGCCCAACGGCTCGACCGCGCAGCTGCTCGACGTGATGGACTACATCAGCAACAGCTTCCTGATGCCGTTCATCAGCCTGCTCACGAGCATTTTGGTCGGCTGGGTCGTGGGTCCGAAATGGATCATCGCCGAGGTCGAGAAAAACGGCGAGCACTTTGGCCGCGCCAAGCTCTACAGCGTGATGATGAAGTATGTCGTCCCTGTCGTCATGCTCATTCTGTTTTTGACCTCCACGGGGCTCGGCAGCCTGATCTTCGGCGGCAGGTAAGAAATTTTGGCAAAAAAGGGAACGCTTGCGCGTTCCCTTTTCTTTTGCTCTCCCGCCTTTTTCTCCGTTCAACGTACGCAAAATATGTTTTTACTCCGCGCGGTTTTTTGTCAAAAGCGCAAATTTCTTTTTCCCCGCTTGACAAAGCGGGGGCGGGCGATTATAGTAGCATCATTAAATCTCATAGTTCACAAATACCGTGACGGGGAAAAATTCGTCCCACAGACGCTTCAGAGAGTTGCCGGTCGCTGCGAGGCAATGCAGAGCGGGATGATGTCACTGGCCCCTGAGTAGCTTCGCTGAGACATTCGTTTAGGCGCAGCCGGATCTCCTCACCGTTACCAACGAGGCGCATTCGCTTGATTTTCAAGCCGATGCAGAAAGCGGGCATATTTTATGCCAACAAGAGTGGTACCGCGGAAGTTTTGAGCTTTCGTCTCTTCAAGGGAAGAGACGGAGGCTTTTTTTGTTGCTATGCGAGAGAAAAAAGAGCAGGAGGAACACACCATGAAACGCATTAAAATTTTTGACACGACCCTGAGAGACGGCGAGCAGTCCCCCGGCTGCAGCATGAATCTGACGGAAAAGATCGAAATGGCCCGCCAGCTTGAAAAGCTGGGCGTCGACGTGATCGAGGCAGGCTTCGCCATCGCGTCTCCGATGGACCACAAGAGCGTGCAGGCCATCGCCGCCGCGGTGACGAACTGCACGGTCGCCTCGCTCGCGCGCTGCGCCAAGGGCGATATCGACGCGGCGTGGGACGCCGTGAAGGAAGCGAACCACCCCCGCATCCATGTCTTCCTTGCGACGAGCGACATCCACATGGAGTACAAGCTCAAGATGACGCGCGAGCAGGTCATCGACCGCATCCGCGAGATGGTCGCCTACGCCAAGAGCTATTGCGATGACATCGAGTTTTCCGCCGAGGACGCCTCCCGCTCCGACTGGGCATTTCTGGCCCATTGCTACTCCACTGCCGTCGCCGCGGGCGCGACGACGCTGAATGTGCCCGACACCGTCGGCTACTCCACGCCGCAGGAGATGTATGACCTCATCACCTACCTGCGTGAAAACATCGAGGGCGTCAAGCACGTCGACATCTCCGTCCACTGCCACAACGACCTCGGCATGGCGGTGGCCAATTCGCTCGAATGCGTCCGCGCGGGCGCGACGCAGGTCGAATGCACGGTCAACGGCATCGGCGAGCGCGCGGGCAACGCGAGCCTCGAGGAGATCGTCATGGCGCTGCGCACGAGAAAGGACTTCTACGACGCCGAGACCGGCGTGAACACCAAGCAGATCTACCGCTCGAGCAAGCTGCTGAGCAACATCACGGGCGTGCCCATCCCGCCGAGCAAGGCCATCGTCGGCGCGAACGCCTTCGCGCACGAGTCGGGCATCCACCAGCACGGCGTCATTGCCAATGCAAGAACGTACGAGATCATGAACTCCACCGACGTCGGCATCCCGCAGAACACGATGGTGCTCGGCAAGCACTCCGGCAAGCACGCGCTGCGTGAAAAGCTCGAATCCATGGGCTACGAATTGAGCGACGAGGAGCTTGAAAGCGTGTTCACCCGCTTCAAGGATCTCGCCGACAAGAAAAAGAACATCACGAGCAGCGACATTGAGGCGCTCGTGCTCCACCGTCAGGCCGCGGTGCAGGGCAGCTGCCAGCTCGTGAGTCATGTGGTCAACACGGGCCACGGCGTGCCGAACATCTCGTGCATCAAGCTCCAGTGCGGCGACGAGCAGATCGAAGACGTCGCCATCGGCACAGGCCCGCTGGACGCCTCGTTCAAGGCCATCAACCGCATGCTTCATATGGACGTGAAGCTCGAGAGCTTCAGCCTCAACGCCGTCACGGACGGCGAGGACGCCATCGGCGAGGCCGTGGTCAAGGTCTCCGGCCCCGACGGGCGGTCGTACACCGGCTCGGGCCTCTCGACCGATATCATCGAATCGTCGATCCGCGCCTACGTCAACGGCATCAACAAGATCATGGAATCCGGCAACTGAAAGGAGAAACGCGACATGGGCATGACAATGACGCAGAAAATTCTCGCCAAGCACGCAGGACTTGAGAGCGTGCGCGCGGGCCAGCTCATCCAGGCAAAGCTCGACCTCGTCCTCGGCAACGACATCACGACCCCCGTGGCCATCAACGAGTTTGAGTCCGTGGGCTTTGAAAAGGTCTTCGACAAGAGCCGCATTGCGATGGTGATGGATCACTTCGCACCGAACAAGGACATCAAGTCCGCCACGCAGTGCAAGCAGTGCCGCACCTTTGCCCGCCGCTTCGACATCGACCACTTCTACGATGTCGGCACGATGGGCATCGAACACGCGCTGCTGCCCGAGCAGGGGCTTGTCGCCCCGGGCGAGGCCGTCATCGGTGCGGACTCTCACACCTGCACTTACGGCGCGCTCGGCGCGTTCTCCACCGGCGTCGGCTCGACCGACATGGGTGCGGCCATGGCCGCGGGCGAGACGTGGTTCAAGGTCCCGTCCGCCATCAAGGTGAATCTCACCGGCAAGCTCCGCCCGTTCGTCTCCGGCAAGGACGTCATCCTGACGCTCATCGGCATGATCGGCGTGGACGGCGCACGCTACCAGTCCATCGAATTTTCCGGCGAGGGCGTCAAGAACCTCACGATTTACGACCGCCTGACGATCTGCAACATGGCCATCGAGGCGGGCGGCAAAAACGGCATCTTCCCCGTCGACGACGTGACGCGCGCCTATGTTGAGGGCCGCGTGGACCGCCCCTGGACAGCGTTCGAGGCCGACCCCGATGCAGAATACGAGCGCGTCATCGACATCGACCTTGGCAAGGTCGACTGCACGGTCGCCTGGCCGCACCTGCCCGAAAACGCGCACAGCGCGCGCGAGGGCAGCGACATCGCCATCGACCAGATCGTCATCGGCTCGTGCACGAACGGCCAGCTCCCTGACATGGCCGCCGCCGCCGCGATCTTAAAGGGGCATCACCTGGCCCCGAACGTCCGCGGCATCATCATCCCCGCCACGCAGGAAGTTTACCGCGCCTGCATGCACGAGGGCTACACCGATATTTTCCTCGACGCGGGCTGCATCGTCTCCACGCCCACATGCGGGCCGTGCCTCGGCGGCTATATGGGCATCCTCGCCGCCGGCGAGCGCTGCGTTTCCACCACCAACCGCAACTTTGTCGGCCGCATGGGCCACGTCGACAGCGAGGTCTACCTCGCCTCTCCGGCTGTCGCCGCGGCGTCTGGTATTACCGGCCACATTTCTCATCCGGAGGAGGTCATGAACAAATGAATGCACACGGCATTGTCCATAAGTATGGGGATCACGTCGATACGGACGTCATCATCCCCGCGCGCTATCTGAACACCCAGAGCCACAAGGAGCTCGCCTCCCACTGCATGGAGGACATCGACAAGGACTTCATCCACCGCGTCAAAGACGGCGACATCATGGTCGCGGGCGTAAACTTCGGCTGCGGCTCGTCGCGCGAGCACGCGCCCGTCGCCATCAAGGCGAGCGGCATCTCCTGCGTCATCGCGGCGAATTTCGCCCGCATCTTCTACCGCAACGCTATCAACATCGGCCTCGCCATTTTGGAGTGCCCCGCCGCGAGCGCGGAGATCGAAAACGGCGACGAGGTAACAGTCGACTTCGACACCGGCGTCATCACAGACGTGACAAAGGGCACGACGTATCAGGCCGAGCCCTTCCCGCCGTTTATCAAGGACATGATCGCGCGCGGCGGCCTGATGGCCTCGCTCAAGGCAAAGGAGGCGGCGAAATGAACAAGACCATTGCCATCATCAAGGGCGACGGCATCGGCCCCGAGATCGTCACCGAGGCCATGGGCATTTTAGACGCCGTGGCCGCGAAGTTTGGCCACACCTTCACCTACGTCGACGCGCCGATGGGCGGCAACGCCATCGATAAATTTGGCGTGCCGCTGCCGGATTCGAGTTTAGTGACCTGCCGCAACGCGGACAGCGTGCTGCTCGGTGCGGTCGGCGGCCCGAAGTGGGACAATCAGCCCGCCGCCAACCGTCCCGAGCGCGGTCTGCTCAAGCTGCGCGAGGGCATGGGTCTCTATACGAACGTGCGCCCCGCCAAGATGTTCTCCGAGCTCTCCGCCGCCTGCCCGCTGCGCGCCGACATCGCGGAAGGCGGCATCGACCTCGTCGTCGTGCGCGAGCTCATCGGCGGCGTGTACTTCGGCGAGCACCGCACGGAAGAGGCGAACGGCGAGCAGAAGGCCACCGACATCATGGCCTACTCAGAGCACGAGATCAAGCGTGTCGCGCGCGTCGCGTTCGAGACCGCGCGCAAGCGCCGCAAGCGCGTCACCTCCATCGACAAGGCCAACGTGCTCGACACCTCGCGTCTCTGGCGCAAGACGGTCACAGAGGTCGCGAAGGACTACCCAGATGTCGAGCTTCGCCACATGTATGTCGACAACGCGGCGATGCAGCTCGTGCGTGACCCGAGCCAGTTTGACGTCATCGTGACCGAAAATCTCTTTGGCGACATCCTCTCCGACGAGGCGAGCCAGATCACGGGCTCGATCGGCATGATCCCGTCCTCCAGCATGGGCGACGGCACGAACGGACTCTACGAGCCCATCCACGGCTCCGCGCCGGACATTGCGGGGCAGGACAAGGCGAACCCCATCGGCACGATCCTGGCCGCCGCAATGATGCTGCGCTACAGCTTCGACATGGCCGCCGAGGCCGACGCCATCGAGCGCGCGGTGGATAAAACGCTGCGCTCGGGCTTCCGCTGCGGCGACATCATGCAGGAAAACTGCCAACTCGTCGGCTGCAAGGCCATGGGTGCGGAGATCCGCAGCCGTATCTGAAACGATCTCTTCCAAACTTCTTTATGAACCTCTCCTTTGATCCTCTGCATCGCGCGGCGATGCGAAAAAGGTTCCCAAGCCAATGGCTTGGGAACCTTTTTTCTTCCGCTGTCAAATTTTGCCGATCAGCACAACGATCCCGCCGACCGCGGCCGCGACAAGAAGGTACAGCGCTGTGGCCGCACTGCGCTTGGTGTAGACCGTCCGCCACGGCTTCCCATAGGGGACGCCCTCCATGCCCTATACGCCAGATCTTGCTGTGGCCGACCCACAGCAGGTCGATGACAAAGCCGTCGAACCAGTTCACGACCACAAGGAAGAGGTAGGTTTCAAAACTCGCGGTCTTAAAGTCCTTCACGCCGTTCCATCCGGCGATGACCGCGATCAGCACGACGAAGATCACAAGGCAGAAGAACGTCATAAAGCGCTTGCCCTTGCGCAGCTCCTCAGTCTTGTCGGCGATGCCGCGCCGCTGCGCCTCGTCGAGATACGCGTCCGGGTAAAAATAGAGGCAGTTGCGCCCGCTGTCTCGCACCGCGCATTTGACCAGCGCGAGATACAGAAGACAACATAAAATGATCTGAAGCAGTAACAGCATGGCTGTGTTCTCCTTTGAAAAATGCTTTTAAGATGCAAAACCGGCGCTCAGTGCAGCTTCTTCCCCATTTCGATCCGCACCTCGTGCCGCTCAGGATCGTCGTTGGAGTAGGCGTACAGGTCGAAGCCGACGATTTCGAAACCGTTCTTTTTATAAAACGCGATGGCGTTTTCATTGCACGACTGCGTCTCTAAAATCAGCATGCGCGCCCCGGTATTCTCCGCCGCTTGCTCTATGGTCTTCATCAGCGCCGTGCCGACGCCCCTGCTGCGCTCGGAAAAGTCCAGCACGCAGATGTTGCTGAGCCGAAAACGGTTGTTCCAGCCCTCTATCGAGCCCTCGACATATCCGATCAGCTTGTCACCCTCGAACACGCCGAAGGCGATCGGGTCTTCGAGCCATTCGCCGAAGAACACATCGTCAAATGACCGCTCGGTCGGCTCCGCAAAGGGCACATAGTCCATCTGAAAGCCCGTCTCGGACGGGCGGATCTCATAATAGCCATTCGTGCGGTAGCAAGCCGTAAATGTTTTGCCCGCATATATCTCTCTGTCCAAGGGTCTGATCTCCATGCACTCTCCCCTTTCCCATCCAACATCTGATTGGTCCACATCCTACCACATCTTTTTACAAAGTACAAGCGCCCAGCCGAATGGCTGGGCGCTTGTTTGATTCAATAAAAGCCTATGCCGAAAGCGATTTGCTTACTGCATGTCCTTGATCGCAGCCTGTGCGGCGGCGAGGCGGGCGATGGGGACACGGAACGGGCTGCAGGAGACATAGTCCAGGCCGACCTTGTGGCAGAACTCGACGGACGTGGGATCGCCGCCGTGCTCGCCGCAGATGCCGAGGTGGATGTGCGGGTTGGTCTCGCGGCCCATCTTGGCGGCCATGGAGACGAGCTTGCCGACGCCGGTCTGATCGAGACGGGCGAACGGATCGCTCTCGTAGATCTTCTTGTCGTAGTATGCGCCGAGGAACTTGCCGGCATCGTCACGGCTGAAGCCGAAGGTCATCTGGGTCAGG
>UMCO01028718.1_pt1 | contig 11751 bp, 9 predicted proteins | sample 1964251 | NCBI WGS metagenome assembly UMCO01 (sample SAMEA4835970, study PRJEB28245) | human gut metagenome | biome: gut microbiome; material: fecal sample | place: Denmark | collected 2008
GTCTGCGCCATCAGTTCCTCTATCATCTCCTGACAGGTCTGTTCTTTTTTCACAAGTCCCGCGCACTGTCCTGCCATCAGGCTGCCGTGCACCACATCCCCGTCCATCACTGCCTTTCGGAGGGAGCCAAGCGTCAGCTGCTCCAGTTCCTCAAATCCGGCGCCCTCTTTTTCGAGCTTTAAATATTCGCGGCTCATCGCATTGCGCAGAACCCGGATTGGATGTCCGGTGCTCATGCCTGTAACCTCGGAATCAATGTCGCGCGCCTTTACGATCCGTTCCTTGTAATTTTCATGTACAATAGACTCCTTCGCCACGACAAACCGGGTTCCCATCTGTACCCCCTCTGCGCCAAGCATAAAGGAGGCTGCGATCCCTCTTCCGTCCGCGATACCGCCCGCTGCAATGACCGGAACCGACACAGCATCCGCCACCTGCGGCACCAGCGTCATCGTCGTCTGCGCACCGATATGTCCGCCGGACTCCATTCCCTCTGCAATCACAGCGTCCGCGCCAGCACGCTCCATCATCTTCGCCATGGCAACGCTCGCCACGACCGGGATGACCACCACGCCCGCCTGCTTCCATGCCTCCATGAACTTTGCCGGACTTCCCGCACCGGTTGTGACAACCGGCACTTTCTCTTCTATGACAATCTTCGCCACTTCCGGCGCGTTTGGATTGAGCAGCATGACGTTCACGCCAAACGGACGGTCTGTCCGCGCCTTTACCTCACGGATCTGTTCTCTTACCACTTCCGGCGGCGCGCTTGCCGCCCCGATGATTCCGAGTCCACCCGCGTTCGACACTGCTGCCGCCAGGTGATATTCCGCCACCCATGCCATACCACCCTGAATGACCGGATATTTTGTTCCAAGCAATCTGCTTACCCTTGTTTCCATGCTTCTCCTCTTTTCTTCCTGCCGGTCTGTTTTCTTACCCTTAAACACCGGTATGTCCCGGCTGCTGTCTTCGCCTATGCTGTAACCCCGCGGTTCTTCAAATATGTGATCACATCTCCGACCGTCACGATCGATTCCAGATCCTCCGACGGAATCTCCACGCCGAATTCCTCCTCCAGCGCCATGACAAGTTCAAACAGATCCAGCGAATCCGCACCCAGATCTTCCTTTAACTTTGTGTTCTCTTTAATCTCAGACTCCTGTACGTTTAACTGCTCCGCAATGATCGGTCTCATCTTCTCTAACATGTTTCTTCTCCTTTTCCCTGTTCCTTTTAATTATTTGCTTTTCAAATATTTTGATAATCAAATTATTTGCTTTTCAAAGTATATGTCTGTCCTGTTTGATTGTCAAGGTATTTTTTGGAAACGTTTTGCTAAAATTGCGTTAATGCGTTGAAATATCATGCAAAATTGCTTACAATATTTGTAATAAGATGTGGGAGGAGTTCGCTGATGAAACAATATTTTGGAATGAGCCAGACAGGAAACTTAAAAGAAGCTGCACAGGGCGTTCACGCTCCGGGACTTCTTATCCTGATGTCCAACGCAGACCAGTTTGAGGCACACGTTACAGAACTGGAGTCCCTTTTCCCGGGAGTCCCGAGCATTGGCTGTATCGGCATGAGTTACAGTACCAGGGTCGTCGAAAAGGGAGTCGGTCTGGTTGCTTTTTATGACAATGTCACCGCTGTTGCCAACGTTTTGGAGCAGGCATCCACCATGCCGGTCAAATATATCGAACGCATGGAACAGGATTTAAAAAACGTCCACGCAAGTTCGAAAGATACCGTCTGTATTGACCTGTGTACCGGAAATGACGCCTGTGTGCTGACCACGATCCACAGCATTCTCGGCAAGGCTGGAATTCCGCTTGTCGGCGGCACCGGGGACGGTGGAAAAGTCTCTGTCAACGGAACGGTCTATGAAGACGCCGATGTCTACGCTTTTGTGAAAAACAACGGAGGAAAAGTTGCCGTCTACAAGGAGAATCTCTACAAACCGATGCCGGGCTACCGCTTCATCGCTTCCAATACCGACCGCAGCAGATACTATGTCGGCGAGTTAAACGGCAAATCTTCCAAGCAGGCTTATATGGACGCCTTACATATCAGCGAGAGCAATATCATCAACCAGACTTTCCACAATCCGCTCGGCAAAATGAACGGACAGGACATCTGTATTATTTCCTTAAAGGAAGTATCCGGGAATGGTCTCTGCTGTTACAGACAGGTCAATGATTCCGATGTGCTCGTTCTTCTGGAAGAACAGGATTACAACGAGATTCTGGATGAGACGCTGCAGCGCATCCGCCGCGATTTCAACCATATTTCCGGCGTTTTCTCCATCAACTGTGTTTTCCGTTACCTTCTGTTCTCACAGGAACACCATATGGAAGATTATCTGAAAACCATGTCCACACTCGGTGAGCACGCCGGTCTGATTGGATTCGGAGAACATTATAATCAGCAGTTCGTCAACCAGACCATGACCTGTGTCGTATTTGAATAATCTGTGATAGAAAGAGGAGGATTTCCATGTTTTCATTAAAAGCACCAAAGAATGCAGCGGCTGCACCAGCCACGTCCACCAGCCGCTTAGATCTTCATCCCGTTGCGCATATTGCGGACTGCCTGTTAGATTACCAGAAGCAGCTCTCCACCAGCGAAGTGCACTCTTTAGATGAACTGCAGTCCATCACACAGGCATTCCAGCTCGTTCTGGACGAAAATGCCGCACTCCGCGAAAAGCTGGATTCCTTTCATGAGCTGTTCGGCGATGTGGACAGGGCTTCCGGTGAATTTGCTTCCGTCAAATCTGACATTGCCAGCTCTGTCGGTCTTGCACAGCAGCGTGTTGACGGATTGAAAGACAGCTCCAAAGAAGTGCAGGAGCGCTTTTTGGAAATGCAGAACACCTTTTCCGATTTCCAGGTTTCCGTTCAGAAGATCAAGGACTGCATGGCACAGATCATCTCAATTGCCAACCAGACAAACATGCTTGCCCTGAATGCTTCGATTGAGGCTGCCCGCGCCGGAGAGCAGGGAAAAGGCTTTGCGGTCGTTGCCGAGGAGGTCAAAAATCTTGCGAGTGAGATCAAGAGTCTTGTCAGCACGGTAGATATCAGCATCGGCGACGTCGAGCAGGGCACCGCCAACCTGAATACCAGTATTTCCACCTCGCAGGACGCCCTGAACCAGAGTATGGAAAATGTTGATTCCACGTATGAAGTGTTTGATCAGATCACAACCGCTGCCGGCGGTGCGGACACCGTACACCAGCAGATTACAACCGCCATGTCCGCCGCAGAGCAGAAGCTGGACGAAGTCAGCCAGTCCTTCAGCCTTGAGGAACGGCAGTTTGACGCTGTTATGGAGCATATCAATCACGCCAATGATCTCGGAACCACCAAGAGTTCCCTCTTCGAGGACATGACCAATCTGCTCACACAGATTGCACCGCTCACAGAAGAACTGGAGAAGAACACAATCGTACTTGACAATTCCAAATAGAATCGTTATAGTAAAGTTCGTTATAATAATATCGAATATGAAAACGCTAGGGGTGCAGATTCTGCTGAGAGATGATCGTTCATCGACCCTTATTACTTGAACCGGATAATACCGGCGTAAGGAAGCTTTTTGCAATAACGCAGACAAATCCTCCTGGCTACATATTCACCAAGGAGGATTTTTTTATGAATAACTTTTTTGCTACACCGGAAGGCGGCTGGGGTGATGGTTCCGTCCATCTGACCACTGTCGGTATTGCAATCGTCATCGCAGTCATCGCCCTTCTTCTGATTGTTGCAGCTATCGTGCGCCACAAGAATGCCACGCACAAGTCCGCACTGACCACAAAACAGCTCGTCTACTCTGCTGTTGCGATCGCGCTGGCCGTTGTGTGTTCGATGATCAAGCTGTTCGACATGCCAATGGGTGGTTCCGTCACTCTGCTGTCCATGCTTTTCATCGTTCTGATCGCTTACTGGTATGGTCCGTATGTCGGCATTATGACCGCAGTGGCTTACGGCCTGGTGCAGTTCGTACTGGAGCCGATTTTCTACACAATCCCGCAGATGCTCTTGGACTACCCGCTGGCATTCGGTGCTCTGGGTCTTGCCGGCTTCTTCAATAGGAAAAAGTGGGGACTTCAGATCGGATATATCGTTGGCGTTATCGGACGTTTTGTATTTGCAACGATCTCCGGCGTTGTATTTTTCGCAGCATACGCCCCGGAAGGCATGAGCCCGCTGGCATATTCTGCCGGCTATCAGGCATCCTACCTTGTTCCGGAGGCAATCATCACCTTGATTATCATCTGCATTCCACCGGTATCACATGCACTTGCGGAAGTCCGCAAACGCGCCGTGGAAGCGTAGGCAGCGCTATAAAAAGGACTGCCGCCCCCGCGCTTTGCACTTTAAAACGGGATACGTTTTATTATAAGAATATTGGAGAATATGAAGTTCCAGAATGCAACCAGAGGCGGCAATTCTAAGCGCAAAATCCGAGGATTTCTTCCGTGCCGCGTCGAACATCGAGTTCTGTGTCTTTCCACGTTTGGACAGTCCCCGGGGCGTGTCCGACAAAACACAGACAATGAGCGGACTTTCTGGTGCCCCTAGTGGCACCGCTTCACAGACAATATAAAACCGCGCGAACCGAAACTCGTTATCATCTGCTATTGAAAACAAGGCAGATGATAACTCAGACATCGGCTTCGCGCGGTTATGTTGTGTTCAGTGGTGCCAACAAGGGGCACACACAAAAGTCCTTAAATTGTCTGCGGTTTGCGGACACGCCACGTGGAATGTTCCAAACTTGGAAAAACACAGAACTCGATGTTCGACGCGGCATGGTTAGAAATACCGGATTTTGCGCTTAGAATTGCCGCCTCCGGTTGCATCTGGAACGTGATAGTCTCTGCTTCCCATAATAAAACGTATCCCGTTTATAGTGCGATGCACGCGGGCGAAAGCCCTTTTTAATCTAAGAGCATCTCTACGCAGCCGTACATTCCGGCGTCATTCCCGAGTCCCGCAAGTACGAACTTTGTGTTGGCGCATGCGTGGAATGAAGTGGCAACAAAGTGCTTCTTCACTGCATCCGTGAGAATATCACCGGCTTTGGAGACGCCTCCACCGATTACGATGACCTCCGGATTCACAACACATGCGATATTGGAAAGTGCTGCTCCTAAAATGCCACATACCTCATCGACAACTTCAAGCGCCACTTTATCACCCGCTTTGGCTTCGTCAAATACGTCCTTTGCGGTCAGATCTGCATGTTTTCTAAGCGCAGTATCTTCGGATGCCTTCTCGAGGGTACGCTTCGCCACACGCACAACTCCGGTTGCAGACGCATACTGCTCCAGACAGCCGTACTGTCCGCAGTTACACTGCTCCTTCTCGTGTGCATTCACTGTAATATGACCAATCTCGCCACCGGCTCCGTCAAATCCGGCTACGACTTTGCCGTCGACAATAATGCCGCCGCCGACTCCGGTTCCCAGCGTTACCATGATGACATCTCTGCAGCCTTTTGCCGCACCCTGCCACATCTCGCCGAGTGCCGCCACGTTTGCATCATTTCCTGCCTTCACCTTCAGTCCGGTCAGATCTCCCAGTTCTTTTTCTACATTTACAACACCCCAGCCGACGTTCACGCAGCGGTGTACCACACCGTCATTTTTTACCGGTCCCGGCACACCGACACCGATTCCCTGCACATCGTTCCTGGAGATTCCCTTTTCTGTCAGCTTTCCCTCAATCGCCTGAGCCACATCCGACAGAATCGATGCTCCGCCGTTTTCCTTATTCGTCTTGATCTCCCATTTGTCAATGAGCTTTCCATCCGTCTCAAAAAATCCGATCTTGCAGGTCGTTCCCCCTACGTCAACTCCAAATGCATATTTTTTCATGCTTCCATTCTCCTGTTCCCTATTTGTATCCTTGCATCGTTTTCTGTCCGTTATGTACTCTGCCGATGCCTTTACCCATGCTTATGATAACGTTTCCAGTCTTATCTGTCAATGTTAAGGTGTATTCTCTTAAGGTGCCCCGGGCGCTGTCTCCTGCGGCGTATCCGAAGCGTTCTCCCCGGATGACTGCGCTGCATTTTCCTGCGCTGCGTCGGATGCATTTTCCTGTGACGTTCCTGTTGTATTCTGCTGCGAAGCGTCTGACGGCTGTTCCTGTGTGGCATCCGGCGTATCCGATATCCCCTGCCCGTTTTCCTGTGAAGATGACGGAACATCCGTCGCACTTCCCTGTGGCGTGTCCGGTGTATCCGTCACATTCTCCTGCGGTGTGTCTCCATTCTCCGCCGGCGTTTCCCCCTGTGCATTTCCCTCATCCGTCGCTGCATCCTCTGCTTCCATCTCCCCGGAAGAAGCATCCGGAATCTGCGTATAGGGCAGAAAATCCAGCCATTCCAGTCCCTCATGCGCCTGCTCCATAAATGTCTGCCAGATTTTTCCCGGATAGGTATTACCCATCAGGCTGTCCATCTCTTTTGGCATATCGTATCCAACCCATACGCTGGTCGTGTAGTATCTCGTATAGCCGACCAGCCAGCCGTCCTTGTGGTCGTTGGTCGTTCCCGTCTTTCCGGCGCACGGCATATCTGAAAGTCCCAGTCCGCGCCCCGTACCGTTGATAAATACACCCTTTAAAACGTCTGTCATCATCCGTGCCGCATTCTGCCGGTAGACTTCCTGTCCCTCCTGTGCAGCGAGATACACTTCCGCTCCAGTGTCATCCGTAATCCGCATAATACAGGTCGGCTCGCGGTACATTCCGTCATTGGCGAGCGCCGCATATCCGGCTGCCATCTCCAGAGGCGACACACCGTTGGTAAAACCGCCCAGCGCTGTCGCCGGTACATAATCCGCCGCATCCAATCTGGAAAAATGCATATTCTCAAGATAGGACAGACCGACCTGCGGCGTCAGTTCTTCATAGAGCTTCCACGCAATGGTATTGATTGATTTTTCGACTGCGGTGCGCACCGTCACATTTCCAAGGTAGGTACCGTTCGCATTTTTCGGTCCGTCTTCCACCGGTTCATCCACAACAATGCTCTCCGGCGTATAATTCCGCTCGAACGACGGCGTGTATACCGTGAGCGGCTTAATCGCACTTCCCGGCTGACGGTAGCTCTGGTAGGCGCGGTTTAACGTGTATCCGTCAAAATCCTGCTCCCTGCCGCCCACCATCGCGCGCACGTAGCCGTTATCGTTGTCAATGCAGACTGCCGCCCCCTGCAGATCATAAACACCCTCGTCATTTTTCTCCGTAAAACCGGATAAGGTATCGTCAACTGCCGCCTGCAGTTCCTCCTGAAGCTGCAGGTCAAAGGACGTATAAATCTGATAGCCCTCCGTGTACAGCTGCTTCTGGCACTCGCTGTAGGATTCGCTGTAAGCCTGCTCGTAAGCCTCCCTCTCGTCCTCCGTTGCAAACTGATATCGGAACACAAACCCTTCCTGCTCCATCAGAGCACGGGTCGCACAGTAATAGGCGTACGTTTCCACGTAATTATTTTTTTCCATCGCCTCCGGCCGCTTTAAGGTAATGTTCTCCGCTACCGCCGCCGCATATGCCATCTGTGTAATCTTGCCGTCATCCCGCATTTTGCCCAGAATCCGGTCGCGCCGCTCGACTGCATGATCCATATGGGTAACCGGATCATACACGGTAGGATTATTGGGAACCGCACATAAAAAAGCAATCTGCGAGAGATCCAGATCCCCGACCTCACTGTCGAAATAGCCGCTGCCTGCTGCTCCGATTCCATAATACCCGTTGCCATAGTAAATATTATTCAGATAAAATTCCAGAATCTGATCCTTGGTATATTTTTTCTCCAGATTCTGTGCAATAAAAATCTCTTCCACCTTGCGCTGCCAGGTCTTCTCCTGCGTCAGAAATACATTTCTGGCAAGCTGCATTGTAATCGTGCTTCCCCCCTGCGTGATCTTCCGGTTTTCAATCAGTGATTTTGCTGCGCGCACAAGCGCTCTGAAGTCCACACCTCTGTGCTGGTAAAACCGCTGATCCTCCATACAGACCACCGCATCTATCACGGACTGCGGTATCTCGTCGCGCTTTAGATAATAGGACGCTCCCTGGTCATTGAGCTTGGATATCACACTGCCGTCAGCCGCATACACAACGCTTGTGCGGTATCTCCGGAACGTCTCCTCCGTGGAATTCCGTACCAGACTGTCCGCTTCCTTGCGGATGCTGCCCACCTCTGAGGCATATCCGCCAAGGACATAGTAGCCCAGCCCGCCGAGCACCAGCAGGGAAAGGACAAACTGTACTTTGACAAATATCCAGAATCCCCGATATTTTTTCTTCTTTTTCTTTGCAGCCACCGTATTCCTCCCTGCCCTTTTCTCGCGTGTCACGCTGTGCCGTCCTGCCCCTCTTTGCCTACAACGTAAACGGTACTATAACTCTATCATGTGATATGCGATTCCCAGTTCCTCCAACAGCTTCTGCTCCCGTCTCTGGCAGGTAAACAGGATCGTCTGCGTCCCGTTCGCCGCCAGCAGCCGCAGCGTCTGCCGCAGACGGTCATCGTCATACATTGCAAAGGTTTCATCCAGAAGCAGCGGCAGCGGTTCTTCCTGTGTCACAATGCTTCCGACTGCCATGCGGAACGCAAAATAGAACTGTTCCAGCGTTCCTCTGCTGAGCGCCTCCGGCAAAACCTCTCTTCCCTCCGTCTGCACGCGGAGCTTTCCCGTTTCGTCCACTTCCGCCAGATCGTATTTTCCCTCTGTAATCGCAGAGACATATCTGGATACCACACTGTTGATCTCATCTCTCCGCTCGTCCCCGTATTCCCTTGACAGGCGGATGATCTCATTTTTTGCCATCTCGACGGCATCAAGTTCCAGCTGGAGTTCTCTCTCCCGTGCGCCCGCTCCGCTGCATACTTCCAGCTGTTCTGCCAGATTGCATCGTCTCGTTTCCTTCTCCGCGAGTGTTTCCTCCAACCCTGCAAGCAGGCGTCTGCTCTGCTTTTCCGACTCCGCAAGCCGGATGCGCACCGCGTTCTCCGCTGCCGCGCTCTCTGGCGCCTCCGCCGTCTCCTTCCCATTTTCTCCTGCACGCGCCTGCCCCGCGCTCCTATGGCGCAGTATGCCTGCCACTCCGATGCCGAGCAGAATGGCAAGAACGCCTTCCGCCGCCGCAAACAGCTCCGGCGCATAACCCGCGCGGTGATACCACCATGCATTTCCTGCCAGTCCCACTGCTGCCGCCAGTCCCAGAAAAAGGCTTCTCACAGGAAAACCGTTTCCGTCAGCTCTCCTTTCCCTGTCTGACGCAGTCCCCGCATTTTCCGCAGTTTGGGCATCTTCCGGTCGCTGTCCGTCTCTCACCTGCGGGTGCATCCTGGCATACGCCCGCATATCCGCTGCCGCCTTCTCGATCTGCTCACGAAGCCTGCCGCAGTCCTCCTCGAGCATGCGCCGCTCCACGGTAAGCTGCTGCAGCTGTTGTTCCCGCTTCTCCTGTTCACTTTTGATCTGCGACTGCAGGCTTCTCTTTTTCTGCTCCAGTTTTTCCACCGCACGCGTCACGCGGATTCCCGCATTGCCCCCGTCCGACATATCGGAAAGATACTCTGCCAGAAGTCCGGTCAGCTCTGCTCCCGTCACCGCCCGGCACTGCGGAATATCACAGGTGTTCTCATACGCCTCCCGGGTGACCCCTCCTAAAAGCATCCCAAGATCTCCGTACGCGACGGACAGTTCCTCCCCGTCCGCCAGGTTGCAGAGGCGTGCTCTCGGTTCTTTATGGTAAAAATTGCGTTCCAGATAAAACGGTCTGCCTCCGACGCTAAACTGCAGCGCACCGCTGTAATAGGACGGTGCATGCCACGGCTCATAGCGCAGATAGCCCTCCGTCCCCTTTGCCCGTCCCCGGCCTTTTTCCAGCCCGAACAGCATCGCGGTCAGAAACGCGTGCAGCGTCGTCTTACCGGCTTCGTTTTTTCCATATACAATGTTGATCCCCGGGGCAAAATCCACGGTTCTATCTGCCAGCTTTCCAAAGCGAAAAATTGCGGCTCTGTCAATCTGCATGTCTGTCCCATCCTTTGCTTTTTGTCATACTTCAGGCATTCCGTCAGCAGTCATAGCCGAGCAGCGCATTCACACCGTACTCCAGTGCCTTTGCGGTGCAGACGCCCGGTTCTTTTTTTCGCATACTGCGTATGTATTCCCCAAGTATCGAATCCGCGTGCTCCTCCAGCAGCTTCTCGTAATCATAATCCGGCACCGTCTGGTCTGTAATATCCACAATCCGGTCGAGCTTCCCGATCTCCTGCACATCAAAGGAATACTCCGGATCTTTTTTCCCTTTGATATACAGACGGAAATACTGATACTCCGGTCTCTGCTCCAACAGCTCCTTTGCCCAGTCCCACAGCATACGGTCTGTCGTGTTCCGGTCTGCCTGATACATCTCATGACAATATTCGCAATGGCGCAGCGGATAAAAATACACATCTGCCCCCGCTGCACCGAACGTTCCCATCCAGTATCCGTGCGGCCCGGTGTCGTTGCAGTCTGTCGGCTCCAGGCTTCCCGCCATTACCGCCTTGTGCGGCATGAGCCAGCCGCTCCTGTGAATGTGTCCCGCCGCAATATAATCAAATCCGTTCTGTAATATCCGCTCCGCCGAAAACGGAATATGGCGCTCATCGCCGCCATGCGCCAGCAGGATGTTGCACCTGCTGCGGTTTACAGGGCGCAGATCATCATACCGTCTGTCACGGATCTCCCTGTGCCAGTAGCTTAGCCCGTATACGGTCGTGTTGTATTCCGGAAAATCGACTGCTTCCGCTTCCTCTTTCTTAAATACCGTCACGTTGTCCGGCCACAAATCCGCGAGGTAATACGACTTTTCCCTGAGATAATCATGATTGCCGGCAATCAAAAGAACCTGTGTGTCCGGAATCTCTCCGAAAAGGCGGCTGACCTCCCGCACCTCCTTTTTGAGCGGCTGTGCGTGGAAAAGATCCCCCGTCACAAACAGAAACTCCGGTTTTTCTCTTTTTGCCACCCCGATCACATCTGCAAAAGAATCCCAGATCTGCCGCGCCCGCTGCTCACTCCACGGCTTTCCCTGATCCGGCATTACCCCGAGATGTACGTCTGCGATATGTATAAATTTCAAACTGCATCTTCTCCGTTCTGCGTTAATTACCTCTATTGTACACTGTCGCGGCATGTTTCACAAGTTTATCCGGCATGTACCCTCTCCCAAAAATAACTGCCGGATTTCTGAAGCATAGAACGGCATATGTTTTATATGGAGAGAGAGAAAACGATAAGTTCCAGATGCCGCTGCCGGCTGTATTCTGGAACTTCGTATTTTCTGACATCTCCATCATAAAACATCTTCCATTCCGGCTTCAGAAATCCGGCAGTTATTTTTCGTCTGAGGAGTCCAGCAGAAGTTTCATGCTGCCGTACATGCCGGCATCATTTCCCAGACGCGCCAGTTCAAACGGAATGTCCGCACCTGCTGGCAGTACATCGGGTCTGTAATACTTCTGTACGATACGCGGGATGATCTCTCCCGCCCCGGCGATTCCTCCACCGATCACAAAGACCTCTGGATCTATCACTTCCGCCACGGCTGCGAGCGCGCTTCCCAGCGCTTTTCCCAGAACCTCCACAGCATCCAGTGCCAGACGGTCGCCTCTCTTTGCCGCATCCAGAATCTGTTTTGCCGACAGTTCGGGCGTGTCGACGAGTATCGT
>UMCO01080160.1_pt1 | contig 11689 bp, 8 predicted proteins | sample 1964251 | NCBI WGS metagenome assembly UMCO01 (sample SAMEA4835970, study PRJEB28245) | human gut metagenome | biome: gut microbiome; material: fecal sample | place: Denmark | collected 2008
TAGGGTTGTCGTGAGCGTTCTGCGTTTTGGGTCTATGCAGAAAAACCGTGTTGTGAGATACTAAATTTGCTAAAAATAACGCATAAAAAGATGAATATGGGTCTATATAGAGAAAAACTGGCTCTGAGGTACTCATTTTGAAGAAATTGAGTATCTGGCAGGCGATTTTTTCACTATAGGCCCATATTGTTTAGTTTTTGTTTTTTGCCCATCCCAAAAAGTACCTACAGGGCAATTTATCTTCTTATAGACCTACGAAGATTTTAGAACAACTATTTAACTACCTTTCAAGTTAGTTTGGTGTAAAAACCCTAAAACAATGAATTCCGTACAAAAAAATTTCTAAATCAGGAATTTTTGTACGGAATTTCTTCATTTTGCACGCTCAGCGAAAATAACAGCTTTTTACATGGCAAAATCGTATGGTTTTGTATTTTTTTAAATAAAATAGTGCTTTTTCATACAAACAGAACTCCCTGAGTGGCAGAATTTCATTACTGACCACTGCTATACCTGTTCCGACGATATTCTGTATTGCCTAGGTGAAATGTATGCCGGTGGAGAACAGTTCACCCAGGGCATTGACAATGCCGATGGTAAAGATACATCAGAATTTGTTTTTCGGGCAATTGAAATTTATTGTAAGAACAAGAACTAGAGACCGGTGTTCCTCTCCACCAATATATTTTGGATCAAAAAATGGAAGAAGCAAAACATATGCTTACCCGGGGGATGATGATTGACACCGGCAGCATATGTTGCCGGTACAAAAAGCTGTCTTTAATCACAGATATTTTCCCGTAATGCTGTCTGCATTGGCTGCGATCTGCTCCGGAGTTCCCACAGCAACGACCCTGCCACCGTCTTCTCCGCCGCCGGGTCCCATATCAATGATATAATCGGCATTGCGGATCACATCCAGATCATGTTCAATGACAAGTACCGTTGCCCCATTGTCTACCAGCGCCTGAAATACCTGCAACAGGGTCTGTACATCTAACGGATGCAGTCCGATCGTCGGTTCGTCGAATACAAATACGGAATCTGATTGTCCTCTGCCCATTTCACTGGCCAGCTTCAGCCGCTGGGCCTCTCCACCGGAGAGGCTTGGTGTCTCTTCGCCTAATGTTAAATATCCCAGTCCCAGATTTTTCAGGACTTCCAGCCGCTGATGCACGACTTTCCAATCCTCTGTCGCCTGCAATGCCGTTGTTACATCCATCTCCATCATCTGCGGCAGAGAATAACGTTTCCCCCGTTTGTTCTCATAGCAAATGTCCCATGATTCTCTGGCATAGCGGGAGCCGCCGCACTCCGGGCAGGGCACATCCACATCCGGCAGGAACTGTACGTCCAGACTGATCTGTCCGGTACCGTCGCAGACCGGGCATCTTAATTTTCCGGTATTGTAGGAAAAATCTCCCGCCTTATATTTCTTATTCTTCGCATCCGCGGTTTTTGCATAAATTTTCCGTAGTTCGTCATGCACATTGGCATAAGTGGCTACCGTGGACCGCACATTGATGCCGATGGGGGATGCATCGATCAGTTTTACATGGGCGATGCCCTCTGCGGTGATACTTTTTACATGGCCGGGCAAATGTTCGCCGTTTAACTTTGCTTCCAGTCCAGGAATCAGGCTTTCCAGCACCATGGTGGTCTTACCGGAGCCGGAGACACCGGTAACGACCGTAAGTCTTCCTTTGGGAATGTCTATTTCCAGAGGTTTTACCGTATGGATGGCATCTGTGGACAGATGGAGCTTTCCCAGTGCAAATATTTCCTCCCGAGCGATGGGCTTACGGATACGCATATCCGCAGTCTGCGCCAGAAAAGGACCGATCATGGACTCCTTTTTGGCGATTACCTCTGGAATCGTACCCTGTGTGATCACATAGCCGCCTCCGGCACCGGCTTCCGGTCCCATCTCGATCAGCCAGTCCGCTTCGGACAGAATCTGGGTATCATGGTCTACCAAAATAATGGAGTTGCCGTCAGCGATCAGGTCATGCATCACCGCATTCAACCCCACAATATTCGAAGGATGCAGACCGATGGAAGGCTCATCCAGCACATAGAGCACTCCTGTGGTACGGTTCCGCACTGCACGTGCCAACTGCATCCGCTGTCTCTCCCCGGTGGACAGAGAGGCTGCCGCACGGTCTAACGATAGATAGGAAAGTCCCAGATCCATTAACCGCTTCGCCACGGTCTGAAAAGATTCACAGATGGATTCCGCCATGGGCCGCATCTCTTCGGGCAAAGAATCTGGCACTCCCGCTACCCAGTCCACCAGTTCTTTCAGGGGCATCTGACAGGCCTGCGCAAGCCCTATGCCCCGAAGTCTCGGTGCTCTGGCCGCATCCGAAAGTCTGCTACCTCCGCATTCCGGACAGATGTCCTCCTTTAAAAATTTTTCCACACGTTTCATGCCCTTTTCGTCTTTTACCTTTGACAGCGCATTTTCTACCGTGTATACCGCATTGAAATATGTAAAATCCAGTTCTCCCGCCTGATTGGTCTTCTTCGCCTTATAAAAAATATGTTTCTTCTCCGCAGGGCCGTGATAGACGATCTCTTTTTCCCGATCTGTAAGTTCCCGGAAAGGCACATCCGTCCGTACTCCCATTTCCCGGCAGACATCTGTCATTAAAGACCACATGAGACTGTTCCAGGGTGCCACCGCTCCCTCGTCAATACTCAGGGAATCATCCGGCACAAGAGAATCCAGGTCCACAGTCCGCACACTTCCCGTACCGCCGCATTTCGGGCAGGCTCCCTGAGAATTGAATGCCAGTTCCTCTGCGCTGGGAGCATGTACCTTCGCTCCGCATTCCGGGCACAGGATCTCCTGCTCCGCCGCTACTTTCAGGGTCGGAGACACATAATGTCCGTTAGGGCAGCGGTGGGATGCCAGTCTGGAATACATCAGACGCAGACTGTTCAAAAGCTCCGTTCCGGTTCCAAAGGTACTGCGGATCCCGGGAATGCCGGGGCGCTGATGCAGTGCCAGAGCAGCTGGAACATAGAGGACTTCATCCACCTGCGCTTTCGCCGCACCGGTCATACGTCTTCTCGTATATGTGGACAAGGATTCCAGATAACGTCTGGAGCCCTCTGCATAGAGGACACCCAGTGCCAGCGAAGATTTTCCCGAACCGGATACCCCGGCGATCCCCACGATTTTGTGCAGGGGAACATCCACATCTATATTTTTCAGATTATGAACCCTTGCACCTCTTACCTTGATATGCTTTGGTTCATTGGTTTCGTATTCCATGACAGCATTCCTCATCTTTTGATTTCATTTATTAAAACAGATCCAGCATATTATCCAGATAGATTTCTTCTCTGACCTGCAGCTGGTACTCCGGTTTCGTCATATAGTACAATAAAAATTCCAGAACCAGTGCACTGCCCAGTCCCCGACCCTCGATCTTATAATTGGAAAATCCCATAGGCTGATAGATCTTCTGAATGTCTTCCACGCTGATAAATCCGGGATTTTTCATGGCTTTGGAGAAACGATAGCCCTCCTCCGCCCCCGGCGAGGTACAACTAAAATCCGGCTCCTCTCCCAGATTCCTGCGGCTGACGGCTTCGTAGCATTCCTTCCTGTCCTTACAGCCGAAATAACAACACTCATTGCACAAAAATTCCACTTTGTCTTTCTGTGATTCTGTCAGCGTATTTAATTTTTCATAAACCTTGTTCAGGCGGAAATCCGGTACAACATAGCGAAAATCGTCTCTGTCGGTCTCCTTTTTTAACGCTTCAAAATCCGTCAGAACTTTCGTAGTGGAGGATACCGGATAAAGCTCCGGATAATGACTTTTCAGATACTGTAACAGCAGATCTGAATGAACGATCACGCCGTTCTCCGGGGTGGCATTTCCCGCGAACAGAGCACAGAGTTCATTGCATTTTCTGTCCGAAAGATGTTCCTCGCGAAGAAGGGAATTACTGAAGGTCAGACGGGCTGAAATGCCATATTCCTGTAGCAACGTCAGCACTTCTCCTGCATCGTGATCCTCCAGTGAGATGCGGCCGCCACCCCAGATACAGTCCGGCGGTGCTCCGTAGATGGAACCAATGTCGCACCCGTCGTAAAAATATTCCCGGTGTTCCCGGAACAATGGCAGAAATATCCGGTATAGTTCATAAAACTCAAACAGACCGGGAAGATGGTAATAAGCTGTTTTTTGCATATGCCTCATACTAATCTCCATTCGACTTACTGCATTCATAATCTAGGATAATTTCATTTCTCTTTGATGGTTACAAAAAATAGTTTGTCATTATATTTTCTCCAAAAGGTAAAAAGTACAATCCATGTAAAGAATAACAAACTGCTTATCACTGGAAATCATTATGTCCACTGCCGGAGACTTTCCCTTTATTCCATCTCTTGTGCCTCTTATTTCCAAATCCTGAAATTCATCATAATTTAGAATCCAGTCATATAATTCCGGATCTTCTTTTACGGCTTCACTTACATTATAGATTAAATTACGCTCTTTTATAGGAGATACCTCATAAGAAGGGTCTAAAACCTCACATTGATAACGTTCATATTTTTCAAGTCCTTCACTGGAAAATACATCTTCATTTATCACAATATGATCACCTATAATGTTATGCCCCTCCGGATAGTTCGTATAATCGTTTTGTATTTCTGTAAAACCAAGCAATTTCGTGACTTTCCACTCACCAAAAAACAATTCTTTGATTTCATCCATGGAAAATTCTTCTACACTATCATCTACTTTTTCCGGATTTTGCTCTGTTGTTTTTTCCTCATTAACGTTTTCCGTCTCATATAACGGTGCTAATAATCTTTCATATTTATCACCACTAAAAAAATCCGAAATCATCTTAATATCCTCTATATACCAGCCATCTTCACAATAAGATGCTTCGGTGCATTTTACTGTATTTTGACTTTTATCATTATCCCGGAATGAAATAAAACGAACCATTACCTTTCCATCTTTTTCAAACAATGTAACACCGAGATAGACTTCATCATCAAATGTATCCGGCTGTTCTAAATCAATATCAGGATTATGAATAAAATTGTATGGATACTCCACCCAGCCTGTATTCTCCAAATGCAGAATGGAGATATTAACAGTACCGGAATCGGTTCCTCGTGTTGCTCTTTTCAACAGTACATCTGCCTTCCCATTTCCCGTTAAGTCACCGGTAGTAACCGTCGATTCAAAATACCCTCTATAATCTTTTATTGCCACATCTACGCCATTTACATTCGCTATGATTGTTGTAAATCCAGCATCACATCTGTCGATCACACGTACCCTGTCTTCTTTTCCATCTCCGTTTAAATCTGTTCTCGATTCAATTCCAAAATCGATGGAAATGGCTCTCTTCTGATAAGCACACCCCACTAAAAAAATTCCACTTATCATTAACAGTAGTATTTTTCTGACTGCAAATTTCGTACCTAACAATGTCTTCATGTACTTTCCTCACCCTTCTCTAAATACAATTCAAAATCAGTCAAATATACACTCAAAAATATTGAACAAAGCAACCATAAGTATATTATAGCTTGTCTGCGAAAATGAAACAATCTGTTTCCAACTTCAAGAAAACAGGGACACATTGCATGCCCCTGTCTGTTTTTTTGATAAGTATTGTGATCTGACACGATTAAAGTTCCTGCTACTTCTTTCACGAATCGAAGTTTTGCCCACCGCTCTTCCTCAGTCAGCTTGTTGCCAATCTCGCAGGAGGCAAATCCACCGGATCTCTCGTCATCAAACTCCAGGAAATAAGTATTCACATTCTCTATGATCTCATAGGTCTGTGTTTCCCGCAGTCTGAAATCGTATTCTTCCTACCCGTAATGCTTGATCATATCCTCGAATGCATTGACCAACAATATTCATTTCCTTTTCCCGAAAGCCTCACAATTCACAATAATATCGCCATTCTCCTGAATGGTAATATTCTGCCAGTGAAATGTATTTTCATTTCTTTCCACGAAACGCCATTTTCGATTGGGATTTTCCAAAACCGTTCCTGTCAATATTCCATTTTCCATGGTAAAACACAAATTTGTAAATTTACTCTTGCATGCATATACCATATCATAGCAATGGGTCTTTGAATTATATATTCTAAGTCCGACACCATACTCACCATCCGGCTGTGGAGAAGTCTCCCTCGTCGCTCTGGAAGGACATATGAACATATCTTCAATACCTATCCCGTTCAATACCCGTCTGAAAATCCACTCTCCTTTTAACTGACGCTGCGGTCTGCTACGATCACCATCTATAAATTTATCTTTATAATCAAATTCCCAATCACCCAGCAATGGTGCAAACCAATCATATTCCTCCGGAATAGTTTCTTCCGATTGTCCATATAAAGCTTCTATAAAGCTGTCCATAATGTTTTTTGCCTTCCCTGTACCTGCGTCAAATTCTTCCGGCAATAATTGCCTTCACTTCTTCTATCTCCTTGTCTGTGGCCGAGGCTATCTGCTCTGCCGACAGACCATTCTTGTGCATTTTTATAATCAAACCTGCTTCACCTTCTATACGCCCCGTTTCTCGACCGATGGCAATGCCTTTTTCTTCAATTCCTTCGCCTAAATTGCACATAGCGCTCACATCCTTTCGCATATTTTCTTCTATGGGAATATCATATTCATTTCCTATAATACTCAACTTTTCATCTACCGTAAGTTCTTGGGACAGCAATGCTCCTAGCAGACGATGCAATTCGTAGGTCTCGTCGTGTTCCGGCAGTTCCTTCGCCAGTCCTATCATTACGATGTTGATCAGATCCAGATTTCCTTTCCATTCATAGGAACCAATCAGATCCTCTTTGGTCAGATGAATATGGCTCATGGTATTTTCCTCCATATTCATGCATATCCAAATAGAATAGACTCTTTTGATGTCATTGTAACTCGAATTCTTGAAATCCCGTTCTTTCTGGGAAGAGACCAGTCTGCTGACATAAAAAATCGCCCGGTTTAAAATCTCATACTCCCCCGGTTCGTCTTTCTGTGCTTCTACATTAATGATGATCTGCGACAGACCGTCCTTCGTCCGTACATAAAAGACAATATCAAATCGTGCCAGTCCTTCGTTGATCTCTTGGTTTTCCGTATTAAAACCGACAATACGTTGTCCGTTTCGGTCAAGTACCGCATTGGTCAGCCCCGGCTCCACAGGTACCGCACTGATATAAGGGGTTCCTTCTATACAGTCTGCAACTGCTTTGGGATTCATTCCCTTAAATTCATCCACGGTTTTGATCAAAATCTGTGCCAGGATTCTTTTGTGTCCTACCAGCCGCTTCACTCTTGCATCATACTGCGCTTTCAGATCGGCTGCTTTTACTGCATTCTTCAGTTCTGTGTTCAAATAGCTTCCTCCTACATTATAACTTACCTGTTTTTCTGATACAACTGGTTTCTGTGTGGGGTTTGCCTCTCCTGATTTCCCGGGGAAGCAGGTTGACATCAGCTTTCGCTGATAAAGAAAATTCATAAGTGATATGTACTTATAGAGGAAGCATACTCTATATTTTTTAATTATGCAATAACTATATTTCAAAATATGCTATTTAAGGGGATCACTCTCAATCCCCCTATTTTTCCCTCTCCGATTAATAGCATTCATCTGGGGTCAAACATGATCTGGGGTTCTTTGAGGTTCGGGTTTCTGTCAGGTTCATCCAGCTGTTTAGATTGACCAGTACACAGTTTATTATTCTAAAAATTCCACGGCAGATATGCCGCCAGACGAGGTTGCTTCCGATGCAGAAGATTAGTGTCCCAATTCTATCATTGTTTTTTCCTCTGTTTTTATAATGTCTTTTATCCCCGGAAGCAATCCTCGACCTGTTTCACAATCGTTTCATCCAGCCAGCCCTTCTTCGCCATATCCCACAGGATCTCACAGGCTTTTTCGTGAGACATGCCCTGTTTATAGGGGCGGCTTTCGGTCAGTGCCTGATAGATATCTATACATGCCATCATGCGTTCCTGCGTGTTCAGTTCTGCGGCGATCTTACCGAAAGGATAACCGGTTCCGTCCAGCCGTTCGTGGTGAAATGCCGCCCAGTCACGGATCTCGTCAAAATCATCAATGTCCGACAGAATATAATAGGTATATGCCGCGTGATGCTTCATCACGGCAAATTCATCCTCCGTAAGTCTTCCCGGTTTCTCCAGGATCTCATTTCCTACCGCTACTTTTCCGATGTCGTGCAAAGCGCCCGCAAGGTACATTTTCTGCACGGTTTCTTCATCAAATCCCATATAGCGACTCAACCGTTCCGCATCCTCTGCTACACCGATGGAATGGGTGCTGGTGAATGGAGATTTGTAATCGACGATCTGTGCAAAAAAGCTTGCCAGCTCCTTGATCTGCGCGAAGCTTAGCTCCTGTTTGATGCGGGGGATTTTCTCCCACAGATTTTTCTCAAAGCCATCCTCTCCCAGTGTCAGAAAATGCGGCAGGGGAAACGCCTGCAGGAAAGCATCCACACATTCTTTGTCCACAACGGTTCCTTCATTTTTGTGAAGATATCCACAAGCTTTATTAAAAGTATCCTCCGTAAATCCCTTTGCACCGTATGCCCGGTCCAGCAGATCGCTTATATGAATGATTCGGGAAAAAATCGGAACCTCTTCCCACGTTTTTCCAAACGGTCCACTCCCATTGGCATTTTCATGGTGATACAGAATTACATTCTTCACATCCGTATGGAAGGGAAGTCTCTGTATATTTTTTTCACCCAGGGTACAGTGAATTCCTACCTGAGAAGCTTGCGGAACATTTGCAACATCCTTATGTAATTCTTCCTGAATATACTGTGTCAGTGCATTATCATGAAGCAGGGCACATGCTGCCAGATCCTGCAGGCTCTCACCGCTGATCCCCAGCTGCTCTGCCATGCAGACACTCATGTATGCCACGCGCTTCGCATGTTTGTCAGACACATGTACCAGTTCTGCCTCCACGCAGTCCAAAGCATACGAACAGGCTGACAGTAATCCTAAAACATCCAGTAACATTTCTATATCTCTCCAATCTCTTTATAACACACCTATTATGACAATGATTTATGTGAAAAGCAAGCATATCCCAGATAATAAATTATATCAAAAAGGAGCATCTCCCGGTACTGCAGAGTTGCTCCTTCTTACTGTCCATTGATCGGATTATGTTAGCTATTGATCCTCTTAATTACTTCTTCCATTACAGGCATCGCAGGTATTGCTCCTTCTCTCTCAACACATAGGGAAGCCACCGCATTTCCAAAGCGGACACATTCTATCATTTCCTGTAAAGAATATTCTTCTATACGCTTACCGGATTCACAAATCTTATATAAAAAGCCTCCCATAAAAGAATCTCCGGCACCGGTGGTATCCACAACTTTGCTGGAATAACCTGAAACATATGCTTCCTGCTGATCCTGCAGATATACAAACGATCCTTTTTCTCCTAAAGTAATGAGTATTATTTTTGCGCCATACTCTGTTATGGTCTCTGCTGCTTTCCGAACATCCGTACAACCTGTTAATAGCTCAATCTCTTCTTCTGATACTTTAACGATATCTGCATATTCTAAAATACTTCTCATCCATTTACAGGCTTCTTCCTGTGAATCCCATAAGCTGGCTCTGTAATTCGGATCATAAGAAATAATTGTTCCATTATTTTTCGCAGCTTTTAATGCAATAAACTCTGCATTTCTGGATAGTTCATCTGTTAACGACAAAGAGCCTACATGAAGAATACGGCTTTGGCAGATGATATCTTTCCGTATTTCCTCAGCCTTCAGACCGATATCTGCTCCGGGTTTTCTGGCAAACGCAAAATTTCGTTCTCCGTTATCTGCCAGTTTAACAAAAGCAAGTGTTGTAAAATAGTCTGCATCACTTATTAATCCTTCGGTTGAAACACCGCATTTATTCAAGGTTTCCTTTAAGAAATCACCCAGGAAGTCTTCTCCTATTTTTCCGATAAATGCTGTCTGGGCACCCAGCCGTTGTGCCGCAACCACAACATTAGCAGGTGCACCTCCCGGATTTTGTGTATAAGACAATGTTTGTCTTTCACTCTCTTTTTTTCCGGTAAAATCAATCAATATCTCTCCCAGAGAGGTAATATCATAATGCCGTTTTGTCCTATATTTTATATCTACGCCTATATTTCCTTGTGGGTATAATTTTCCTGTATAGCGATATAAACCATGCTCCCACAATAATGTAAATGTATTTCCGTCTATGAGGATATCAATATCTGTTTCTTTTTCCATCATTTCACAGGGCACAGTCCGTATACCATATCTGGAAGCTCTGTCTGCCCGGTTATAATTCACGGTCATTTCTTTATTTGAAGAATCAAAGCATATTGTCACGATATGTCTATCTGTATCATATAGATCAATACACAACAACTCTCCATCTCCCGGCAGCTTTCCCTTCAGTTCTACCATAACCGGCTCACTTTGCGGTGGTATGTTTTCACCGGTCCAATGTTTTTCCAATGTTCTGCTGAAGACCTTCAACTCAGATTTCACTTTATCAGCCACTTTTGCGCACAAACGCCTGTTATCATCTAAATACCACACTCGTGATACATCCAATATTCCACGATAACCTTCCTCCGGACCGAAATCCCGGATCCAGGGCATCCACAGCCAGCCGCCCAGCCAGGCAACAGACCGTATTTCCCCATGCAATACCGGATATGTCTGTGCTGCATAATAATGAGTTCCAAGATCCAAAGTTCCGCTTATCTCTTTATGGAATTCACATTTGTCAAAATCCACCTGTCCGGACAGATACAGCGTCGTTGCACTGTCTTTTTCATACATCGGCGAAGTTGTCAAAAACCAGACATCATCAAGGCAGAAGGCATCCGGACATTCAAACATTCTGCCCTCACCGGGCTCTGCTTCGTACAAAATTCCGCTATACGTCCAATGGTACAGATCGGTAGAAGAGAAAAGATAAATTCTTCCGCGGCTGTCCGGATGTTCAATTCTTCCGGTGGATCCTCCACAGATCATTCTCCATTTCCCTTGTGCAAAAAACACCTTGGGATCTCGAAAATCTCTTCCTCCCTTTTCCGGGACTTCTTTTATCAGCGGGTTTTCTTCTGCCTTTACGAAATGTATCCCATCCTTCGACACTGCCAGATTTTGCGTCTCAAAAATACCGGTTTCATCTTCCGTTCTTCCTGTATAAAATAAAAATAGCTGATCATCATGTACAACAACCGATCCGGAAAAACATCCGCCGTTTTTATCGTTATCATAGGGCATGTCGGGGACCAGTGCCGGTTCCAATTCTTCCCAGTGTATCAGGTCCCGGCTTACCGCATGCCCCCAGTGCATACTGTCCCAGTTATCATGGTACGGATTATACTGATAAAATAAATGATATTGTCCTTTAAAAAACACCAAGCCATTAGGATCATTGATCCAGCCTTTCTGTGGTGTAAAATGTAGGGATGGCCTTACGATATCTCTCATTTTCTTATCCTTTCACTGCTCCTGCAGTCATACCACTTATAATATACTTCTGCAAAATGACATAAAATACTAATTCAGGAAGCATGATCATCAGACTCGCTGCAATGATTCCACTATAATCCATGGTATATTGTCCTTTAAACATAGATGTCATTAA
>UMCO01034539.1_pt1 | contig 11681 bp, 6 predicted proteins | sample 1964251 | NCBI WGS metagenome assembly UMCO01 (sample SAMEA4835970, study PRJEB28245) | human gut metagenome | biome: gut microbiome; material: fecal sample | place: Denmark | collected 2008
AGCGGAACCGGGCATACGGAACTCGAACTTGTTGCCGGTAAAGGCGAACGGAGAAGTACGGTTACGGTCGGTGGTGTCCTTGCTGAACTTGGGCAGAACATCAACGCCAAGGTCCATCTTCATCTTAACAGGGCCGGCATAGGGGCTGTCGGTGCAGACAGCATCGATAACAGCTTCCAGCTCTTCGCCGACAAAGATGGAGATGATGGCCGGGGGAGCCTCGTTAGCGCCCAGGCGGTGGTCATTGCCGGGGGTGGCAACAGAGGTACGCAGCAGGTCAGCGTATTCATCGACTGCCTTGATGACGGCGGTCAGGAAGACCATAAACTGCAGGTTTTCCATCGGGGTATCGCCGGGATCCAGTAGGTTTTCGCTCTTGGTGCTGAGGGACCAGTTGTTGTGCTTGCCGGAACCGTTAACGCCCTCGAACGGCTTTTCGTGCTGCAGGCAGACCAGGCCGTGCTTATCGGCAATCTTCTTCATCATTTCCATGGTCAGAAGGTTGTGGTCGATGGCAACGTTGGTGGTATCGTAAATGGGGGCGAGCTCATGCTGGCAGGGGGCAACTTCGTTGTGCTTGGTCTTTGCGGGGATGCCCAGCTTCCACAGCTCGGTGTCCAGATCCTTCATAAAGTCGGAGACAATGGGGCGGATCACACCAAAGTAGTGCTCTTCCAGTTCCTGGCCCTTGGACGGTGCAGAGCCAAACAGGGTGCGGCCGGTCAGAACCAGGTCCAAGCGCTTGTTGTAATCCTCTTTGCGGATCAGGAAGTACTCCTGCTCCGGGCCAACGGTGGTGGCAACGCGCTCAACATCCTTGCCGAACAGGTGCAGTACCTTGCAGGCCTGGTCGCTGATGGCCTGCATGGAACGCAGCAGCGGGGTCTTTTTATCCAGTGCTTCGCCGGTGTAAGAGCAGAATGCAGTGGGGATGCACAGCACGTCATCTTTTACAAAAGCATAGCTGGTGGGGTCCCATGCGGTGTAGCCGCGGGCTTCACAGGTGGCGCGCAGGCCGCCGGAAGGGAAGGAGGAAGCATCTGGTTCGCCTTTGATGAGCTCCTTGCCGGAAAACTCCATGATGGCGGTGCCGTCCGGCTGGGGGCTGACAAAACCATCGTGCTTTTCACTGGTGATGCCGGTCAGGGGCTGGAACCAGTGGGTGTAATGGGTAGCGCCCTGTTCAATTGCCCAGCGCTTCATCACGCTGGCCACAACATTGGCTACTTCCAGGTCAAGGGCCTGACCCTTTTCAATGGTTGCCTTCAGGCTCTTGTAGGTCGAGCTGGGCAGACGCTCACGCATTTCGTGCTCGTTGAAGACTTTGCTGCCGTACAGTTCCATAACGGTTGCTGCCATACTTACCGAACTCCTTTTCCTCTGTGGTATCATCACGCAAATAAGTCGGACTTTTTATAAAACAAAAGGCACTGCGAACAGGATTTGTGTTCGCAGCGCCCTTGCTGTTTATGTGCTTATTATACGGGCCAAACGCAAAAAAAGCAACTGGCAGAAATGACAAACCGGATTGGCGTTTGCCTTGATGTTTTAGGGAAAATGCTTGTATTGGGGGATGGAGCCATCCAACCCCCAATGCGGCCTAATAAAATAAACCGGGCCGCCAACCCCGCTTGGGGGCGACAAGCCCGGTATAGTTTAGACAGTTAAACGTGTGCTGCGTTCTTTTGGCTTTTGCGGTACAGCACAACAGTGGCTGCAATGCCCAGCAGGCTGATGCAGTCCGCCGCGCGCCAGAACCACATTCCAGTCCAGCGCACCTGTACGCTGCCCAGCCAGCCGGGAGCCAGGGTAACGGTCAGGTAACCGTTCTTGTGGGTCAGTGCGGCTCCGTCCGCAGCGGTCATATGGTAGCCGGGGTAGTAGAATAGCGGCAGCCGGATGGATGCTTCAGTATCGCCGGTGTTCTGCGCCGCCAGCTGAATGGTCAGGCCGTTTTTGGTGTACTCTGTCAACTCTACGCCGTCGTCCGCTTCAGGGGTCAAGCGGCCCCAGACGCTGTCATCGGTGGTGGTGTCCTCGGTGGGCAGGTATTCGCCGCCACCCACCTGACCGGGCAGGTCATCCACCGCGGCAAGGCTCATGTAGGTAACGGCTTCGCTGGTGGTGCATTTGTCATACATCAGGTACCCGGCGGGGATGATGGTCAGCGCCAGCAGGGCGGCGGCCATTGCCTTGGCGGCTTCGGGCCGGACTTTGCGGTACAGCACCACCGCACAGCAGGCGCACACGACCAGCAGCATGGTGGCCGGGGTGAAGAACCGCCAGGCAAACTGCAACTTCCCCAGAGTCTTGCTCAGCGCCTGCAATGGTTCGCAACGGAACAGCGCGTACCAGGGGCAAAGGTCGCTGGCGCACCAGGCGGCCAGCAGGCCAAAGCCCAGTGTCAGGCTGCCAATGCGCGCGGCATCGCGGCTGCTTTTGCGCACGGCGGGGTCCAGCACAGCCAGCAGGAAGAAGAATGCACCCGCGGCCAGTGCCAGGCCCAGCGTCTGCGGCATTTCGCCCGCAATGCCGCTCTGGATGCTCTCCGCCACGCCGCTGCTCTGGCCGAACATCAAAAACATCTGGCCCAGGTAAACGGAGCTGTCGTACAGGTAGGCGGCATCATACTTGCCGCTGATGCGGCACACCCCCTGCACCATGTATTGCAGCAGCGGCACCATAAACCACAGGTTCCACACAATGGCGGCCCCGGCGGCTTTGCACAGAGCGGGCAGCACCGGGCGGGTGAAGGTCTTTTTGAAATACAGCAGGCAGAACGCGGCGGTAAAGAACACCGCAAGTTCGGTTGTCAGCAGATGGCTCTGCAGCAGGCCGGTAAAGCCCAGGGCAAAGGGCAGCCAGCACCAGGGCTCGGCCTTTTTGCCATCGGCAGGGGATTGGCGATAAATCCGCCACAGCCCGTACACGACCAGCGGCAGGAACGCCATGGCGGTATATTCGCCCACTGCAGCGCGCACAAACACGTTGGTCAGCCGGTAGAACGAAAGAGTGTACAACGCGGTGCCAAGCAGCGCGGCACAATCGCTGCGGAACATTTTGCGCAGGGCATAAAACGTAATGCCCACGGTGGCCGCTGTGATGGATGCAACGTAAACTTTGTAGCTGGTTTGCAGGCTGAAACCCAGAATGCGCAGCACCGCAGCCGGGTACAGGAACACATCGGAGTACATCAGGCTGAACGGATAGCCTTTTTCGTTGATGATGGCCGGGTCCATGCGCACGGGGAACTGCCCGGCCAGCAGCCCGGCTTTCAGCCCCTCAATGCGGGAAAGGTGGATGGAAAGGTCGTGCCCGTACGTCAGGTAGCCGAGCCCCAGCGGCAGGCAGGCAAACACGCCGATGCCCACCAGCGCCATGGCGATATACCGCCCGCGCAGGGTATGGATGGGAAATTTGACCCGGCGGGTCAGCAACAGGATCACCCAGTCCAGTACGGCGCAGAACACAAGCCCCGTCAGCAGCCGCACATACGCCCACGCGTGGGTGGGTACGATCTGTGCGCCGGTAATGTAGATGACCTGGTTTTTGCCGCAGTCCGCGGTAAACTGCAGTTGTGCGGTTTCGCAGCCGTAGGGCATCCACAGGCTGAACACCGTGCGGGTGCGCTCAGCGGGCAGCTTGGCGGCATCGTACTGCGCGGTGGGCATGATCTCATCCAGAAAGCTGACCTCGCCGTCCTCGCCGTCATTCACATAGTTGATGCAAACCTGGTAGCTGCCGCGCGGCAGGTCGATCCAGCGGGTCGTGGCAAACAGGCCGGTAAAGTTTTCCACGCGGGCGCCGCGGTCATCATTGGTACATTCCTCCGCGTAGGGAATGATCAGGTCCGGCGTAATATCAATCACGCCGCCTGTGCGGAAATCCCCCACAAAACGCAGCGCCAACACCATAAATTCCACCAGAACCAGCAGCAGGACCAGCCCGTTCTGGCGGCTGAAAATTTTTTTGAGCTTTTGCAAACAAGCACGCTCCCTTCTCAACATGATCTTAAGGCAGCACCGCACAATTCTAAGCACCGCTCCGGCGGCTGCGGCACGGCATCTGCGTTGCCAAAATGCTCGATAAGACATCCAGTATTATCTGCGCTTTTGGCTTAGCATCTGCCGTACCTCGCTCGCCGTATCGGCACTTAGAATTATGCGGTATTGCCTTAAATACTATCTTATTTATTATAGGGGATTGTACGATGGTGCGCAAGAGAATTTGCACCAAACAGGAAAAAAGACTCTTGCTTTTAGAAATAAAAGTGATGTATAATAAAGCGTCCATTTATTTGTGGTAGTTGTGGAGAGGATGGTATATATGGCGACAAAGTACGTTTTTGTTACTGGCGGCGTGGTCTCCGGCTTGGGCAAGGGCATCACAGCAGCCAGCCTGGGCCGTTTGCTGAAAACCCGCGGCCTGAAGGTGGCTTCTCAAAAGCTGGATCCTTATATCAACGTGGATCCCGGCACCATGAGCCCGCTACAGCACGGCGAGGTGTTCGTGACTGATGACGGAACCGAAACCGACCTGGATCTGGGTCATTATGAGCGCTTTATTGATGAAAACCTGAACAAGTACTCGAACCTGACGACGGGCAAGGTCTATTGGAACGTGCTGAACAAGGAACGCCAGGGCGCTTATCTGGGCCAGACGGTGCAGATCATTCCCCACATTACCAACGAAATCAAGAGCTATATCTACAATCTTGCCAAAAGCACCGAAGCCGATGTTGTCATCACCGAAATCGGCGGTACCACCGGTGATATTGAGAGCCAGCCTTTCCTGGAGGCCATCCGCCAGGTTGGCATTGAGCAGGGCATGGAAAACTGCTGCTACATCCATGTGGTTCTGGTGCCCTATATTTCCGGCTCGGACGAATATAAATCCAAGCCCGCCCAGCATTCCTGCAAGGAACTGCAGGGCATGGGCATCGCCCCCAACGTCATCGTGCTGCGTGCCGATGGCCGCGTTGGCAGCGATATCAAGCGCAAGATCAGCATGTTCTGCAATGTGCGCCCTGATTGCGTGATTGAAAACCTGACCATGCCCAGCCTGTACGAGTGCCCGCTGATGCTGGAAGCTGCCGGCCTGACCAACGTTGTTTGCCGTCAGCTGCACTTGGAAACTCCGGCCAGCGACCTGACCGAGTGGAAAGAGCTGATCTCCCGCATTGCCACCCGCAGCAAGACCTGCACCATTGCCCTGGTTGGCAAATATGTCAAGCTGCATGACGCATACCTGAGTGTAATGGAGTCCCTGTATCACGCCGGCTTTGAGAATGAGTCCAAAGTGGAGATCCACTGGGTGGACAGCGAAAACCTGCTGGATCAGGAGCGCTGCGCTGAAGAGCTTTCCGGTGTGGATGGCATCATCCTGCCCGGCGGCTTTGGCGACCGCGGCATTGAGGGCATGATCCAGGCCGCCCGCTATGCACGGGAACAGAACATCCCGTATTTTGGCATCTGCTTGGGTATGCAGATTATGGTTATGGAATATGCCCGCGATGTGCTGGGCTATGCCGATGCCAACTCCAGCGAGTTTACGCCGGACGGCGAGCACAATGTTATTGCTCTGATGCCGGACCAGCAGGGGAACATCCCGAAGGGCGGCACCATGCGCCTGGGCAAGTACCCCTGCATTACCGCCGAGGGCACCAAGCTGCGTGAGTGCTATGGCAAAGAAGAAATTGACGAACGCCACCGCCACCGCTATGAGTTCAACAACGACTACCGTGCAGAGATGCAGAACCACGGCCTTGTGATCTCCGGTACCAGCCCGGATGGCCGCCTGGTGGAAGCTGTTGAGCTGCCCGGCCGTGATTTCCATGTGGGCGTACAGTTCCACCCCGAATTCAAGAGCCGCCCCAACCGCGCACATCCCCTGTTCAAGGGCTTTATCGCTGCTGCGCTCAAGTACCAGCAGGAGCACACCATCACGGACCATCAGCCGATGGCAGATTGATCGGCATCCTGACACCATAAATACCACAAGGCACCGAACCTGTAATTGGCCCGGTGCCTTGTTTTTATGTGTTAAGGCAACACCGCACAATTCCCGCCTTGCGGCTTAAGCACCGCTCCGGCAGCTGCGGCACGGCATCTGCGTTGCCAAAATGCTCGATAATGTCGGGTTGCGGTACCCGCATCGTGCTTCGGGGGCAAAAGCCCCTCGCACTCTGCGACCGCTGCCCCTGCTTCGGTTCGCTGTTTCCGCCACTGGCGGCGCTCACCTTTGCAGCATCCAGTATTATCTGCGCTTTTGGCTTAGCATCTGCCGCACCTCGCTCGCCGTATCGGCACTTAGAATTATGCGGTATTGCCTTATATTTTGTGTGGATTATGCGGGAACAAAAAACAGATTTTCAGGATTCTGTCTCTTTTTCTCTTTTGTTTACCTCTCTCTCGCTGGCTTCCACCATCGAGATCACGTTCAGCAGCACCAGCCGCACCACAGCGGGGTGCAGGCAGCTGTTGTTGATGGCGTTGATGACGGACTTTTGGAGTTCTTCAATTTTTGCGGTTGTGGTCATTTCATCACCCTTTCTGCCATCGGGGAGCCGGAATATTCCGGGCGCGGATAGCTTGTATCTTCGGTTCGCGTGCCGCCGCAGGCTGCCAGCGTAAGCGGGATGACCAATGCAAGCACCAACAGCAAAGCCAACGTGGCCAAAATCTGCATGAATTTCTGCATTAAATCTCCCTCCCGTTCACGCTCAAAGAACCGCATTCAATTCTGCCGGGGATTTCAAACTTGCTGGCATTGCAGTGGATGACCTTATCTACCTGGTCAATGGCAATGCCCACAAACTCGCTGGTGGCCCCGCCGGCGGAATAATCAAAGCTGGGGTCGCCGGTGGAGAACCAGCCTAAAAACGTGTAGCGGGAGTTATCGCCAATATAAGATTTGCCGTACCGGCTGCTTAACACACCGGTCAGGTTGTTTTCCCAGTACCAGCGGATGCGCCCCGTGTCAATGTCCACACGAGTGCCAGCATCTTTGCCCATACGAATCCAGGCATTGTCCAGGTCATAAGTGGTTGTGCGCGCCTTATTGTGAATCTGCCCGGTGGTAATGTTGCCGCCGTTGATAATGGTCTTATCCTGGTTCCAGGTACTCAAATCCGAAAATGTCACCACGCCGGATAGGTTGATCTGTGCGCTGGTGATCTCTGTTCCGCCCGCCGTCAGCTTGATGGTGCTGCTGGTTCCGCTTGTGCTGGCCGTCAGCTTAATTTCGCCCACCGTCTGCTTGATCTCGGTTTTGGTTTCGGTGGTAGTCAGGTAATCGCCGCTGCTGGCCGTCCACGCGGTAGGCGCGTTGCCCATCTGCACCATGGGGTGCATGATGGTCAGATCGTTGGTAACGGTGGCGCTATCGTCCGCGGTACTCACAAACAGACCGTCTGCATAGCCGTCCGCGGTCGCCGTGAACGCAGCCCAGCGCAGCTTCCAGCCGTTATCCAGCGCAATGTCCTGCTGGGCCTGCTTGAACGCGGAGCCGTAATAACTTTTTGTGCCGCTGCTGCTTTTGGCCTCGAACTGCAAAAACAGGCTGTCCGTGCCGGAGTTGAGCTTGTACAGTACCGATGCACAATAGGTCATGCCCTTGGCAATCACCAGTGACTTATCCGCACCGAAGTGGAAGCGGGTGTTCTGCGCCTTATTGGTCACTCGGACGGATTCACCGCTGATCGTGTATGTCCCTTTTTTTCTCAGGTCATTGCCGCCTGCATCCATGGTCGCATTGTTCCAGTCGTCGGTGCCGACAATAATGTTGTTGCCGCCGGTGATCCGCTGCGTTACCGTCTGGGTAATGCTGTCGGCTTTCTGGTCAATCGCGGATACTGATTCTTTAACGGTTTTGAATTCCCGCTTGGTGCTGTCTAAATCGTTGGAAATAGTTGTTGTCGTCTCTTCCAGGCTGCTGACTTTGGTGCTGATGCTGTCCGCCTTTTGGCTGATGCTGGAAACATCCTCTTTCAGGGTGTTCACCGTTGCGGTGGTGGCATAATCCTGCAATTTGCTGTCAACCGCATCGTTGGCGGCGCTGGTGGCGGTGTCCTTCACGTTGGCCGTTACCGTTTCAGTCACTGACTTGGTGACTTCGGTTTTGATCTCGTCAGCGGTCTGCGAAAACAGGCTTTTGGCGCTTTCCTGCGTCAGGTAGTCGCCGGAGCTGGCGTTCCACGCGGTGGGCGCGTTGCCGTATTGCAGCATGGGGTGAAGCATCGAAAACTTGTTGGTGTATTTGCCGCCAAGCCCCGCCCTTATGCTGCCGCAGCCAAGCTCGACCGTTTTCAGAATACCGGTGTCACTGGGTGTCCATGTGCCATACCGCAGCACCCAGCCGTCTGTCTGCTTAATTTCAAGCTGGTTTTCGGTTTTTATGCTGGTAACGTAATGATTTCCGTTGTCGGCGTCATACGTAAGGCTCAGGCACAACCCGTTGGTGCCGGAAATGAGTTTGTACATGACGGACAGGCACAGGGTAACGCCTTTGGTAATGCGAGCGTCAACGGTGTTGAAAACAAAATACCGATTGGAGTTTGCGTTTGTTACGGTCGCGCTGCCGGTATCGTTGTACGTGACCGAACTGCCGCTGACCGCGTTGCCTTTCAGCTCGGCGTTCTTGAAGCTCTCACTGCCCAGGATCAGGTTGCCGCCGCCGGTGATTTTGGTGTCTTTTTTCACCTCAGAGGAAAGCCCGTCCACCGTTGCTTTCAGGTCGGTGTACTTGCCGGTCAGGTCGCTGGCCTTTACTTCCAGGCCGTCCACGCTGGTCTTGATCTCCAGCATCTTGCCGGTCAGGTTTTTGTAGCTCTGGCTGTTCACGGCGCTGGAACTTTCCCGGCTGGCACTGCCCACGCTTTCAAAGCTTGCCTTGCCGGAGGAGATTGTGGCGCTCATCAGGTAGGTGTCGAACTCCCGCCCGCGTGCGTCCTTAACGTGCACGATCTTCCCGCAGGTAAGGCCGGAACCGCTGGGCACCGATACTTTGCACGGGGTATAGGTCACGCTTTTCAGCACGTTGTACAGGTTCTGGGCAACGGTTTTCAGGTTGGCTTCGGTTCCGGTTGTCAGCAGCAGGTTGCCCTGCACTGCATAGGTGTTGGTGGCAGTGGTGCTGTCGGGGTAAATCACCCCCACGTCACTGTCCGACTGCCGGATCTGGACTTTCTCAATGGCCTTGACGGTGTAGTCCTCATAGCTCAAACTGTCGGCATAATAGGCGGTGCTGTTGCTGGCACCGTCCGGGGTGATTTTAGCAGTGCTGCGCTTGTCGCTGTAGGTCAAGAATTGCAGCTTGCCGGCTGCATTCATGTGGGCGTAGCAACCTGCCGCTTCCGCCGCCCAGGAGATGATCTGTCGGCAGGTTAAATCATCCGCATAGAACGCCTGCACGCTGTAGCTGCCGTTGATGGGCAGGCTACTGCTGGCAAGCGCGACCCCTGCCCGCTGGCAGGCCAGCTGAACCAGCTGCCAGATAGTTTTGGGGAACTGTGCCTGATTGGCCCGCAGCCAGCCGGAGAAGTCCGCATCCAGCTTGGACATGGTGTCGTAGGCCGTGACCTTGTAGCTGTTGCGCTTGGTGCGGGTGGGCTTTTCAGCATAGAAAACGCCCACCTTGGTGCGGTTCCCGGCATCATCCTGCCGGTAATAGGTCAGGGCGTCCCCGGCAGTAATTTGCAGGCTGCCGCCCGGGTCCGCCCAGATTTCGGCTTCGATGTAGTCCGAGAACGCAGAGCCGATGGTAAATTCCTGCCCGGCGTTTACCGCAGTGTGCAGGGTGAGAGCTTTGAGGGTGCTGCCAGCCTCTCCGCCTTTCAGCTCAGTGCCGTTTGGCAGCCGCAAAACGGAATAGTACATACTTCACCTCCGGTCAGCATTCAATAATGTTAAACTTAAGGTTCTTCCACTGTTTCGTCTTGGCATTGTGCCAGGCGATGCCGTATTTGCTGCAGTAGCAGGTGGTGGTTTCGGTCTCGGTGGAAGAGCCGGCTTTGGGATGGGTGAACTGAAACGTTGCCTTGCCTGCAAACAGCCCGATGGTGTACTTGTATTCGTCGTCAGTCAGGCAGCTGTAGGCGATAGGCCAGGTGGCAACCTTTTCCCGCACCACTTCGCGGTGCATGTACCCGGCTTCGTCGCGCCCGGAATCGCTGGAATCCAGGTCGGAATAGCTCGGTTCAATGTCGCAGTCCGGTGCGTACAGGAATTTGCCATCGATCTGGAACAGATTGGTCAGGGTCACGTCACACACCTCCTGTGGCAATGGCCTGTTTGCGCTGCCAGCGCTGCACGGCGCGGCCCACGTCTTCGTCGGTCAGCTCAATGCCGTACACGGCGGAGAGGATCTCCCGCAGCACGGAAACCACGGCTTCAAAGCCCGCCATCTGGCCCGCCTGCAGGTCCTCCATGACCTCGGCCACAGCCTGCTTGATGGTATCCAGCGGAGCTTCCACGTTGGTGCCGTGGTTCTGATCGCCCAGCACCGCCAAAAACTCCCGATTCGCCGGGATGACCGCGCCCTGCGCCAGGTAGGGAATTTGCGGGGCGGTCAGGGTGCTGATATGAAACCCGACATGCCCGCCGCCGAATATGTCCGGCAGGTCGAACGACAACCCGTTCAGCGCGTTGATGACCGTGTTGATGCCGGTGACAACGGCGGAGATCATCCGATTGATGAAGCCGATGATGCCATTGACGGCGGTTTTGATGGCGTTCGTCATCTTATCCCAGACGGTGTTGACCGTGTTGCCGATGGCCTGCCAGGCAGCATCCCAGTTGCCGCGGAACACGGCGCTTAAAAAGTCCGCCAGCCCGCGCAGCACAACAACGGCCAGATCGATGGCATCCGCAATAGCCCCAACGGCCACGCCAACAACGTCCGCAATGGCGTTGAATACCTCAGCAAACGCGGGGCCGAATGTGGCGATGATCCACTTGGCCACCGGGGCCAGTAGGTTGTTCCACAGGTCCAGCAGGCAGTTGGCAACGCTTGCTACCAGCAAAAGAATGTCGTCCCACAGGGGCTTGAGATGGGAGGACCAGAGGGTAGATAAAATCTGCATCAGGTTAGTAAGGATCGGCTGCAAAACGTTCTGCCACAGGGTGGTAAAAATGCCTTGCAGGTTTTCTAGCGCCAGGGCGGCACTCTGGGCAATGGGCTGGCCGTACTCGGCCCAGGTCAGCTGGACGCCGCCCAAAAGATCCTGCCAAACGGTCAGGGCAGCGGTTTTCATCTGCTGCCAGGCTGCATCCCACAGCGCGGCGGCGGGGGCAAGCACAGCCTGTAATGTAGCCCAAAAATTTTGCAGCTGCTGGTTTAATAGAGCCGGCGGGCTTAACTGTGGCGGTTCGGCATCTGCGGCTTTGATTGTTGCAGCGCTGCTGTTTTTGCGGGTGGTGGAAGCCGCCGCAGCTCCGGCACTTTCGGCAAGGGAAGCCTGCAGCCGGTCCAGCTCATCAAATTCCGCAACGCTGCGTTTGGCGGCCTTGGCTGCTTTGGTGGTGCCACTGGCAAGTTTGGCCTGGGCTTTGGCGGCTTTGTTGGCGCTGACTGCTGCTGCGGCGGTCTGCTGCTCAAACTTTGCCACCGGCATGGCGGAGAACGCAGCGTTTACACTGCGGCTTATTTTACTGATGTGCGATAAAGAAGTAATAGAAGTGTAA
>UMCO01112917.1_pt1 | contig 11636 bp, 9 predicted proteins | sample 1964251 | NCBI WGS metagenome assembly UMCO01 (sample SAMEA4835970, study PRJEB28245) | human gut metagenome | biome: gut microbiome; material: fecal sample | place: Denmark | collected 2008
TTTTGAGACCATTCCATTTGATATAACAATCAATCTGGCACTTTTCGTCATTCTGGTCAAAACGAATTGCGACGCCGCTTAGGCTCTTTCCCGGAATCGTATGAAAGTCAGATTCTTTCTTATAATGGACATCTTTTCCATTACCGAATAATACCGCATCCACCCCTTTCACGATATGAGCCACTTCTGCCTGTACCTGGTGTGATGAAATATTTTTCTTATATCTACGCTGCATTACGCTTGCATACTTCTCAAGCCCGCTTTTCGTCAATCCGATGCTTTTACGTGTTTCATTCATGAATTTCGAAAGCCGCTTCATATCAGCCACGACCTGCTTATCATCAGACTCTAATTTTTTAAGTCGTATATATTCATCCAAAGCCTGCTGATACTGTTTGTTGTTTTCTAACCTTGATAACAGCTTCTTCACATGTTTTCTTATCTGATTACTGATATGTGCCAGGATACGAAAACGCTTTTCCATGATATATGCTGTGTTTTTATCCATTTCCAGCTTAAGTCTCAAAGTATGCATGCGTTATACCTCCTTTCTATTTCTTACATATCTAATATGCCAAAAATTTTAAAACGTGTCGTTTTTTGCGGAAAAATTTTATATAAATAGAAAAATATCTTCGCATAAAATATGCGAAGATATAAAAGTCGTATACGATATTTTTATTTATATCGTTATTCATTTAACGCCAATTCATCTCATGACTAAAGTCACAAGCATTCTTGGCTTAAATTGTAAAAAAATAAGAGAATTCATCTCACTGCCTATAGATGACAGGAGAATTCTTCTCTAAATTTTTGTTAAAGAACAACCATAAGAGCAATTATTGTCAGGCTGCCGCTAAACATTAGTAATGTCATCATGCGCGATTCTTCCTGAATTACTTCATCCTGATGTTTTACACAGAATGGAATGGAGAGTGCAATTATAATATACATTGCCTCTGCAATCCATAATGCATCTGAAGGAATCTGCATCTGCAGCATATATCGCATAATTACGATTGCAATCATATATGCCACAAATATAATTCCGCCGATTCGCAGCGGAATAGCGGCCTTTGCTTTATGTTTCTTTAATGTTGCGATATCTGTATTTTCAATTTCGCTAAGCATTGGCCGTACTGTTTCATCTTTTTTGTTTTTATCGTTCATATTCATTTTCCCTTTCGTAATGAATTCTATTTTTGTTTTTATCGTTTTTAATATGCAATTTATTTATCTACACAAAAAAAAGAGAAACAGTAATGCTTCTCTTAATATACATGTACAAGTTTCATCCAGGCGTTTTCCTCGACAATATCTTCAATTTTGCAAATTGTGTTATGGACAAAATCTTCTGCAAGTCCATCTTCTGCGAGCATCAATTCGCCATCATCGTAACACATTAGGTCATAGACATGCATCTCATCTTCTGTCAATTCTATTTTGAGCACATGCAGCGCATACAACTGCAGGCACAAACAGGTTGTTGAGAATGAGAAAATTAGGAGCATTACTGCGATTACGATATCCAGCAACAACATTCCATCCATAATTCCGGTGATAGCTAATAAAACAGCACATACATTTTTAAGATTCATTTTTTTAATTTCCTTTCTTGTTTTTGTCATATGTATATTAATATGCTGAAAAATATGGTAACAAAAAAAGCAGGATGCAATTATGCATCCCACTATATATTATTATCTGAATGCTTGTCCTGAATCGCTCCCGCTTAACACCTCATCTAATGTGACAGGTTCATATCCCCATAAACACTGGCACACACTGTATGCCCTGCAGTAAACTTCCTTTCTTTCCTGCTTTGGAGGACGTGCTTTATTATATTCTCTTAAATATTTCTGAAATAAAAATTCATCAATTGTGTCATGGAGATGTCCATAAAGCATAATAGTCCCGGTGTGCTGGCCTTCCCACATCATGTAAGGACAATGCGTCAGCAGAACTTTTCTATTTTCACCGTTTGATGAATCTGTCAGCTTTTTCATCTGTACGATTTCAACAAACTGTTGTTTTACTCTCAGGTCACTCACATCATCGTGGTTTCCAAGAATTAAATGCTTTCGCCCTTTCAATTGTGCCAGGATTTCCGGATGCATATTATGGTAACCACGTGAGCCTACATCTCCAAGGATATAAACATCATCTCCATTTGTTACTTTTTTGTTCCATTTCTTAATCTGTTCTGCGTGCATTTCTTCAAGTGTCATAAATGGACGTTCCTGCCATTTTCCTGATGCAAGCAGTGATTCCTGGCCAAAATGCATATCTGCGGTGTAAAAATTCATAATAAAAAACCTCCTTATCTTTCTGTCTCTGTTTTAATTGCATTTTTAATATGCTGGATTTTTGTGAGACAAAAAAAAGAACAAGCATTACCTGCTTGTTCTAAAAGGATTTAACATTCCTACACCCTCCTGCACTTATCCTTCCCATACACAACAGCAAGACCGCTGCCCGTATCCCAGTCTACAAAAACACTCCCAGTGTCATCTACAAATGACACAGTGCCTTTGGTCCCAACGGGAGGTGCATATTTATCATCCATTTCGACCAGTTCCACCCTGCATCCTTCAGGATATTTTTCTATTAATTTTGCGACGGTTTTTCTGTTTGGGAAATTCTCCATTTTTCTTACCCCTTTCCTTTTTGTGTACTTTATTTGTGTTTATACAAACAATATGACGAATTTTACATCACCAAAAACACGATGTGTTACTTTTTTACTTTCTATTTTTCCTCTGATTTTCTTCTGATTCCCAGACGCCCTCCGCCATCTGCCGATGGCTCCGGGCTATCACCCAACCACCGCCAATCTTGTCCAAATATTGCGAACATCTACGCTATTTTTCTTGTTTCTTTTTTTTCTTTTTTTAGTGGTTTCAGTAATACTTATCAGTCTATGTGTATCTCCCGTTTGCGTTTTATGTTTTTGATTTTTATTCTTTTTTGCTCTTTTTTGGTTCTTTATTTTTTTCTTCTTTTTTTTATGGTGAGATTATTACGCTTTCATTGTACTTTAGTAAAATGAAGTAGTCCGGAAACAACGCCAGTTGTTGGAGGACGTCTGGGCCTTATTTCTTTCTTGGTTGTTCAGACGCCCTTCACCGTCTGGCGACGGTTCCGGGCTTCCAGCACTACAGACATTAAAACAAGACAGACATTTTTCGTGATGCATTTCATTTACAGTGGATAAAAATCCACTTTCATTGCATAGACGCCCTCCGCCATCTGCCGATGGCTCCGGGCTATTTCAGGATATCTGCCAGTGACTGTACAAACTTGGATATACATTTTTCTTCTTTGTTTGTAATATTTATGTATATCTTTATGTATTTAAAAATACGCAATTTAAATGCATATGTTTAGTAGATTGATTGCATATTGTTTTATATTGTTTTTTACTGTTTTTTTTGTACGCAAAATTATATTTTGTGCATATGCTACTATACATATGAATATCATTGTTTTGTGGATATTTTTATACATATATTTTTCCAGCGTCCGGCAGTACCACTGCCAGACGCTGTTTCTTTATTTTATATGTAATTTTATATACCCTTATTTATTAAATAAAAATGCATATGTTTATATATTTTTGTTTTTGCCGAAATCCGTTCCACAAACTAAAATTTATTTGCCTTTTTATATATACATTTGTGTATATATTATTATATATACAAATATATTTTTAAAATGTGCATACTTACATACGCATAAAAACATATAATATACATTTTGCTGGCAGCAGCCATATATACATATTGCACATCCTACCGTATGCACTTTTTATTTTCCTTTTTATTTATTTTATGCACACCTATATATCCATTTTTTATTTCTTTTTTATGCATACACTACCATATTTATTTTTGCTGGCGGCATTTGCCGGTACCGCTACTCTTCCAGCGGGCAGGTAATAATATTTTTGCTTTTCTTTTTGTGTGTATATTTTATATGTTATTTAAGTGATTCTATTTTTTATTACTATTTTTATTTTTGCTTTTTTATTTTTTACTCTTTTTGTTTTTTGTTTTGTTTTTTTGTTTTTTTGTTTTTCTTTTATTTTTTTGCCTTTATTATTTTTCATTATTCATTTTAATTTACTACTGTTTTTTGAAGTAGCCCGGAAGCAACGCCAGTTGCTGGAGGGCGTCTGGGCAGTTAAAAATGTTAATTTTATATATTCTTTATTACCTCTTTTCATATTTTAAATCACACAAAAATAACGCAAAATAAGCAATTTTTACTTAATTTTATATATTTTTTTGAGAATTTAATCGTTTAATATAAATAATGGACGATAAGCTATATGCTTTTGGCAATTGGATTTTATAGAAAATTATAGATATGATTTACGTTATTGGAAAATACGATACTCTTTTCAAATTGTACTCTCAAAAAGGTTTCAAATTATTAATATAATATTTTTGAAACTTTGGTTTAAATTATTTTTTATAAAAAGAAAAATGATTTTTAGATTATCTTATATTGATAGGATTTATAAAAATTAAAGCTGTATATTTTTTCTCACTTTTTTATTAAATATTTTTTTGGTAAAGCAAGATTACCAAAATTGTTTTGGCTGCTGATAATTGCAATCGCAAAATTGTTTGAAATATCAGATAAATGTGTGCATTTTTTCGTTGTGTTAAAAATCCCGCATATTTAAAGAAACGAACACGAAGAAAGGGGATTTTTAATGAAAAAAGTTACAGATTTAAACGCAATCAAAGATATTACTAAAACGATGCTCTATCTCACTCCAAAACCGACAGAATTTCCTTTTATTATCAACCATCCAATTTTCCAGTCTCCCTATTGGGGAGAAGGCGATAATCTCTATAACATCATGGAATCAGAAGAATGGCTTCAGAAAGCAAGGCTGGCATACGAAGACAGAATAGACAGAACGGATACCCCATTACTTCTAATGTATGTATGCAGGTCTGCTTATTATCTTACATTCTTGAAGATGACACGTAACCATTGGGCAGCAGATGATTTTGCAGAAGCGCTTTCAATGGCATGGATTGAAGAAGAAAATCCAAACGGAGATGTTAATGTGCCAGTGTCACTATCTGCAAAATGGTTTCGTGAAGCAAATAAAGAAGCCCTTATGGAACTGGATGAATTTGAAAAATATTTATCTTTACCAGATGCATTTAAGGTCTATCGTGGTGTAGCAACAGGAAGAAATCCAGATGGAATGTCATGGACCGATAATTTTGAGTCAGCTGAGTGGTTTGCGAAACGCTTCAGAAATGATGGATATATCATTGAAGGTATCGCCGATAAAAAGAATGTTTTGGCATATTTCAGTCGACGAAATGAAGATGAGGTATTAATCCCTGCTGATATGGTACGAGACAAACGTATCATTAAATTAACTGAAGATTTGATTGCTGTTTGATAAAAAAAAAGAGTCGCTCCATTAAAGAACGACTCTTTTTTTTACAAATCAACTATTGGATGATGGCAGATATGGTCTTAACACTCCTGCGACATTACTGATTGGCATTGTCTGTAGCCATACTTTTCCAGGACCTGTAATGACAGTATTAAAGATACCTTCGCCGCCAAACAGCATATTTTTAACTCCCGGAACGCTTTTAATCTCCATCTTGCATGAGCCAGTCATAGCTGCCAAATGACCTGTATCCAATACTATCTGCTCTCCTTTTGCTAACTCATATTCTACAACATGGCCATCGAATTCAGCGAATACGATACCATTTCCGGAAACCTTCTGCATGACAAAACCCTCTCCTCCGAACAAGCCGGAACTTAATCGTTTGTTGAAAAACATAGAAAGCTCTACTCCCGCTTCGCTAGCAAGAAATGCACTTTTTTGTAGAATGATTTCTTCTCCAGGAGCAATCTTGAATGCTTTAATAGAACCTGGAAAGCATGATGCAAATGCTATCATTCCATTCCCGCCTTTTGCGGTATAGATATTCTGGAATATATGCTCTCCAGAAAGCATTCGTCCAAACATCTTTCCAACGCCGCCATTGGATGACGTTTTCATCTCCATGTTTGGCGACATCCATGACATGCCTCCATTTTCGGTAACCATCTTTTCTCCTGCTTTTAAATGGCATATTACCACCGGGAGGGTCTCCCCCTGAATCTCATATTTCATATTTTCACCTTCTTTTTCTGTCTAATTTTCTTCTTATGTAACAAAAGCAGCAATGCCGATTGTGAGACAGCACGCCGCTTTTGTTTTAAAAAACTAATTTAAAGGAGATTCTTCCAGCTTTTTATAAGCTGGCAAAAATACATCTTTTAGCGAGTAGGCATCTTGGTAAGTGTTATTTGTTTCCTGGAGACCAGCCAGACCTGGTGTTGCTGTTTGTCTATTTTTTTGGAGATGTGGTTTAGACGAACACATCTTTGTCATTGACTTCAGCCATACAAGCTTCTAGTGAAGCTGCTAACTTCATGCAATATCATCTTTATTGGAAGTAACCAAGCACGTCCATCGTTTCCGTAGAAATCCGATGCCCGTTGTTTTAAGCCGCTATATATTTTTTTTGCGAGTAGATAATTCGGTGTTTTTATTTAATTGTCACTGAACACTCGCACTTGCCGGATATGTCCAGCCGCTCAGGCGCAATAACATGTATATATTTTCTTCTGTTAAATATGTAGTAGTAACCGAACCTCCGAAGAAAAGCACAGATTCTAAAACTGTTTGCCCTCCGAATTTAGCAGCCGCAAAAATTGTTTCATTGTCATTTCGAGTATTTGTGGCGGTAAAGTAATGTTATTGTATGATTTTAATTTTCCAGAGAAGTAACCGCCTTCAGTCGGCACGAATGCCAGGCTTACTGTATGCCGAAATGTTAATTTTGTGGAGGCAAGACTTAAAGACTGCCTCATAGAGAAAGGATATTTCGAGTGATTGCAAATGTAAAACTTTGCTCTTGCGAGCACATATAATTAACCAATAATTTTTCATCAGAGAAGTAACATTCACTAAATGCCGAAATATCTAAGACGATTTCAGATGGCTTCTTCTAATCTGTGGTAGTTCTATCTCTATCCTCCCCCATGGGAGTTTCAATAGCCAGCAGCGTGAGAATGGTGCCAACTTAAAATCTTCTTTTTGATGCCTGCGTTAAGGAACTACAATCCCCGTTTTCTCCGTAGATACTCTTCGCGGTTCGTTCGTCCTTAACGCTTACATATATAATATGCTTAATTTTTTTAAATGTAACATTTTTTTGAAATATTTTTGATAACTCAGCCTTGCGGCTTCGTTTGTCAGCCTCTGCGAGGCTTGGCAACGAAGGCGTATGGCTGAGTGTAGTGCACGAACATAGATTCAGACCCACGCGTGAAGTTAAAGCCGAAACATTTAACCCACGGACGACTTTTTGTCGGCCGGGGATTTCCAATTCTCCGTTAATATTTTTCTTGCGCGACTGGCAGTATTATTACTCTTCTACTGCTATGCCTGAAGGAAAACCTCAGCCCGGGATACTGAAAATCAAGTATGCATTCTGACACCATCGCGCCAGTTCAGCCTGTCTTCACCTCATCACTACCATACCTCCCCCGGAATTTCTCGCTGAGGAATTTGAAGAGCACTTAACTTTCCGTGTTGCGGTAAAGCCCATATTTCCAGACACAGTCCATAAGTCTTGCGTCTATCACCGGCCGGTGATTTGCCGAAACAGTGCCACGGGGTTTAGCTCTTACATATTTAATATGCCGAAAAAATTAAAAAGTGTAACATTTTTTCATGACATTTTTAGATTTTTTTCATGTATATATAGTATGTTATTTTTCTGGAAAGATACAGAAATCTTACCGAGTTTTTTTGAAGCAAACACACAAAAGCAAAAGCCCCTGGAAACGTTTCCAGGGGCTTCTTTTTAATTCTCAATTTGTCATTTTTTTGTAAGTATCTGCCACATTGCTCGGCAGATTTGAATTTGTACCGTCAGATTCAAATATTTCGCCACTAGAGCTCATCCAACTGCTTGCAGGTATTGAATATGTTTCACCGACAAGTCTAAAGTTTTCGCCAAGAATTAGAGTCGTCATTCCGTGACAGGCATAGAACGTGCAGTCCATAGCCGTTACTTTTGCTGTATTGAAATTTGATAAATCAAGCATCGTCAGGCTCTTGCAGTTATACCACATCTTGTTCATGTTTGTCACGTTACTTGTATCAAATGAAGATAGGTTAAGTGTAATTAGATTATTGCAGTCATAAAACATCTGCATCATATTTTTTACATTGGATGTGTTAAATGATGATACATCCAATTCTGTCAGGGATTGGCAAGTTGAAAACATATGCGACATATCAGTGACCTTTCCTGTATCGAAATTCTTAACATTAAGAACGCTTAACTTAGAACACATCAGGAACATCATACTCATATTTGTTACATTTTTGGTATCAAAATGGTCAATATCCAGTTCAAGCAGATTGCTGCACATATAAAACATTGCTTCCATATTATTTACTTTTGATGTATTGAAGTTATCGATGTTCAGTATTTTAAGGTTACCGCAGCGATGAAACATTCTTCGCATTGTTGTTACTTTTGCTGTATTAAAGTGAGACAAATTAATTTCGGCAATCTTCTCACATTCTGAAAACATACATTGCATTGTTGTGGCATTTGATGTATCCCATGTGCTGATATTTACTGACGCAAGATTACTGCACTTCTGGAATATATATGCCATGTTCCAAACATTCTTCGTATTGAGATTGGATAAATCTAGAGTCGTCAACGTCTTACAGGATACAAACATATATCCGATATCAGTTACCTTATCTGTATTGAAATTAGATACATCAACAGACTCAATGCTATTACATCCGTAGAACATACTATTTAACGTTGTAGCGCTTGATGTATCAAAGCTTTCAATGTTTACCTGCTTCAGGGCACTGCATCCAGAGAACATACTATTGAAGTACTGTACTTTTGATGTATTGAACGCTGTCAGGTCGAGTGTCTTCAGTTTTGAACAGCTTAAGAATAATGATTGCATATTGGTTGTTGAGGAAGTGTCAATATTATCAAAATGAATCTCTTCCAGATTTGCCTTTTTGCTAAACATATTTTTGCTGTTTACGTTAGATATAGCCTTTACATTGTTAATCTGTGTTGAAACCTTCATGATATTGCTTTCCATCCAGGCAATAACACCTGAATCGCCATCGGCATCTACATCAATTATTTTTGTTCCATCAGGTATCTCTTCATCTGTAAAATATATTGCAGTTGTCTCATCAGGAATTAGTGAATTAAATGTATCTCCGCTTTTCATGACAAATGTCGCTTCCTTGGCATACAAATCTATATTCTTTGAGACACCAATATTTATAGTTCCGTCTCTTGACACCGGAATCCTTGTCGTGCATGATGCATCAGTATACCAGCACACATTCATTCCGCTCGGTATTTTATACTGACCGTCCAGCACCTGTCCTGCAGAAGTGTACACAATTGAATTTTCTGTCGTTCCGTCTGCGAAAGTTAATCCATTTCCGTGAAATGTAACCGTATATTTGATTATTGCGCCTTCAGGGCGCTGAGTACTTATCTCAATATTTGGGACTGTCCGGTCCTCTTCTTTCTTTCCATCCTTCCATTTTTTTATAAATGTGACGGTACCATCCCGTTTTGCGTCTTTAAATACATATACGCCAGAGTCTTCGGCCTGTTCTGTCACATCTTCTGTTACTGCCTTTACTGGTGCGGCAAAAGTCAACATCAATGCTACAGACGATAGCAGGAGGCTAATTTTTTTTAATTTTCTTTTTTTCATTTTTTTAATCCTTAAATTCTAACAAGTTGTTTTGTTTCTCTATATATACAATATGCTGAATTTTAAAGAAAAGAGATTTTTTTTGGGAGTTTTTTAGGCTTTTGATAACTCCCCGGCTTTGCCGGAGTCGCATCATCGTTACAAAACACAAAAAAAAGAGGCGAGTCATTCCTGGCCCTCCTCTAAAACAACCTCCTTTCTGGTAGATGGCCAATCCTGTCAATTGCCATAGCCTGCAAAGATTTTTGCTGCTTTGATTATTGATGGAATTGTTGTGTCCTGCAGTGGAATATAATACACTGCATCAAAACGAATGAACTTATCGATGACATCCTTGTTGTGGTCGTTCCACTGCTCATGCAGCTCCAGAAGTTCAATCTCTGGAGCTATAGCTGCCGGGACATGTAACTCTGCAAGTCTAGCCTTATATTCAGGCTTGGACTTTACGTTGTCGACAAAACCAAACCAGTTGTTTTTGTCTATATATTTTGTCAACGGACCATGATATACGTCATCTGAAAGAGCTTTAAAGCTCTGTAAACAGATGGCGTATCCACCGTCCTTACAGCATATGGCAAAACTAAAAGGCTCCAGTTTCGCCAAAATAGACTGAGGCAATACTGCTTCAAATGCCTCTACCATTTCACAGTTCACGTTTAAACAACGTGAACTGGGTGTCATTGTTGTCTTCATATTTTCCTCTCTTTCTCGCCGATAATACGGCGTAAACAAATTACTATTACATTTAATATGATAAATTTATCGTATAATAAAAACTTAAATTTTGCATTCTTATTCTCTTATTCCCTGATATACAACTTACACGCCACCACATCCACCTTGCTTCCAGAGCAAAGCCCAAAATATCCGCAGTTTACCGCGCCTCTAGCATCAAAACACAGCGACCTCCCGTAATTTCTAACCTCGCTCCTCTCACACCCGATACACTGCCTGCATCTGACACTTGCGCCATGCATCAAACACTTCTTTTCTCTTTTTTCTTTTGCTCTTTTTTTGTAATTTTCAGAAAATTCAACGTATTTTTCCTTTCTGGATGAAGTACTCTTTTTTGCTTTTTTGTTTTGCTTTGTTTGGTATTTTTTATTTTCTTTTTCTTAATCTTAATATGCAGGATTTTTCCAGAAAGGGCAAATTTTTGCGAGAGAAATTGGTAGTGGAATTTGGCTGGCGTGAGGATACTGATGGGTGAGGTGGTTTAAGATGACTTAATGCGGTCAGAGGTGGTTTGAGGTGGTGCTTTGTTTTGATTTTTTCTTTTTTTCTTCTTTTCAGCTTTTACAAAAAGAAAGACCGGAGGCAACCACTCCGGTCGTGTGTATTAATTTGTATCGCTTGTTTTTTTGGCTTTCTTTTCCCATTTCCAATCCAAACCAGCCATCTCTACACAAACATCTTCCGCAGGCAGTCTTTTCTACTCTCCTGCTCTTAATCCCATGTAAATCTCTTCCGCAAAGATGCCAAGCACTTCTTTCTTAATCTCATCATTTCCAAGCAGCAGGGAGAAGAAATCCTGGTTCTGGTTCAGGCCTTCAATCAAAGCATCGTCAATGTTGTCAAAATAAGCAAATTCAAAGTCTTTTTCCGTGTTATTTTTGGCGCTTGCTTTTAGTTCTTCTGACTTTATCATAATGTCTTTAATCTGCAACATTGCCTTCACTGCAACGTCATTGTCGTATGACTTACCTGTTTTGCTGTTGATTTCAGCAATGATTTGAGAGAGTTTTTCGGTCTTCTGCGGCGTCAGGGCAATCTGCTCTGCGGTCGGCAGTTTTACTACCGGGTCTGATTTTATA
>UMCO01114392.1_pt1 | contig 11633 bp, 10 predicted proteins | sample 1964251 | NCBI WGS metagenome assembly UMCO01 (sample SAMEA4835970, study PRJEB28245) | human gut metagenome | biome: gut microbiome; material: fecal sample | place: Denmark | collected 2008
AACGACCGGTGGCCGTGCACTTAAGTTTTATTCTTCTGTTCGTCTGGACGTGCGCCGTGTAGAACAGCTCAAGCAGGCAGGAGAAGTCATTGGTAACCATACCCGTGTCAAAGTCGTAAAAAACAAAGTAGCACCTCCATTCCGTGAAGCAGAGTTTGATATCATGTTCGGAAAGGGTATTTCCAAAGAGGGAGATATTCTGGATCTGGCAGCAAATGTCGGAATTATCAGCAAATCCGGTGCATGGTATGCTTATGAAGGAGACAAGATCGGACAGGGACGTGAAAATGCAAAGACGTATCTGCGTGAAAATCCGGAATTCTGTAAGATGATTGAAGAAATGGTGCGTGAACATTATTTTGCACAGGAGGATGAGACCCCGGAAGGCGAAGAAGAGACTCCGGTATCTGCAGATGCGGAAAGCAAGAATGAATAAGATATGGTTACAGTGACAGAGTGTACGACTCTGGGAAAGGGCAGGCTTCGTTTCCATCTGGATAATGGAACGGAGCTTGTTCTTTACCGGGGAGAGGCAAAACAGTTTCGGATGCGGGAAGGAAGCACACTTTCGGATGAAGAGGAGCATCAGCTGATTTATGAAGTGGTGGGAAAGCGTGCAAAGAGAAGAACCATGCATCTGCTGGAACAGATGGACCGTACAGAGCAGCAGCTGCGGGAGAAACTGAAACAGGGCGGATATCCGCAGGCGTGTATTGATCTTGCACTTGAATATGTGAAATCTTTTCATTATGTCGATGATTACCGCTATGCATGTACCTATATCAATTATCGTCAGGATCGTATGAGCCGCTATCAGCTGAAAGTAAAACTGTATGGAAAAGGAGTTCCTGGAGAAGTGATTGATCGTGCCCTTGAGGAATGTTATGAGGGGGACGAACAGGAGCAGATCATACATCTGCTGGAAAAGAAAAAGTTTGACGCGCAAAATTCTGACCAAAAAGAATTTACACGTGTTTACCAGTATCTGATGCGCAGGGGCTTTCGGAGCAATGATGTGCTGCATGCTATGAAAAGTAAACAATGAAAGCACGTATTGCTTGACATATTTAAGCAAAAAGGATAAAATTATAATGTTGTAGAAGTATGACATGGAAGACTAATATTTCTTTTTGTTATATGTACAATGAAAACTTAATAAAGGAGGTGCTCCTGTGCCACAAGTAATTATTGCTGTTGTTATCACACTTATAATTACTGCGGTTGCTGTATGGTTTATCTCGACTGAATATCACAAGAAGGTAGCAAATACCAAGATTGGAAATGCAGAAGAGCAGGCCAGAGGCATCATCGACGAGGCTGTGAAAAATGCCGAAGACAAGAAGCGCGAAGCTATGCTTGAGATCAAAGAAGAAACCATTCGTTCCAAGAATGAGATTGACAAGGAGATCAAAGAGCGTAGAAATGAAATTCAGCGTAACGAGCGTCGTATTGTGCAGAAGGAAGAAAATCTGGACAAGAAACTCGAATCGATTGAAAAGCGTGAGGCAAGTTTCCGTGCCAAAGAAGAAGATTTAAAGAAGCAGAAAGTTGAGATAGCAAAGCTCAACGAACAGCGCGTACAGGAACTGGAAAGAATTTCAGGATTAACCTCTGAACAGGCAAAAGAATACCTCTTAAAGACCGTGGAAGAAGATGTGAAGATTGACACTGCGAAGATGATCAAGGAAATGGAAGCGCAGGCGAAGGAAGAAGTCAACAAGAAGGCAAAGGACTATGTAGTTACTGCAATTCAGAAATGTGCTGCGGATCACGTTGCTGAAACCACAATCTCTGTTGTACAGCTTCCGAATGATGAGATGAAAGGCCGTATCATCGGTAGGGAAGGACGAAATATTCGTACACTTGAAACGATGACAGGAGTAGATCTGATCATTGATGATACGCCGGAAGCAGTTATCCTTTCCAGCTTTGATCCGATTCGAAGAGAAGTTGCAAGAATTGCACTTGAAAAGTTGATCGTGGATGGACGGATTCATCCGGCTCGTATCGAGGAAATGGTTGAAAAAGCGCAAAAAGAAGTAGAGACAATGATTCGTGAAGAAGGCGAGGCTGCTGTATTAGAAGTCGGCATCCACGGCATTCATCCGGAGCTTGTCCGGCTTTTGGGCAAAATGAAGTATCGTACCAGTTATGGACAGAATGCATTGAAACATTCGATTGAGGTCGCACAATTGACAGGTTTACTCGCCGCAGAAATCGGTGAGGATGTCCGTATGGCAAAACGTGCGGGATTATTACATGATATTGGTAAGGCTGTAGATCATGATATGGAAGGTTCCCATATCCAGCTGGGTGTGGAACTGTGTAGAAAGTACAAGGAATCACCTCTTGTCATCAATGCAGTGGAAGCACATCACGGTGATGTGGAGCCGGAGAGTCTGATTGCATGTCTGGTGCAGGCAGCCGATACCATCAGCGCTGCACGTCCGGGTGCGAGAAAAGAAACTTTGGAAACATACTCAAACCGCTTACAGCAGCTTGAGGATATTACAAATAGCTATAAGGGTGTAGAAAAATCTTTTGCAGTTCAGGCAGGTAGAGAGGTTCGTATCTTAGTTGTTCCTGAGCAGATCAGCGATGCGGATATGGTTCTTTTAGCCAGAGATATTTCAAAACAGATTGAGACTGAGTTGGAATATCCGGGTCAGATCAAGGTAAATGTGATCAGGGAATCGCGTGTTGTTGACTATGCGAAGTAATTGTGAAAATGAACTTAAAAAGGCTTAAGACCGCGGAAAGCGGGATTAAGCCTTTTTTATATCATAATGTGTTGTAAAATAAATACATTGGGATTTCATGGGACGTATAGAATAAAAAGGAGGGACCAGTACAGCACGGCTGCACTGGCCAGATTATGAAAAAAAATGATCGAAAGGTTTTGGTTCCTTTTGATGATTTCACTATACCGGAAAAGTGTGAAATGGATATGTTACAAATTTGAAGAAACTGTGAACGATGAAAAATATCCGGGGATGATGTTCGGACAGGAAAGAGAGGTTTGAAATATGGTAGAGCATGTAAAACGATTGAAGAGAGAACTGGTATACAAGGGAGCAATTCTGGATATCTACAAAGATACGATGGAACTTCCGGATGGAAACAAAGCAGAGTGGGATTTTGTATCCCATCGTATGGGCGCAGCCGCCATTCTTCCGGTTATGAAGGATGGAAGAATTGTGATGGTGCGTCAGTACCGCAATGCGCTGGAGAGAGAAACACTTGAAATTCCGGCCGGCTGTCGGGACAGTAAGACGGAAGATACGGCGTATTGTGCGGCACGGGAGATGGAAGAGGAAACGGGATACCGCAGCACGAATGTGAAACATTTATTATCCCTGCGTACGACGGTGGCATTTTGTGATGAGGCGGTTGATATTTTTGTAGCTACCGATCTGGAAGTGGGAACCCGGCATCTGGATGAAGCGGAATCCATTGATGTGGAAATTTACACACTGGAAGAGTTGTGCGATATGATCTATGAAGGGAAAATTCAGGATGGAAAAACCATTGCTGCAATTATGGCATATGCGGCAGCAAAAAAAGGCGGAATGGGAAAACATCTGGATTTATAAAAATGGAATAAAGAAAACGGACAGGGCATAGGCTGAAAAGAAAAGAGTTTTAGGAATTTTTATGAAAAAGGAACTGGCGATTGGAATCTGTTTTGGCCTGGCGGGAATTTTATGTACCTGTCTGTTTGGATATGAATATTTTACGACTTATGGATTTTTAAATGCGTATCATATGAAAGCATTTGCGGCATCGGATACCGGGTATTTGCCGCTTTTGGCAAATATTTTATGGGAAAGGGGAAAAGTGTTTGTGATTATTGCAATCCTTTCCCTTACTGCTTTAAAAGCAATTCTGCCATTATTATTGCGCTGCCTGATTTATTTTACCGGCGGGGTATTTTTTGCTGCCTGTGTGATGAATATGGGGATTCTTGGAATTGTTTTTTTTCTGGTATCGTGGCTGCCACATGGAATTTTGTATCTTGCAGCGCTTGCGCTTTTACTGCTGGTAGAACCGCACAGGTTTTATAACCGGAAAAATCCATGGCTGCTGCGGCTGGCATGGGGGATGGGAGTTGCGGTACTGGTACTTCTTGGATGTGTATTGGAGGCATCTGTTGGAATCCGGCTGTTACGTTTTGTTGTAGAAAAATTATAAAAAAATTATAAAAAGATGGAGTGCAAAAGGAACACTTTTTACACTCCATTTTTGTTTTCAGACAAAAACTGTTTATTTTGCGTTCATCTCCGCAATGTCATAGATCAGCTGTTTGGAATCTTCCCATCCGAGACAAGGATCGGTAATGGATTTTCCGTAAATATGATCTCCGATAGACTGATTTCCCTCTTCGATGTAACTTTCAATCATCAGACCCTTTACCAGAGAACGGATATCGGAAGAAAGCTGGCGGTTATGCATCACTTCTTTTGCGATACGGATCTGTTCCTTAAACTTCTTTCCGGAGTTGGAATGGTTGGTATCAATGATGGCTGCCGGATGGATGACATCCATTTTTTCGTACATCTCATGAAGACGGATCAGATCTTCATAGTGATAATTCTGGGTGGTATTGCCGTGCTTGCTGACTGCACCGCGAAGAACCACGTGAGTCAGAGGATTTCCGGTTGTCTCCACCTCGTATCCGCGATAAACGAAATGATGCGGATGCTGTGCCGCGTATACAGAATTGAGCATAACAGAAAAATCACCACTGGTAGGATTTTTCATTCCGGAAGCGACATCAAAACCACTGACCGTCAGACGATGCTGCTGATCTTCTACCGAACGTGCTCCGATGGCAACGTAGGAGAGAAGATCCTCGACATATCCCCAGTTTTCCGGGTAAAGCATTTCATCGGCACAGGTAAGACCGCTTTCTTCGATTGCACGGATGTGCATTTTACGCATGGCGATCAGACCCTCGATCATATCCGGAGCTTTTTCCGGATCTGGCTGGGAAGCAATCCCTTTGTAGCCTTCGCCGGTTGTACGTGGTTTGTTGGTGTAAATACGCGGAACTAAGATGACCTGATCCTTGACATCTTCCTGGATTTTGGTCAGACGGCTCACATAATCACATACAGAATCTTCGTTATCTGCAGAACACGGTCCGATGATTACGAGGACACGTGAATCTTTACCTGTAATTACATCAGAGATCATGAGGTCTCTGTGTTTTTTTAATTCACGAAGCTCCGGGGAAAGCGGATAATCGCGCTTAATGTCTGCCGGAGTCGGTAATTGGTTTAAAAATTCAAAACTCATTTTTTTCTCCTATCTCTTAAGTTCGGATATCACATACCGTGACTATCTTAATGGAAAACGGGAAAAATGTCAAATAACAGGAATCGGTTGTTTCTTTCGGGCTTTTAGAATATAATAACAGAGAATTACAACATAGCAGGAGGTGCAGAGATGGAAAATCTGCTTTGTATAAAAGGAAAGATTATAGGAAAAGGGAAACCGCTCGTGTGTGTGCCGGTCATGGAGTCTTCGAAAGAAGAAATTTTAAGAGAAACCAGAAGGCTGGAAGAAGCACACACGGAAATGATTGAGTGGCGTGTGGATGCGTTTGAAAACGTGGAAAGTCCGAATGCGATCCGCGAAATATTAAACGAAATGAAACATATCATAAAGGAAAGTATTCTGGTGTATACCTTCCGTTCTAAAAATCAGGGAGGGTGCAAAGCACTTTCCGCGGCGGATATTTATGATATTCATCAGGTGGCGGCAGAATCAGATGTCGTGGATTTTATTGATGTGGAATATTTTGAAGCAAAAAATCCGCAGAAAGAAATAGCGAGGTTGCAGGAGATGGGAGTATATGTGATTGCTTCCCATCATGATTTTGAACAGACGCCGGACCCGGAGGTGATCCGCATGCTGTTGGAACAGATCCGTGAGAGTGGCGCAGATGTCGTGAAACTGGCAGTTATGCCGCAGAATATGTGGGATGTATTGCATTTGCTGGAGGAGACCAACCGCTTTCATGAAAACCATCCGGATCATCCGCTGATTACCATGTCCATGGGTGCAAAAGGGGGGATTTCCCGCGTGGCCGGAGAGTTTTTCGGATCGTGTGTGACATTTGGCGCAGGCGGGCAGGCGAGCGCACCGGGGCAGCTTCCGGTAAAGCAGCTGGAAGAAATACTTCATATTTTACATCAAAGTGTGGATTGACTCTAAATTTGAAGTGTGATATAGTAAAAAGGCACTTGTGAAATAAGAGTGCTATGCAGCCGTAGTATAATGGATAGAACGCAGGACTCCGACTCCTGAGATGCGGGTTCGATTCCCGCCGGGTGCAGTTTATGCTATGTGGCAAGGAAACAACTTACCCATGGAACGACAGGAAAAGCGGTGCGTCATGCACCGCTTTTTTACTGGACGAATAGTATGAGGTGTGGTATCATAAATGGAAAGATGCATTTTTATGGAGGGTTCATATGCAGAATGAAAAATTAAAAAAGTTTACAGACTTTTTTTTGAAATATAGACGATATTTTTGCGCAGCTGTTTTATTTGTGATTCTTGTTGTGATTCTGGTAAAGTGTACCGGTCCGCAGAAAGATCAGAAAGAGACACAAAACGGTACACAGGGAGTGACACAGACTACAGAATATCAGGAAATTGGTAAGCTGCAGAAAGATGCAGATGCGGAACTTGTGACACTGATGGAAAATTATTATGCGGCATATGCCGGTGGAGATACGGATTCGCTGGAGATGATTGCACAGCCGCTCAGTGACAATGAAAAGAGTTATATCACGACGTTTTCTGAGTATTATGAGGATTATCAGAACATCACCTGTTATTCCACAAAGGGGGCAACCGATGATTCTTATCTGGTATCTGTATGCTATGATCTGAAATTCAAAGGTGTGGATACTCCGGCACCGGGAATGGATTTCTTCTATGTGGAGAGAGATGGAAAGGGAAATCTGATCATCAATAACATATACTCTGCATACAATTTCAATTTCCTGGATCAGGATCTGGATGCAAATCTGTATTCCCTGATTCTGGCATATGAGAAGAGTGATGAAGTGGTTGCTCTGCAGAAAGAGGTGCAGACAAGCTATAACGAAGCTGTAAAGAGTGATGAAAAACTTGCCAATATGGTGGGTGGAACACTTCGAAATGCCATGGCAAAATGGAGAGAAACGATTGTAAGCAATACCGAAACTCAGACGACAGAGACGGAAAGCCAGACGCAGGAAACCCAGACCACAGAGACAAAGAAACAGGAAGAAACTCAAAAGAAAGAAGAAACTCAAAAGAAAGAAGAAACTCAAAAGACTGAGGAAACCCAGACAACGGAGTCTACGGAAAAGAAGGAAGATACCCAAAAGAGCGATTCCAAGAAATCTACCGGTACGGTCAAGACAAAAGATATCTGTAATGTCAGAAAGAGCCCGAGTACGGATGGTGAGCTCCTCGGAAAAGTGGATATTGGTGTGGAACTGAAGAAACTTGGAACGGAAGGTGACTGGACCAAGGTAAAATTCCAGGGAGAAACCGGATATGTAAAGAGCGAATTTGTAAAGGAAGTATCTTCCAAGTCAGGTTCCGGCAAGGGAACCGTAAAAACGAAGGATATCTGCAATGTGCGTAAAACCGCCAGTACAGATGGAGAACTTCTTGGAAAAGTGGATGCGGGCGTAAAATTAAAGAAACTTGGCACCAAGGGAGAATGGACGAAGGTGAAGTTCCAGGGAAAAACCGGATACATCAAGAGCGATTTATTAAAAACGGTAAAATAATAAAGACATCATAAAGAAGCGGAGGCTGTGAGGTCTCCGCGATTTTTGTCAGACAGGGAAGAAACGTGGAAGTCAGAATTAATAAATTTTTAAGTGAAGCAGGGGTATGCTCCAGAAGAGAAGCAGATCGCCAGATTGAAGCAGGAAATGTAACCATCGGCGGAAAAACCGCGCGGATGGGGGATCAGGTATCGGATGGACAGGAGGTCTGTTTCTGTGGAAGACCGGTACAAAAAGAAAAAGAAATGATACTGATCGCGCTTAATAAGCCGGCGGGTATTGTCTGCACGGCGGAAAAAAGGGAAAAAAATAATGTGATTGATTTCCTGCATTATCCGAAACGGATCTATCCGGTCGGGCGTCTGGATAAAGAGTCGGAAGGACTGTTGCTGTTGACGAATAACGGTGAGATTGTCAACAAAATTATGCGGTCGGGAAATATGCATGAAAAAGAATATCTTGTTACCGTGAACCGTCCGGTGACGGATGCATTTCTGCATGGTATGGCAAACGGTGTTCCGCTTGTGGAACTTGGCACGACAACGCGCAAATGCAGGGTAGAACGGACAGGAAAAAAACAGTTCCGGATCATTCTGACACAGGGATTAAACCGACAGATCCGACGCATGTGTGAATATTTTGGGTACCGTGTACAGAAACTGGTACGTGTACGGATCATGAATATTGAACTGGGGGATCTCGAATCAGGAAAGTACCGGGATGTTACACCGGAGGAATTTAAAAAGTTAAAACAGTTGATCGCACATTCGAGCAATCAGCCCGTGCGACCAATGGAAAAACCACAAAAATCAAAACGAAAACCACGCAATTCTGCCATACATGGCACGTATACGGTGGTAAATCATCATATAGATAGAGAGAACAAAAATGGAAACAGAAAAGCAACGGATTGAAGAACTGGTAAAACAGTTGAATGCAGCATCAGCTGCGTATTATAACGGACAGGATGAAATCATGCCAAATTATGAGTGGGATGCTTTGTTTGATGAGCTTACCACGCTGGAAGAAAAAACCGGATATATTATAAAGGACAGTCCGACGCAGAATGCCGGATATGAAGAATCCGGAAGCGGACAAAAAGAACCGCATGAGTATCCGGCACTTTCTCTGGCGAAGACCAAACAGGTGGAAGAACTGCAGCAATGGGCGGGAGCTTATCCGATCTGGCTGTCATGGAAACTAGACGGACTTACGCTGGTTCTGACGTATGATAACGGAAATCTTGTAAAAATTCTTACCAGAGGAAATGGAAACCTGGGTACCAACATTACATTTTTAAAGGGTGCGATCGGAGGATTCCCGCAAAAGATTTCGTATCAGGGGCATCTGGTTGTGCGAGGAGAAGCTGCCATATCCTATACAGATTTTGCACAGATCAACGACATGATTGAGGATGACGATGAAAAATATGCAAATCCGCGAAATCTGGCATCCGGAACGCTTAATCTGGAAGATCCGGCAGAAGTGAAGGCACGCCATGTCAGGTTTCATGCATTTACACTGGTGCATCTGGATGAGCCGATGGTATCGTGGGGAGAGCGGATGCACTTTCTGGAAGAATTGGGATTTGATGTGGTAGACAGGGAAGCGACAACCGCCCAAAAACTTCCGGAAGCCATTGACCGATGGACGAAACTTGTAGAGAGCGGAAAAATGGATATTCCGGTAGATGGTCTGGTGATCTGTTATGATGATACGGATTATGCGGCATCGGGAAGCGTGACCGGGCATCATGCGACACGCGCCGGTTTTGCGTTTAAATGGCAGGATGAAGCCGTGGATACAAAACTAAAATATATCGAATGGTCGTGTGCGGTGTCTACGATTTCCCCGGTTGCCGTGTTTGAACCGGTGCAGATTGAGGGAACAACGGTATCGAGAGCATCTCTATGCAATATCAGCGAGATCGAGCGTCTGGGAATCGGAAAAGAGTGTACACTTTCCGTGATCAAAGCCAATAAGATCATTCCGAAATGTATTGCGGTAAAAGATGCTGTAGGTGCTCCGGAGATTCCATCCCAGTGTCCGGTGTGTCATGCACCGACAAAGGTTCATGTGAGTGAAAACAGTGGCACAAAGACCCTGCATTGTACCAATCCAGACTGTACAGCCAAAAATGTCAAGAAATTTACCCGTTTTGTCAGCAAGTGGGGGATGGATATCGACGGACTTTCCATTCAGACGATGCTCCGTTTTATGAATGCGGGATTTATTCATGAATTTGCGGATATTTTCCGTTTGAAAGAGCATTTCGGGGAGATCAGCCAGATGGAGGGCTTTGGTGAAAAATCTGTGGCAAATATGGAACAGTCCATTGAAAAAAGCCGGCAGGTACATCCGGTGAACTTTATATTTGCCCTGTGCATACCGCTGATCGGTGTGGATGCCGGGAAAAAAATTGTTGCCGCCATTGGTTTTGAAGGCTTTTTGCAACGTCTGCATCAGGGGGACGGGTTTGAGGATATTGAGGGGATCGGAGCGGAACGTTCCCGATCAATTGTAACCTGGTATCAGAATGAAAAAAACCACAGTGGGTTTGAGGATCTGCTTCATGAACTTTCGATAGAACATGTAGAAGTGCAGGATACTTCTTCCGGAAGCTGTGCGGGACTGAGTTTTGTGATCACCGGAGATGTGCATCACTATAAAAACAGGGATGAATTTAAGGCCTATGTAGAAAGCCAGGGCGGAAAAGTGACAGGAAGTGTCTCAAAAAAGACGGCATATCTTGTCAACAATGACGTGGAATCCGCATCATCTAAGAATCGTAAGGCAAAAGAACTGGGAATTCCGATTATTTCCGAAGATACATTTATAGAACAATTTGGTGGGAGGTAGAAAAAGTTATGCCAATCAGAACACAAAGTGATCTGCCTGCAAAGGAGATCCTCGAACAGGAAAATATTTTCGTAATGGATGAGTCCCGTGCGATGCATCAGGATATTCGTCCGATCAATATCGTGATTCTGAACCTGATGCCACTGAAAGAAGAGACGGAATTGCAGATTTTCCGGTCATTGTCAAACACCCCGTTACAGGTAGACGTATCGCTGCTTGCACCGGCATCCCATGCATCCACCCATACTTCAAAGAGCCACCTGAACAAGTTTTATCAGACGTTTCAGGAAATTAAGAACCAGTATTTTGACGGGCTGATCATTACCGGTGCACCGGTGGAACAGATGAAATATGAAGAAGTCGATTACTGGGATGAAGTGTGTGAGATTATGGAGTGGTCCAAAAAGCATGTGACATCCACCCTGCATTTGTGCTGGGGGGCGCAGGCTGCACTTTATTATCATTACGGAATCCAAAAATATGATCTAAAGCAGAAAATGTTCGGGGTATTCCGGCACCATGTAATGAATCGCAAGATTCCGATGGTACGCGGATTTGATGATTATTTTTATGCTCCACATTCCCGGCATACCGAGATCCGGGAGGAAGATATTTTAAAGCATGAAGAACTGACCATTCTGGCAAAATCAAAAGAGGCGGGGGTTTTTCTGGTAATCAATCAGGATGGCAGCCAGATTTTTGTGATGGGACACCCGGAATATGACCGGATGACATTAGACAGTGAATATAAGCGTGACAGGGAGAAGGGACTTGCGATCACGCTTCCGTGTAATTATTATCCGGATGATGATCCAACGCAGCGGCCGATGCTGCAGTGGCGGTCACATGGAAATATCCTTTATGCAAACTGGCTGAATTATTACGTTTACCAGCAGACACCGTATGAGTTTATCAATACCGATGAAATCATTGGGAAATAGGTGTTTGAGTTATAATAGGACCAAGTTAGATGAAACC
>UMCO01023463.1_pt1 | contig 11527 bp, 16 predicted proteins | sample 1964251 | NCBI WGS metagenome assembly UMCO01 (sample SAMEA4835970, study PRJEB28245) | human gut metagenome | biome: gut microbiome; material: fecal sample | place: Denmark | collected 2008
AAACTATGGTCGCCTGAAATTTTCAGGCGGCATTTTTTTGTGTGCATTGCAGCAAAAAAAACAGCATCCATCACTGGATGCTGTAAGTTTTCTTGTGCAGTTTTTTCTTGGCATATGACAATTGCACTTTTTGCATTGCTCCACTCGTATTCAGGAAGAGCCTTGCAAGTAGCTGAGCATATTCCTTTTTTAATATGCCGTAAAATGAAATGGAGTACTCATCGAAAACAGTCATTACTGGTTTCCCGGCTTTAGAACTCTTTCGGATGTAGTGTTCTCCTGTCCACGGAACGGATAATGGTTTGGAATTTTCTTTAAGCAGCTTCGTTCTTAAATTCAGAGCCGCAGCATCTGATGCATATGTTATTTTTTTGCTGTACCCCAAATCGCAGCCATCCACTGTCTCCTCATCTTCAGCCGCAACTTTTTTTCTTGAAATTCTTAATTCCTTAGCATTAATTCTGGCATATTCTTCATAGCAAGAATAATCGGACTCGGAAAAATTTGTTGTGACTTTGTATCCATTTTGCTGCATTTCTTTCTTGATTTCATCAGGGATACAATTCAGAAACTCATGGACAAATTCGGTAAGAGTGAGTTCTTCTCTATGAGAAATTTCTCTAAGTGGTTTGAATGCCTCATCTCTTTCAGCCTCTAGTTTGGAGACATCTTCTTTTTTGGCTTTAGGACGCAAAGAAAGAAATTTCTTCTGTGCAACATATGCTGCTTTCAGTGCATTTCTGACGTCTTCCGGAACCTCAGATTCATCAATATAAACCACATTCTTATCTCCGGCTTGTCTGCCTTCCACACCGAATTCTCCCGTTGTCACATATTCGTTGATAACTTTCATTGCCGGCTTTAAATCTTTAAATTCCGGAGGGTTTTCACGTTTAATTTCAATCCCGTATTCGTCTACTTTGTAATCATCTTTTAAAATTACAAACTGCATATTTAATTCCCCTTTCTTCGTATACAAAATTTATATTTACAATTGAAATATGCTGGATTTTTCCGTACACGAAAAAACCGGCTGCATCTCTGCAGCCGGCAAATAATCAGGCATTATCTTGCAAATTTCTTTGCAAGTTCTTCTGCGTATTCTTTTGTCATATCTCCTTCAATAGCAATCTCATACACCCCGGAATACCAGGTTGAGAACTTATCTCCTGTCCACATGTAACTGTTAATAGGCATAGATACCGGGAGCAGTTTTTCGTTCTTTTTGATGTCTTTTTTGTATGCTTCCATCTCTTCAGCCTCGTCATACATCATCCAGTTGCCGTCATACTCTTCATATGCATACGGAATGCTTTTGTTGTATTCATATGCGATTACGTTTCTGACGATATAGATATGGTTATCATCATATCCAAGAGCATATGGGGTGCTGCCGGCAGAATATCCATACTGCTTCATTGCATCTTTCACCCTGTCAGGCAGTGCTTCGTAGAAAGCATCAACAAACTCATCTCTGCTGATTACACCTTTTGCATCACGCAGTTCTTTCATTATCGCGCATTCATCTTTCTCAAGTTCATTCAGCTGCTGACTGATTTCTTTAAGAAATTTAGTACGCTTGTCTTCTACCTTTTTTCTTGCTGTGTGGTTTTTTGCAAGATGCTCAAATGCAGTCCGTAGAGCCGGAGGTACATTTCTGGTGTTTTTGCAGTTCTCCGGAGACGGTGATAAATGCTTTACGCCAAGCTCGTCAATATACAGGTTGTCTTCCACCTGAACCGCATATACAGTTTTTTCATACACATTTAATTTGATTATTTTTGCCATTATTTTCTCTTCCTTTCTTGTTTTGTATTTGTATATACAATATGCCGGATTCTGTCAGCGGCAAAAACAAAAAAAGAGACGACTAAGTCGTCTCTTTTGGGCTTACTGCAACAATATCTGCTCGCCCTGCAAGTTTTTCAATGCAATATTCGGCAACGTGCACGTATACAAGCCGCTGCTTTTTCTTGGTTTTGGTTATTTTTGTTAACGCATATACCTTGTCGAGAAAATCATATGTTTCCTCTGGGTTGACGGTGGCTCCATCAACGTATTTTTTTACCTCTTCTTTTTCAATCTTGTATTTTTCTGCAAGATACTGAACAACTGCTTCTACCGCCTCGTTGTTAGATTTGACAAAACCTTCCAGCTGGATATATTTTTGCATTTTGTATCTCCCTTCTTTGTTCTGGTTTACTACAATATGCAGGATTTTTGCCCGCAAAAAAACAGGCAGAAACTGGTTAACAAAAAAAATCCGGCTGTATTCTTTCTTACAGCCGGTAAACATTACTTTTCGTACACAAACTTATCAGTTAACTTTGCAACAATTTCTTTCGCATATTCTTTTGTCAGTTTCTTTTCCAGCTTGATTTTATATGCTGAAACACACTGCAGACCCTCTTCCTTGTCGTAATATAATTTGGCGATATACTCCGCCTTAATTGGCAGGGTTTTTGCATATGTTGAAACTATACGCTGGTATTTCAGATATTCTTCAGCATTCTTATACATCTCCCAGTCTCCGTATTCTTCATACATGAACGGCAGAGACTCCAGTCCGCCTTTTCTGAGACTTACATCACGAATATTTAAGATATACATGGCATTTTCATCTACTCCTTCGCCAGGAAGCGTCGTGCAGCACCAGAATTCTTTATCTACCATCTCATCGAATAATCCTTCCGGAAGTTTATTACCAACCTCTTCAGCGAAATCGGCAATTGACATTCTGTCCTGCAGATTTCTAATGACAGATTTTGCTTTTTTGATTTCTTTTTTAGAGGCCGCGATTTTTTCATCAATTGTACGTTTCTGCGCTTCCAGTTCTGCAATACCATCATACAATGATGACATATACTTAAAAGTATGTTTTTCTTCTTCGGAGATATCCTCTGTATCAGAGATAAAATCAGCATCAACGTTTTCGTGTACTACGCCATCCGCATCGACATACTTGTCTTTTCCAATCTCTACTGCTGCAACCGACTTCGTCTTTGTTAACTGAATGTTTACAATTTTTTTATCATTCATTTTTTTAATTTCCCTTCTTGCTTTAATTTGTTTGTTACATCTGCAATATGCCGAATTTTACAGGCGGCGAAAAAAGAAACGACCATATCGTCTCTTTCGGACTTACCGCAACAATATCTGCTCACCTTGCAAGTTTTTTATCAGATGATTTTTTTCGCATATTAAAAACATATAAACATAGAAAGGTGGGAGAAGTTATTGAAAATTATTATTCCACGCAGATATGCTGCGGGTGTTTATCCTTCGGGATTTATTTAAATAATTTGTAATTTTGATAGATTCTCATAATTTTTCAACTTTATAAATTAAAAATAAAATAAAGACATATCTAGAAACTTATTAAGGTATGTTCATGTCTAAACTAACTTACATAATAACAACTCAAACACAGGTTTCTCCACCTGTGTTTTTTGTATTCCACGTCAAAAGAGATTTGTCGGAGATTCCCTCTATTCGTTAATTAAGCGTGATACATTCAGGGAATAATTCTCTTGATGTTAATTTCAGGTATTCATCTCCTTTTGTTCCAAATATCTCATAATATCCAATATTATCCGCAAGCTTATGTTTTATCTTTTCTTTTTCTGCTACTGTAGCCGTATATTTGTCAATATTAAATGCACCTTCACTTCTTCCATATAGAAACTCAAGGTCTGCATAAATAGCATCATAATACGCATAGTCAATAGGCGTCATATATCTTTCTTTTTCTAATATTATTTTCTTTGCTTCATCCAAGATGATGTCTGCCAGACGATGCTCTTTCTTTTCCATCTGTAATTTTCCCATATGACATAGTGATTTATATTCCACAGGATTAAAATACTGTGCTTTTTCGTAATACTTAAACGCTTCGTCATTTCTTTTTTGCATCTTCTTTAAGTATCTGGCATAAAAATATAGTTGCTCACATGCATATTCCTTATGTTCCATCCCTCTTAACATCATATAATAATTTCCGATGGCATCATTTTTTACTTTTGAGCCATTACTATTTTCAGATATTACGGCTTTTAACCAATATGCGATTGTATATCCAGGCTCTTGTTTTAATGCTGTATCTAACAGTTTTACACATTTCTCATCATTGAGCAGTTGACGATGTTTTAATACCTTGCAGGTGTCATTCATGCACCTTCCAAGGTATGCCATTGCATATAGATATATATAATAATTAAACTTCATATTTGTCATTTCAACATACGCATTTACAATGTGGTCCTGTGCTGCCTGCTGTATATCTAAATCTGTTTGATAATAATCGTTCATAAAACTGATTGACGCGATTCTATGAAATGCAAGATTGTGTTTTATATAAATGTCTCCAATAGTTTTTAATGCATTTACATCATCTCTTGCTGCTACTTCATCAAATAAAGTACTTTCTATTACATCAAGCCAAAAATGGAGATATTTTTTCCATATTTCTTTTTCTTTATTTGTTTCCATATTGAAAGATTTTACATTTTTGATAATCGTATCATCTACTAATATTGCATCAGGAAATACTTTTTTCAAATATTTTATTTCTTCTGGTTTGATGTTTTGGATAAGAATCAAAACAGCATCATAATCATATGAATTTCTGTTTTTGAAACTTCTAACCTGTTTCTGCGTGATTGTATATGTGCAAATTCCAGTTAATTGAAATAATTCGGTCCAGAAATATTGTTCTTTAATATTGCTCTTATCATATATAATCTTAATGGCTTCTATCATTTATTTTCTCCTTATTGCTATTTTCTTATATATTTAATATGCTGAATTTTATGTATAATTTTGCCTAAAATAAAAATGTCGAATTTTTTAGAACTTGTATACATAACAATAAAATTGTATTATACTTGATTTATATTTAGAAATGGAGGTACAAACCAATGGCAAGGACAAAGAAAGTAACACGTGCATCAGAAGAAATTGTAAAGAAAATCAGAGAGACGGATACTGCTATTGAGGAAGCAAAAGAAAATGTAAAATCACTTCGTTCACAGAAAAAACAGTTGATGAAAGAATTAAAAGTAACTCAAAAAGAAGAAGAAAAAATAAAAGAAATGGAAGATATCAAAAACCTCTTAGAGCTGATGAAAGAGAAGGATATATCCGTAGAGGACTTGAAAAAATTAGTTGAGTAAGTAAATATAGCCGGGGGAGTAGTATTTCCCCGGCTATTTCTTTAATATCACTTACTTTCCATTTTTCTCTTCTTATTTATCGTTATTTTCTGCCCATCCAGTAATTTTACATTCTTTTTTCAACCATTCCTTTGCTTCTCTATCCTTATTTACAAAACACGACCACACTTTCTTAGCGCAATCCAGATTATCAGCGGCCTTATCAATCAGGTCCCACATTGCTTCATAAGAAATCGAGAACTCAAAATCGTCCTCATTACAATTGCGGGGATAGTAAGCATCAATAACAATTGGAATCAGCTGCCCTCTCATTCCTTGGTAATAACCCTCTTCTGTCTTTAGTTCAAGCCCAAGTGCTTCACATACGATTTCTTTAGGATTTTCAAACAAAACTTTCATACATTTTGCGATTGGCTTACACTCATCATCAAACTCAAGTGTCAGTCCGATATCACGCAGCATAGAGTCCGTATTATTGATGACTTTCACCATAGCCAATGCCTTCGCGTAGATTAATGACCTGTCTATTTTCTGTTCTTTTTCCATATTTTTTTCTCCTTTTTTTTAGTTATCTATAGTATGCTGAAAAATATTGCAAAAAGTTATTCATTTTTACAAAAAAAATAATGTCATGTGTTTGTACACATGACATTATTTTTATTTTACAGTAACTCTACATTTTAGTTTATATGTTCTGTCGACTACACAGTTTACATATGTTGTTCCTTTTTTTACACCTTTTACGTATACCATGTTATCTCTTATATCGTAGCTCGTTCCTCTGTCTACCGTGGCAATACCCTTATTTGAAGAGCTGTATCTTGCGTATGAAGATTCGCTATCCATACCTGTAACTTTCAATGCTACGCTCTGTCCACGTTTAATAGTTACAGAGTTCTTTGAAAATTTTGGTACAGCTGCGCCTTTCTTTACTGTAATTGTGCATATATATTTCTTTCCATTGTATAAAGCAGTGATTTTTGATGTTCCTGCTTTTTTGCAATAAAAATCAACTTCAGAAATTTTTCCGGTATATGGTCTTTCTGTATATAATGGAGTCTGATATACAAGTGATACGACTGATGTATTACTTGAAGTCCATTTTACTTTACCATTTACATTTCTTAATGCCACAAAGCCCTGTGCGCCAGGTTCTCTTGTAATTGCTGTGCGTGAAAGTGCTGTCTGCGAATAATTCTTAGTTGCTGCATTCACAGACACAGATGAAATAAGCATACATGCTATTGCTGCTAAAGCAACAATTTTTTTGAGCATTGTTTTCATGATTTTAACCTCCTTATATATTATTATTTTTTTTGTTGCATTTTTAATATGCAAAATCCTGAAAAATATAAAAATCGAAGAATGATTACACAAATTTTTATTTTTTCGGCATATTAAAGATATAAAAACCGATATGCATTCAGGAGGAAAATTTATGCAGAACTATCAGATTAGAAAAAAAATTCACCCAAAACAGCATGTCGCTGTTCTTTTAAAAGAAGACTACGAAAATGGAAATCTTACATACGGAATTGTAGATGAAATTTTAACAAAAACAGAAACACATTACAGGGGAATTAAAGTGAAAATCAAGCCGGAAAATGAGACAGAAGAAGAAAAAGAAATCCGAAAAGAAAGTCCAGATTACCGCCTCGTTGGCAGGGTAAAAGCAATTCTTCCAAAACAGAAAGTGAAGTGACCTGGATGGCTGAAGGATATATTTACATAATGACAAACCCATGTCTACATGACATGGTCAAAATCGGCTATGCCTCCGATGTGGAGGCTCGCCGAAAACAGTTAAGCACTACTGCACTTCCTTTCGAATATGAGATATATGCAACATACGAGACATCAGGGCAACTGGAGGATAAGAAACTGCACGAGCTGATAGACACACTGAACCCAAAGCTGCGTCTCGCCAAGAACCGTGAATTCTTTGCTATGTCAGCAGAAAAGGCTTATCGATTGCTTGAGGCCATCGCCATCATATCAGGCAGCGCTGACAAATTGAAGCGCGTGGCTCCGATGCAAGACGAATACGTAGTAACCAGCACAAGAAAACAGACCCACTGCCAAGGCAGCAGCGGACGAAAAAGACCGGCAATTAATTTTAAAAAATGCGGTATACCAGTCGGTGCCGAACTTGTGTTTATTGATGACAATTCCGTCAGAGTGACTGTAGTAGATGCGGAGAAAAATAAAGTTGAGTATAATGGTACGATTACTTCTCTTTCACCGCTTGCCGAAAAGCTGCGTAATGTATCAGCCATCCAGGGAACTTCTGTTTTTACGTATAATGGGAAGAAAATTACGGATATTGCAGAGGAAACGCAGTGGATGCAAGAAAAAACAAATGAAAAATATTGACTATAGGTGCAAAATCTGTTATATTTTTCTTACAATTTCATACGCAAAAATTCTGAGAGAGTCTGGTTATTGTTATGCAGCAGCTTCTCAGACCCCTTAACAAAAAGACACTTCTCAAGGCAGTGTCTTTTTGTTTTATCTTCTTTTGTCTTCTATTATTTGATTTTGTATGCTATAGTATACATACAAGTATTGAAACACGAAGGAAAAAACTTATGAATTTTAAGAGAAATGAAATAGATATTAAAAGATTGTTTTAGATAAAAATTTAATTTATCATATTTGAATTGTAAAGGTTATTTAGCTTATATAAAGAAAGGAGCATGGATATGTCAATTCCAAGTAGTCTTGGCGATTTAGAAGCCATGGAGCGAGAGATGTTTGATGAGTATAATGGTGAAGGACAGAAATATAAATCAGATGACGAATTTTACAGTGATTTGCTTGACAATGAATTTTGTGAGGACTTACCAGAAGAATCAGCAGAGAATGGATTAGAAACACAAATGGAGTATTTCCTGGTGCAGCACATAATTGACGATGAATTGGTTTCTTCTTTGATGACGCCACAAAGACTCATTGATTACATCAATATGGACGATTGCCACGGAGAATCATATGAGATTTTCGACTGTATGAGTGAATTTGGAAAAGTCAAACCACTCAGATACAAAGGCTGGCAGCCAGGATGCCTGATTGAGGTTGTGGACGAGGCCGGCAAAGTCGTTCTTCGTGGATATGGAGAGGACCACTAGAAAAAATAAGTGTCAGCGCTCGTATATATCTTCCTATGTAGTAGAAAAGACCGGGTTTTCCGGTCTTTTCGCTTTACGTGGAATAAAAAAGAAGCCTCCCGTCAGAAGCTTCTGATAAAGTGTTGTATCACAATATAAGCTGGCTTATTCGCTCTCATATCGCTCAACCACTTTTTTATTTTGAGTATACTATATACATGAAAGCCAGTGTTATTCAACACCTCTCTCATTCTATTTAATTATACTCCAAACAGGAAACAAAGTCAACAACTTTCTGGTGAATCAGATATATTTTCCGTATATATCGTCAACCATCTGCGTCATATTTAAATATAAGAAATTCTGCTCGTACACATCCGTATGACGTTTCAGGAAATCCTTTCCTTCTGCCGGGCAGATGCCGGTGCAGATTTTTCCTTTGTAGATATAACTGTACAACAACACCTCTCCTCTGTCATACAGCTTTCTGATACAGTTGTATACTTCATACAGCATCAAGTTGCACTGTTTCATTTGAATAGTACATGTGTAATCCAGATTGAGATGCGAGAAATCCCTGGAATGTGACAGGCTCTCGAAATTTGCCTTATTTTTGTCAAACTGGTGAGTCAGATTTCTCAAAATCTTCTCTTCCAGACTTTCGACAAATAAATGACTTACTTTTTCTTTTACAATGTCATAGTATGAAACCTGCTCGTCTGCACAGCTGCAAAGAACGTCATTATAGCTGTCACTTACAGTAATAACCGAAACCTTTCTTTTATTGTATCGCAGATTTGTCAGAAGCGGTGTCATGTCCTTGTCATTAGACATAATCATAAACTCGTCAATGTTATTGTTTTTATCATACATCGCTGTTAAAACATCAATCGTAATCTGCAAATCAGCAAAATTCTTTCCCTGATTGGAGGTATGTATTGTTTCAACACCGTAAGACTGCAGCAATGACTGATGATAAGAATCATGCATATCATCGTTATCAAAATTGCAATATGCAGCAATCTTAACAAGCCTGCGGTTTCTCTTCTTGCACCATTCTCTGATTTTTTCAAAGAATCCGTCTCTTACAGCATTTCTTTTCTCTTCCAGAAGATTTTTGTAAACGTTTTCATAGTCAATAAATAGCGCTACATTGTATAACTCTCTTCCCATCATTTCATCTTCGCTAATTTCTCTTTCTTTGTTTTCCATTTTTTAAATTTCCTTTCTTTATGTAAAATTTTTTAAAATTAAGTTACATTTTTAATGTGCGAAGAAAACGGAAAAATAGAAACAAAAAAAGCAAAGCAGGCTTTTATTGCCTGCTTAAATACTCTGTATTAACTTGTGTATTTACTTATTTCATGATTAACCGGCGTTTTTGCCTGCTCCCGCAATGTTTCAACTACTTCGGTTAATGGAAATGACAGTCCATTTGATTTAAACATCAGCGATTCCTCACAGTCTCCGTAGAGCAAATCATACTGAAGCAGAGCTTCAATATATAGATTTAACGACTTAGATGTTGCTTCTTTAACCGCCCGAAGATTGCTTGCCCTGATTTCCAGGCTATCGGCAAAACCGTCAAGGTAATGCCCGCACTCTTCTTCTGAGATATCTGCAAATTCTTTTTTTAATTCTTTTTTCATTACTTTTTCAAGGTCATCTGTTGATATATATATTTGAATTTCGTCAGAATCCTTAAGAAAAACAATCTGGAATTTTACACTGCTGAACAGCTTATTTAATCCACTTACGATTACAACATCGCTTTCCGGAATTGCGTAGATATCATCAGATTCACTGATTGTTGCCAGGACCGGTTCTGTTTCGTCGTCTTTTGAATCCGTTAAAACTTCCATCGGCTCAAAGATAGTGGCGATTACATTGATGTATTCCAGAATATCCAACCAGTCGTTTTCGTATGTTGACCTGAAGAGATATTTAGTCAAGCCTACATCCATGTTTTGTAGTTCTACTGTATGCATTATTATGCCTTCCTTACATATTATATATTTGAAATTAATATGCGGGATTTTTTGGAGGATGGAATAGGAAGATGGCTGCAATATTTTTTAATTCCATTTTTCTCTTCATCTGTACAGCTGAAACTTCCTGCTTATCTCATGTGCCACATCATCCGGCAGCGGTCTGAACCCAATGCATGTCAGTGTCCTTCCGACGCCATTTTCATCCACCTCTTCCGGTTCCAGCTCCGTCAGGCAGTTGTCCTTAATCAGGAAGAAATCTTTCCCCTCTTCCATTCCAAGTTCTTCCGCCATCTTCTTCGCCTTCAGTATCTGATTCCTGTTTCTTGCTTCACATACTGTTTTTGTGAAAATCCCGCAAATCCAATCATTGTAAGTCTCAGTGTCTATTTTTATCTTAAATACATATTCGCCGTTTTCATTTTTTTTTATCTTATTTTTATCGCATTTCGCATCTCTAAGTGGCGCTGTCAGAAACGCCATGGATGCATGAGATACCTGTGCTGCCATTTTACCGGCAGACATATTTAAGTCTTTTCTTGCAATTATTAATTGCCGCATGCGTTTTTATCTCCTTTTTTAATTATTATTTTTGCTCTTTAACAAATTCCTCCAGACCAAACAGGCCTCCTTGTATGTCAGCGCTACATCCGCTTTCCAAAATGTCTTTATAGAGCTCTTCGTCAGTGCTTTCTTTAATCATTTTACCATACTCTTCAGGGTGTTCTTCGTACCACTCCTTTACTTCTTTTAATTTTTTGAAATCAGACTTATTTATAATGATTCCCATAATAATTAATTTCCCTTTTTATTTTCCATATTCATCACTTCTTGCTTTTACCATGACAAACCCGTCTATTCCATCTCTTGTATCTACACTTGCACTTTCTTTTTTTAGCTCTTCAATCAATTCGTCTTTAGTCATGCATATATCCATTTTGGCAGCTTCTTCCGGGTGTTTATCAAGCCATTTTCTCGCTTCTTTAAACTTGTTATTGTCTCGTTTTGTTCTCAAAATCCCCATTATTATGTTTACCTCCATTTTTGATTATTTTTTTCTTATCATGTTTTTTAGTCTCCAATTTTCATTTTCGGTTCGGTTCCTTTTCGGCTCCTTTTTTGGCTCCTTTTTTGTTCTTATATTAGTATGCTGAATTTTGAGATTTTTTTGAGTTTCTTTTTATTCTTTGCTTTCTTTATTTTCTTTTTGTGCAGCAAAAATGTACAGCAAAAAGCAGCCGGCTTCGCCGGCTGCGGTATA
>UMCO01053160.1_pt1 | contig 11524 bp, 10 predicted proteins | sample 1964251 | NCBI WGS metagenome assembly UMCO01 (sample SAMEA4835970, study PRJEB28245) | human gut metagenome | biome: gut microbiome; material: fecal sample | place: Denmark | collected 2008
CGGAGCGATACATCATATTGGAAATATTCATAAGTATGCAAGACGGGAAGACATTCCGGAACATACAATGTTTGTTATCACAACGGATGGAATGGAGAATGCCAGCCGCTATTATAGTAGCAATAAAGTGAAACAGATGATTGAGCGGCAGAAAATAAAATATGGCTGGGAGTTTCTATTCCTTGGAGCCAATATTGATGCTGTGGAGACAGCCAGTTTATTTGGCATTGATGAGGACAGAGCAGTTAACTATCAATGTGACAGCGAGGGAACTGCTCTAAATTATGAAGTAATCAGTGAGGCAATCAGTGCTGTCCGATGCAGTGTACCATTGGGTTCAAACTGGAAAAAGCGCATTGACGAGGATTTTAAAAAACGTGGCAATCGTGAGTAAGTAATTTTCTATGGTTCTTGTACCTGTAGATAAAGTTCTGCGTTCTTGTTGTCCCTCTGTATGTGTGCTATAATTATTAAATTTAGAGAAAGCTGTGAAAGAAGGTGCAGATGGTATCCTGCTGGCCCCGGCAAATTCGAATTCACTGGTAGATAGCTGTGAGAAAGTTAGAAAGAAAAAGATTCCAGTTGCTTTAATTGATTCTTCGATTAACAGTACAGAATTTGATGTCTGCTACATGACTGACAACATAGATGCGGGGGAGATGGCAGCGAAAGAAATGCTTACGATGCTGCATGATACAGGCAATTCTCCGCAGGAATCATTAGAGGTTGGAATCTTGTTGTCGTCAGATGCTTCACAGGCGATGGTAAATCGGGTTTCGGGATTCTTAGATTACTGGGCAAAATACGCACCAACAAAATGGGAGATTACAAAAGATATTGCTTTAAATGGCGGGGATGTGAAAAAAGCAGAGTCGGATGCAGCGAAATTATTGAAGAAAAATGAGAATATAAAGGGAATTTATGGATGTAATAATACATCTACAGTGGGGATAGCAAAGACACTTACAAAACAAAAACGAACGGATATTGTTATGGTCGGATTTGATATGGCAGAGGAGACAAAACAGTTTATTAAAGACTCGGATTATCGAGGAGTTTCCTTAATGCAAAAACAAGACCAGATGGGATATCTGGGAATAGGGACTTTGAATTCCCTTATCAATGGAAAAAAATCCGAGCAAAAATATTTTGATACCGGGGTTATTATGATTGATTCTGATTATCTTATGGAGAAAAAAGAAAAGAAGCGTTATATAGGCTTATCAAGCACAGACGCCCTGACAGGAATCCTAAACCGCAGAGCATTTCAGGTAGAATTAGAAGAACAAATCCGTAAAAAAGAACCGGGATTTTTCATATTTATTGATGTAGATAACTTTAAATCCTATAACGACACCTACGGACATAATAACGGAGATTTATGCCTGAAACACTTCGCCAAAGCAATACAGGAATGTTTCCCGGAAGGAAGTATACTTGGCAGATATGGTGGAGATGAATTCGTGGTTTATCTAAAAGATGTTACAAAAGAATCTGTATATATTTATATGGAAAAATTCCAGAAAATGATTGAAGATCTGACTCTTGCAACAGGTGAGCAGGTACATTTGTCAGCCAGTGCCGGAGGCGCGGCATTCCCTGAACAGGGAGAAGACTTTATATCGTTGTGCAGAAGTGCTGACGTAGCATTATATAATGTGAAACAGAATGGTAAAGCGGCTTTTAAGATAAAATAGGAGGTCGCAGCAGGTAAGGGAGACTGGATTCGCTCAAGTATTATGCCCGCAGAGCGAGATAATCCGCAGACTGCCAGATAAGAAAAAACATTGGAGAAGTTTATGAATACAAGAGAAGAAGCAATAAAATATGGTTTATCCTTTGCGAATACCTATGTAGAAGCACCATTTCGTGATCAGAACTGGCAGCTTGTACGGGTGAAGGGAAGTAAGAAAGCATTTCTGTGGGTTTATGAAAAGGATGGATTCATTCATTTGAATGTGAAAGTAGAGCCAGAGTGGAGAGACTTCTGGAGAGAGGTGTATTCATCAGTTGTTCCGGGGTATCACCAGAATAAAAAGTATTGGAATACGCTTATCCTTGACGGAACGATACCGGAAAAAGAAGTGAAACGAATGATTACAGAAAGTTACGATATTGTAACAGACAGCCCGACAAAGAGAATCTATGAGGCAGTAAAAAAGATTCCAAAAGGACACGTTGCAACTTATGGACAGGTAGCGGCAATGGCTGGAAATCCGAAAATGTCACGAGCAGTCGGTAATGCCCTCCACAAAAACCCTGATCCAGAAAATATCCCATGTTTTCGTGTTGTAAACTCTAAAGGAGAACTCGCAGGAGCATTTGCATTTGGCGGAGAAGGAGAGCAGGCGAAACGCTTGGAGGAAGACGGCGTAGAGGTAAAGAACGGGAAAGTAGACCTAAAAAAATTTGGGATAAATAGTAATTAGCACAGGCAAGGAAGCTGTCTTTGGCGGCATTTGCTCCAGTACCAACGAATAGAAACCAGAAAATCAAATCACAGCCTGTTGGAAAAAATTCTCAACAGTATTTTTATGCCGGTTGGCAGAATGTTCTTGAAATTGAGGTTCTGTAAAAAGAACCGGAGAAGAAAAATCATAAAGACTAAAGAAATATAAGCGTATTAAATTGAGGTGCAGATGGAATCCTCAAAATGGAAGTATTGAAAATCTGAGTTACTGCAGGCCAAACAGACGCCACGAGAAAGAGAAACCTATATTTGTGATTTTCGTCGCTGCGGGTTGGTCTGTTTGTTCCTCCTCCCTACAAATCACTATTTATCTCTTGTTAACTTGTGAATCCATTTATAGCTTCGGAATCTCAAGAAAATCGGAAGTCCCTTAAATATCTGGTCAGACTGCAGGCAGATCACTACCGCAGGAATCGGCCATTTCCACCAAAAAGCAGCGGAGAGAGACAGTGGAAGTACAATGCCCCAGGTACTGATCATATTGACATAGAGTGAAAACTTTGTATCCCCTGCACCACGGATGATTCCAGAACCAACAGGCATCTGGTATGCCATACCAACCATAACTATTGCCATAATGATAATGAGCTGTTCTGCAAGTTGAGCTGCTGTCGGACTTAATGTATACTGTGCCAAAAGGAAATCTTTTGTGAAATAAAGAACGGCACCAAGAATTATTCCAATGCCTACATCAAGTACAGAAAGTGTTCTTGCCGCAGCTTTTACCTCGTCCAAATCTCCCTTGCCGACTGCCTTACCCATCATAACGGAAGAAGCAGAGGACATAGCAAGTACAACAACTTTCATATACTGATAAAATGTACTTGCAACAGAATTTGCCGCGATTGCATCGGAACTCAAATGCCCGAGAATCGCTGTCTGCATCGGTACGGAAATCGCCCATAACATGCCGGATATGAAGACAGGAACAGCCACTTTCACATAATCCGAACGCAATAATTTATCAATGTGAAATACTGCCTTGTCTGAAAATAACTTTAACTTTTTATCTATTTTTATCACATAAATAAATACAATAAGGAATTCTAAACATCTCGATATCATTGTACCAATCGCTGCACCTCTGATTCCTAATTCAGGGAAGCCAAATCGCCCGTAAATCAAAGTATAGTTAATACTTACATTTACGACTAAAGAAACACACGATATCACAAATGCAATTCGTACCGTCTCCACACTGCGAAGCGCAGACAGAAGCACCTGTGTCACAAGATACAAAAGAAATGTATACTTTATAATCTGCAAATAACTTCCTGCCTCAGACAAAATCGCCGTATCAGACGTAAAAAATCCTAAAATTGCGCCTGAAAACAGTGAACATAAAAGAATCAAAAAGATTCCCAGACAAAATGCAATCTTTAAAACTATTCCCGTAATCTGCCGGATTGGTTCCATCCGTTTCTGTCCCCAATATTGCGAGGCAATAACAACCAGCCCATCACCGATAACAACTGCCGCCTGTTGGATAAGGAAAAATACCTGATTTACCAACGCCGCACCAGAAAGAGCATTCTGACTGTACGCTCCAAGCATGATGTTATCGGCCATATTCACGCTATAAGAAATAAGGTTCTGCAATGAAATAATAATAAGCAGCGGAAATAATGCTACGTAAAAATTTTTATCGTGGGAGAAAAATGTTTTTTTCATAAAAAATAGCCTTTCTGTAGATATAAATCAGTATCAGTGGGGCATTCTTGAACTCTTGTCTTCTTCCTCAAATCTCTCCAACTGATTTCACGAGCTGCCAATGAGCAGAACTCAGGGAGATAAATAAAGCATATTTGTGACTTTAGTCGCTGCGGTTTGAATGCTCGCTTTACGCGCTCGCATCCAAACCTTGCTCCAAGGCCACAAATATGCTTTATTTATCTTCCTGAGTTCGTCTGCTTCGCCAGCTCTCGGTAAATCAGGCTTTTTTTGCTCCGAAATATTCTTTGGTGAGCTTTACAACTGTTCCCGATAAGAGGAATACAGCAATCAAGTTCGGTATGGACATAAGTCCGTTAAATGTTTCTGCGATACTCCATAATAATCCCAAGTCTACCGTTGCTCCGAGAATCGCAACAAGTGAGTAGACAATCATAAACGGACGAATTGTTTTTGTCCCAAAAAGGAATTCGATGCAGCGGGAGCCGTAAAGTCCCCATCCGATTGTAGTGGAGAATGCGAAACAGCAAAGTGCAATGGCTGTAAAGATGGATACCCATCCGCCATAAGTTGCAGTGAAGCCCTGAATGGTCAGTTCAGCACCGGCCGCTTGTCCGTAAGGAACATTAATGCCGCTGCATAAAATAATTAAGGCGGTCAGTGTACAGATAACGATTGTATCTGTAAATACTTCAAAGATACCGAATAATCCCTGTTTTACAGGCTGGGAGGTATCTGCTGTTGCGTGAGCGATGGAGCCGGTACCAAGACCCGCTTCGTTAGAGAAAATACCTCGTGATACACCCTTTTTCATACTGGTGAATAAAGTTCCTACCATTCCACCGGTAAATGCTGCCGGATGAAATGCTCCTTCAAAAATAGACTGGAATACAGCCGGTATCTGCTGTATGTTTAAAATAACAACACCAAGTCCGAGAAGGATGTAAAGCAGCGCCATAAATGGAACTAAAGTTTCTGTTACTTTTCCGATTCGGCGGATACCACCGATAAGAATTAAGGCAACAGCGATAGCAATAACAATACCGATTACAAGGTTGATGGTAGAAAGACTGCCTGATGAAGCAAGGTTAAAGTTGAGCATCAGTGAATCAATCGCAGTTACGATTGTGTTGACCTGTGTTGCATTTCCTGTACCAAATACGGTCAGAACACCGAAAAGGGAAAAGAGAAAGGCAAGCCAGTGCCAGTGTTTGGAAAGTCCATTTTTGATATAGTACATTGGACCGCCAACCCAGTCACCCTGTGAGTTTTTTTCACGGAAGTGTACAGCGAGTGTTACTTCAGAATATTTGGTACACATTCCAAGAAGGGCAGATATCCACATCCAGAAAACGGCTCCTGGTCCGCCAATCGTGATCGCACCGGCTACACCGGCAATATTTCCCGTTCCAACGGTTCCGGCAAGTGCGGTACATACCGCCTGAAACGGAGTGATTGATCCATCCGCGGCTTCTGATTTATCAAAAATCCGTCCTAAAGTATTTTTGATAGAGTAAGGAAACTTTCGAATCTGAATGAATCCTGTTCGAAAACTGAGATAAAGTCCAACACCAATGATACAGACCATTGCTGGAATACCCCAGATAAAGTTGTTAACAGCGCTGTTAACGGCTTCTATTGTTTTTAGCATTAGTACAGTCCCCCTTTAGCTTACTAAAGTAAAGATTATACCATTGTTTTATTAAATAACGCAAGAGTTTTACTCTTGTTTTTTTCTGAAATTTGTTTTATACTGTAAAAAGTTCAATATAAGACCAGAGCGTGTTTGAAAAATGCTTTCTGCAAATTGCGATGTGCAGGTTGCTGGAATGATTTTTCAAACACGCTCCAGGGGAGCTTGTCGTTTTAGGAAGCTGAGAGTAAGGTTGTGCCTTAGACCCTTGAACCTGTTTGGATAATGCCAGCGTGGAAGAGTTTGCAAAAGAACTTTCAATAAAAAGTTTATCAGGAAGATTTTAAAAGCAGCGTCAGCATTATTTGCTGGCCTTTTTCTTTTTTATCTGCAGGAACTTTTAATATGAAGACATAAATTCTTTTTTAGATATAGCCAATGGCAGATTGCAGATCAGAAAAGAATAGCAGACTTTTTATGCGGCGTAAATACAATATTTATACAAGATATATGGAGGAATGAAGAATGAATGCAAGTGTAGCAATTCAGGTTTTACCATCTGTACAGGATGAAGAAGAAGTAATCCGTATCGTAGACGAGGTCATTGATTACATCAAATCCACAGGATTAAACTATTATGTAGGACCATGTGAGACATCAATTGAAGGCGATTATGATACTTTAATGGAAATCGTAAAGAACTGCCAGTTAGTGGCAGCAAAAGCAGGATGCAAAGCAATGAACACTTATGTTAAGATTTCTTACAAGGCGGAAGGAGACGTGCTGACCATTGACAAAAAGGTTACAAAGCATCACCAGTAAGCTTCCAGCAGTAGTAGCATTATGCCTTCTGATTCTGCTCTGGCAGTTTTTATGCCAGAGTGGGGCAGTTCCGGCATACATGCTGCCTTCTCCCGTGCAGGTGATAAAAGCGTTAGTGACTGATTTGCCAACGATATTAAAACATGCCAGTGTTACGTTGCAGGAAGCCTTTTACGGACTGTGTATCGGTGTTGGTTTAGCATTTGTTATGGCAACATTAATGGATCATTTTCAGATACTTAACAAGGCGTTGTATCCGATTCTGATTATCACACAGACGATTCCGACAATCGCTATCGCACCATTGCTTGTGCTGTGGATGGGATTTTACATGGCACCGAAAATTACTCTTGTTGTAATCACAACTTTTTTCCCAATTACAGTAGGCTTGCTTGACGGGTACAAGAGCGTGGATAAGGATTCCATTGATCTCATGCGGGCAATGGGAGCAACCAAAATACAGATATTTTTCCATGTGAAGTTTCCGACTGCATTGCCGCAGTTCTTTTCTGGTTTAAAGATTTCTGCTTCTTACGCAGTTGTAGGAGCGGTTATTTCTGAATGGCTCGGGGGATTTGAGGGACTTGGTGTTTACATGACAAGAGTTTCAAAGGCATATGCTTTTGATAAAATGTTTGCAGTTATTATTTTTATTGTCATTATCAGTCTTCTTTTAATGGGAGCGGTCAATCTCATCAAAACACTCTCTCTGCCGTGGGTGAGAGTGGAGAAAAAGGAAGTTTTGGAATAAAAAAAGATATATTTGGATATTTAAAATATCCTATATTAAAATCACATTCAAAGTAATCTATATGGATATATAATAGCATCCAAAAGAATCCATATGGGCATATATAATAATATCCAAAAGAATCCATATGGGCATATATAATAATATCTAAAAGAATCCATATGGGCATATATAATAATATCTAAAAGAATCTATATGAGTACACATAATAATATCTAAAATAATCTATGTGATTTTGTACAAATAGTATCTGAAAATTTACAGGAGGAAATTATGAGAAAGTTAAACTGGAAAAAAATTGTTGCAGGAACTTTGAGTGCAGTAATGTTATTATCTGTAACTGCATGTGGTTCTTCTAGCACAAAGAGCGAGAGTGCAAGTACAGAAGCAGGTAAAAAGGAGCTTACAAAAGTAACATTCTGCCTTGACTGGACTCCAAATACAAACCACACAGGAATTTACGCAGCAAAGGCACTTGGTTATTACGAAGATGCCGGGCTTGATGTTGAAATCGTACAGCCACCGGAAAATGGAGCGGCAACCATGTGCGCATCTGGTCAGGCTCAGTTCGCCATCGAAGCACAGGATACAATGGCAGCCGCACTTGATTCCGATGACCCCCTTGGAATCACAGCCGTTGCAGGACTGATTCAGCATAATACATCAGGAATCATTTCCAGAAAAGGAGATGGAATTACCAGCCCGAAAGGACTTGAAGGAAAGACTTATTCCACATGGGAATCTCCAATCGAGCAGGCTACTTTAAAAACAGTTATGAAAGATGAGGGAGCAGACTTCAGTAAAGTAAAATTAATCCCTAACAACATCACAGATGAGCCAGCTGCATTAAAAGCAAACCAGACAGACGCTATCTGGGTATTCTACGGATGGGGTGGAATCAACGCAGAAGTAGAAGGAGTTGACTGTGACTACTGGAACTTCAAAGATATCGACTCTGTATTTGATTACTACACACCAGTTATGATCGCAAACAATGACTTCTTAAAGAACTCACCAGATGAGGCAAAAGCATTCCTTGCAGCAACCAAAAAAGGATACCAGTACGCGATTGATAATCCAAAGAAAGCAGCAGACCTTCTTATCGCAGGAGATGACACAGGTTCCTTAAAAGGTTCTGAAGACTTAGTATATAAGAGTCAGGAATGGCTTTCTAAACAGTATGTAGCAGATGCAGACAACTGGGGAGTTATTGACGAGACAAGATGGAATAACTTCTACAAATGGCTCGCAGAGAATAAACTGACTACAAAAGACCTCACAGGAAAAGGTTTCTCAAACGACTATCTTCCTAAATAATTTGCAGGGATGGGCGAACAGACAGACGAGCCGCCAAAGACAGAAAAGCGAATCGCCATATAGCCATATCTGTGATTTTCGTCGCGGCGCGTTGAATATTCGCTTATACGCTCATATCCAACACTTGCTCCCAGACCACAGATATGGCTATATGGCGATTCGCTTTTCGTCAACTTTGTCTGTGGCAAATTATTAGAGAAAGGATAATATAATGGTTCTTTTAAAGGCTGAACATATTACAAAAAAATATAGTGGAAGAACTATAATCAAAGATATTAATATCGAATTGCATAAAGGAGAACTTATTTCACTTCTCGGAGTCAGCGGTTCTGGAAAGACAACTCTTTTCCATGTCCTTTCTGGACTGACAACTCCAGAGGAGGGAAGGGTATTGCTTAATGGTGAAGATATTACTTCTAGGCCAGGACAGATTAGTTATATGCTCCAGAAAGATTTACTTTTTCCACATAAAAAAATAATCGACAACACGGCATTACCGTTGGTTCTTCATGGAATGAGCAAAAACGAAGCAAGAAAAAAAGCACAGATGTATTTCAAAGACTTTGGACTTGAAGGAACAGAGTATCAATATCCTTCCCAGCTGTCCGGAGGTATGCGCCAGAGAGCAGCCCTGCTTAGAACATATCTTTCTTCTAATGGAGTTGCACTTCTTGATGAACCATTTAGTGCACTGGATACCATTACGAAAACAGCAATTCACAGATGGTATCTTGAAGTTATGCAGCATATTGATTTATCTACAATTTTTATAACACATGATATTGATGAGGCAATCCTTCTTTCAGACAGAATTTATATTCTCAATGGAAAGCCTGGAGAAATTCGAGATGAGATTATCATTAAAGAAAAGAAACCACGGGCGGAGGATTTTTATCTCACAGATGAATTCCTTGCATATAAACGGGAAATAATAGCGAAACTTTAGAAGTCCGGCTTGCCTGGTGGAAACAACGCTAATGCTTATCAGTGATAAATGGAAAGTTCTTGTTCAAAACCTATACTCGATGCGATGTCAGAGTGGGGAGAAAATTATCAAAACATGAAGGAGAAAGAAGTGTGAGTGAGAAATCAATAGAAAGTAACGGTATGAATAATGGTAGTAATAGAAAGAATGGAAATGTCAGAGAATCATTTAACAGTCAGTGGGGATTTATCCTTGCCTGTATCGGTTCTGCGGTTGGCATGGGAAATATATGGATGTTTTCCACAAGGGTTTCGCTTTATGGCGGTGGAGCATTTCTGATTCCATATATTATTTTTGTTGTTCTGATCGGAGCGACAGGTGTTATCGGTGAGATGAGTCTTGGCCGGGCAGCAAGATCTGGCCCCATTGATGCATTTGGCATGATCTGTGAGAAAAAAGGAAAGAGAAAGCTGGGAGAAGCTCTTGGAATGATTCCCGTACTTGGTTCGCTTGCGATGGCAATCGGCTATACTGTAGTTATGGGCTGGATTTTAAAATATGCAGCCGGAACTTTTACAGGAGCAACCCTCGCACCAGAGAGTGTAGAAGATTTCGGTGGGCGTTTTGGCAGTATGGCATCTGCGTTTGGAAACAATGTATGGCAGGTTATCGCGTTAGCTGCCTGTATGGCGATTTTGATGTTTGGCGTGGGAAGAGGAATTGAGAAAGCAAATAAGATACTCATGCCAGTATTTTTTGTGTTATTCGTGATTCTTGGTATTTATGTATTTTTCCAGCCGGGTGCTGCAGATGGGTATCATTACATCTTTCGTGTGGATAAAACCGCATTAATGAACCCTAAAACGTGGATATTTGCTTTAGGACAGGCTTTTTTCTCCCTTTCTGTCGCGGGAAATGGAACACTTATTTACGGTTCTTACCTTTCTGATGAGGAAGATATTCCGGCTTCAGCGGCAAGAGTAGCATTATTTGACACGATTGCAGCGATACTTGCAGCACTTGTCATTATTCCGGCAATGGCAACAACTGGGGCACAGCTTAACCAGGGAGGCCCGGGATTGCTGTTCGTTTACCTGCCAAATCTAATAAAATCAATGCCGGGAAGTACATTGATTGCGATGATTTTCTTTGTTGCGGTACTATTTGCTGGCATGACTTCATTGATTAACCTCTATGAGGCCCCGATTGCTACTGTACAGGAAAAATTACACGTTGGAAGAAAGGCAGCCTGTCTCATTATTGCCGCTATCGGTGTAGTTGTATCTTTGATGATTCAGGGAATTGTATCCGGCTGGATGGATGTCCTTTCAATTTATATTTGCCCTCTTGGCGCAGGACTGGCAGGAATTATGTTCTTCTGGATAGCTGGTAAAAAGTATGTGGAGGTACAGGTCAACAAGGGAAGAAAAAATAAATTTACAGAATTATATTTTCCGATATGTAAGTATATTTATGTGCCGGTATGTATTTTAGTCCTTATACTAGGAATCGCACTCGGCGGAATCGGATGATATAAAGATAAAAATGTAAAATGTATTGGGACGTACCGAGAGGTGCGAGTTATGGAGAGAAAGTTATGAGAAAGTTTAAATATACAATCAAAGAAGAACAGGGAATTCATGCCCGCCCAGCATCTTTCCTGATTCAGGAAGCCAGAACATATGAAAGCAGAATCACTCTTCGGGTAAAAGGAAAAGAAGTAGATGCATCGAATATTATCGCTGTGATGGCATTGGATGTGATGTGCGGACAGAAAGTTGAAGTAGAAATATGCGGAACCGATGAGGGAGTCGCATATCGAGGGATGAAAAAGTTCTTTGAGGAAAACCTTTGAAGAACTTTTGATTTTACAGTAGAACGGACGAATCCGAAGAAGAAAATGGTGTGCATCCCGTCAAGTAGACAATTAAAAAA
>UMCO01114453.1_pt1 | contig 11515 bp, 12 predicted proteins | sample 1964251 | NCBI WGS metagenome assembly UMCO01 (sample SAMEA4835970, study PRJEB28245) | human gut metagenome | biome: gut microbiome; material: fecal sample | place: Denmark | collected 2008
TCGAAGGCTCAGAAGATTCTCAATAGCGCATACGCATTGCAGAAGAGAGCTCTCAACTCGAGCCTCCTTCCTTCTTCTATCATTCCGTCTGCAACACAGCCGGGCGACGTTCTTCAGAAGACCACTTACATGAATGTTCTTCGTGCAACACTCGTGGAGTGGCTCATTCCGGAGTTCTGCACAATGCAGCCGATGGCTTCCCGCCACACCTCCATTCCTTACACTCTGTTCCACTTCGGTGAAGATAAGGGCACTGTAAAGGCAGGTCAGGTGTTCGCAAGCCCATTCGAGCTCGCAAGAGGTGAAGAGAACTACTCTGGCAGCGATGTCAACAATGAGCCTCTCACAGACCTCTACCTCCGTGCTCCTGTTATCCCTACCACAGTCAGAATCATTCCTCATGATGGTGGCTCTACTATCTTTGACGATGGCGAAGGCAAGCTTCAGACTCTGAAAGGGGCTTCCGTTACCGATGTCGGCACCATCGACTATGCAACAGGTGTAATCATTGGCGTTGATGCTAACGCAGGTACCTATGCAAATTATCGCGTGGATAACATTTCAGCTTCTGCTAATACACCGCCTATCTACAGCGAGCTCGCTTGGCTCGACCTTGTTGCAGAGGACAACACTCTGGCAGCACGTTGGTCTCAGGCAGCTGCTTACGATATGCAGCAGCAGTACGGTCTGGATGGTCCTAAGATGCTCGAGGAGCAGGCTACATCTGCAATCGTCAATGAGCTCAACACCAAGGTTGCTCATGATATGTGGCTCAACGCTGCAGCTGGTCAGCCTGTCGTTTGGAGTGCTACACCTCCTATCGGTCAGGGTCAAGCCGGCGACCTCGCTCATGATAATAGTTTTATCAGAGCTATCAATGCAGGTTCTCAGAGAATCTACGACGCAACCGGTCGCATCCGTCCTAACTTCATGCTCGTTGGTTCCAGTGTCATGACTGTTATTCAGGGCATGACTCAGTTTACTCCTGCTAACACTCAGAAGACAACTGGTTCTTACTACGCTGGTACTCTCGGCGATAAGAAGGTTTACTGCTTCAGAGGCGGTATTCCTCACGACCAGTACGTCCTCGGTCATGTTTCCAGCAACGATGTCGAGCCTTCTTATGTATTTGGCACTTACATGCCAGTTACTGCAACTGCTGCTCTTATGGATGCTACATTCACAGGTCAGCAGGGATTCGCAACAGCGAACGCTATGAAGATGGTGAATCCGAAGGCATTCATCCGTGGCGTTGTTACCAACCTGGTATACTAATAAAATTCCAAAAGGAGGATTAACGCTATGAGTTACACGGTTACAATTACCTACACTGCTGCAAATGATATTTACAATATCGATAAGCAGACCCCAAACCTCAAGACGGTTGCTCCTATCCCAGGCTTGTCTTCCAGCACAATGCCTGGTAAGTGGAAGGGACCTTCCAAGGAGTACCTCTATGCTGCCGACGATGCAACTGCACCTGAGTACCTAAAGGAGAATCTGTTCAATCAGAATGGTTCTGGTGTACTCGCCAGCAACGCAAACCTAAGCCTGCTCACTTCTTCCCAGAAAAGATGGCCTGAGTCTACTGCGATGGACCTGATGAACATCTTGCAGGCTTATCTGATTCCTCAGATTCCGATTTACAGAGCATGGCAGACATTTAAGATGACTGCTGACCTTGACGGTGCTTCCAACTCCTTCGACGTTACCACCGCTGCTGAAGCGTCCTTCTACGTTCAAGCAGGCACTGCACTCAAGGACTACGGATTCAAGGTTACTTCTGAAGCAAAAGCAGACGGCGGCAAGGGCTAATTCCAGATAAGGAGGGGTAGTTAGTGCTAAACCCCACAATTCAAGAATATCTGGATGATATGCACCTCGAGGTTCCCTGGACCGAAGGCGAACTAAAACCAGGCGATGACATGAAGCTTCTCATGAAGGCTTTTCGTGAGCTGAAAGAGAAGCTTCATGAATACGCTGATTTGACCGTACCTTATAAGGAACGGATTTCGGTTAAGGACCTAAAGGTTCAGAGCTTTATTTCAGTTAGAAGAGCCAATGTTCCTGCAGGCTTGAACGTAGACAACTCTAGTGTCGGAAATGTATTTACGTCACTTGCAGGAATGGCGGCTGTTCCTAACTCCGGTGCTTATCACGCCTATTTCGACAGATACGTCCAACTGATGCTGTGCCAGACGGTTAAGAACACGGTGTCGGAGGACTTACAATATCTATACGACCAGCAAAATCAATGCCTGTATGTTTCAGCGAACGTTCCTAAACCGACGTACGTCACCATCACTTACATTCCTGAGTATGATGACCCGTCAGAGTTAAAGACAAAGTTCGCGCAGAGTCAACTACGCAAACTCGCCGTAGCGTATATGAAAATTCATGTAGGCAGCAAGCGTCGTAAAGTCAAGTTACCAAATAGTCCTGCACAACTCGACGGCGAAGCTCTACTGTCCGAAGGACTTGAAGAACTGAGAGAAGTCAGGTCTTATCTGGTACAGAACAATACGCCACAGACTGTATTGTAATATTCTAATAGGAGGTAGACCACTATGGCAAAGGATGCTAAGAGAAAGCTTCTCAAGCTCGACAGCTCCAAGAAGAAGGAGAACCTGAATTCTTCCAAGGAATTCGAGGGTACTGTTTATTACAGCCTCGAGGACGTGGAGATTATCACTCAGGCAATCCTTGCAGAGCTCTCGTCTGACCCGTCAATCGGCGTTACAATCACTCCTTCTGACACAGGCGTGGTTCTCAACTGCGTTCCTGAGAATGGTGACGAGTACACCGTCGATGTTGACCTCAACACCGAGACTCTCGCTGAGGAAGAGCCTGCAGTAGAGTAATATCAGCAAGGGAGGAGCAGATATGAGTCTAATCGTCCCTGAAGAAATCGATTACCTGAGACAGCAGTTCAAATTCACTGTTAAACAGGTAGGTGTTCTGTTCCAATACAGATATCCGTTGAATAACAAAATCGATTACTTTAATCAACCTGCTCCTGATGGGTACTCCGAACGCATGCCGGTGTACGGTATATTCGAAGGAGAGCCCAAACTGAAGACGTATAGGAATTTAGGGTGGGTTGTCGAGAAAAGTGACAACCTGCCCTTTCTTATTCATGTACCTTTCGACGTACCTCATATACAGAGGGGTTGTCTTTTTGAGATTGACGGTCAAATAACCGCAATCGAGTCTCGACTGTTTCAGGTTACAGAGTTGTCAACTGGATTGGTGTGTCCTGACCACATTATATGCCAGATTGTTCCGCTCGTAGGTAACTCTCGTCCGCTAACGGAGGAGACAGAAAGAGACCTAAATCGTAAGAACTCTGAACCGAGGCGGTTCTTGAAAGACCAAGGCGGTTCGTAAAGTAGGTGAGATTATGCTTAAACTGAAACTACCAGATAACATCAAGGATTCGGGATTAGCGCTGCCAGAGTCAACTCCGAAGACTCTTGTCCAGATTGAAGGCGAGAATTTGCCGTATGCTTGTCAGTGTCCTTGTTGTGGAGCTCTTTTCAACATTCCGGAAGGATTGCTCTACAAGATTGAAGAAGACACGCTTATCGACGGAGACCTCGGAGCTGAAGCTGCTGAGGGTAAAGCTCGTACCGACATCAATGTGAACATGGTTGAACCTGACTTTGATGAAGGTGTTGTCAGCTCATCTACTCAGGAGTCTAGCACGACCTCCTCAGCTACGGGAGTAGGTGAGGCAGATGATACGTTTATATGATACCGCACTATATGACTACCTGAAAGCCAATTTTGGCGACAACATCGGTATCGTACCAGTAAAAGACTACTGGAACGTAGCAGCAATGCACAAAGAGACCAGGTTACAGTTGCCTGCAGTGGTACTGTTCAGAACAAATGTTACACCGGAGAGGCAACTTCAATCCTGGCCGATAGCTCGTAAGGGCAGAATCGACAGGATTCAGGACCACAAGAAAATCAAGGAGGGAGCAATCCCAATCCAAGCTGATTACACCGTAACTCTGTTGGCAACGACACAAGATGACATCGATGAGCTGACGAGTGAGGTTACGTTCCTGTTTCTGATGAAACCCCGACTCGAGATAAAATTACCTTATGGCTCTGCTCGGACGATTCACGGGCAGGTTATGATAAACGGTGACTTCCAGAACAGTTCTGGGACTGACCGATTCTCTGAAACAGGTATTCTGTACCAACAGATAATTCCGATTCGTGTGTTAGGCGCTAACATCATCGACATCAGGAAGAAAAATCTACGTTATCTGGATTGGCAAATAGACTCTAACCTGTATAATACAATAAAGGAGGAGATTGAAGATGCCAAGAATTAACATCTATGAGCATTCGGAGACTTACAGCTTCCAGACGAAGAACAATTCTTACGCCACGGTTGCTTTTCCGGTTGCCGCAATCTGGGGTCCTACCTTCGTAGAGGGTGACGAGGACTCAAACCCGGACTGGGTTCACTTCAGCTCTGGTTTCAGAGGCACCACTGATTTCATGCAGACATTCAGAGGCGCCAACAACTATCTTGGTGCTCGTGAGAAGTCTTTCGACTATGCTCTGAAACTTCTCGCAGCCGGCTATGACATTCTCGTCAAGAGAGTCGACGGCTTAGGCAACAAGAGTAGCAACGGTCTGTTCGTAATTCCGGCAGGCGTTGCCGCACCAATCCCTGCATCCACATACCTGTACCTCAATCCGTCAATCGAGCCCTACTCTGCGTACTATGACAAGTTCTTGTACCGAGTACTTATGCCACACGCTGTAAATCACAACATCGCTTGGGATTACAGCTATGCGGGTGAGGACACTCAGCAGCTTACAGCTCATGCCTACGGTCAGAAGTATAACGCAGAAACTAACAGGTGGGAGAAGTATCAGTCTAATGCTCCTATTCTTAAGGTTACTGCTATGTCGGCAAATACCGACACTGAGAAGCCGCTTGTTGTCGTAATCGGCAAGCCGAACATCATTACAACTCAGCAGAAGCCTACAAGAGAGTCACAGATGGTGCTCGACAACGGTACTTACCTGACTGCTAGCACAGGCAAGCAGGTTACTGTTCAGGGTTCTGTTCCGATTTCTGTCTACACATCTGACGGCATTCTTCTTGAGCGCCGCAACGTCACAATGACAGAAACAACGGAAGCAGTTGCATCATCGAATACGCACGGTCCTGACCGTAATGTTACTGTTTCGGTTGACAGCGTGCTGGTACCTGAGTTCACTTATATTCAGCTTGATGAAATTCCTGCACTACTTTCTTTGAAGGTTGCTTACGAGGAAGCAATCAGCAATTTGTACTCCAGCAATGAAGCTGACGTAAAGCTCGGCATGATTACCGTGCGTCTTGGCAACGCTTGGACACATCCGGAAGCAATGTCTTGCTCCGCAGCAGCAAACGGTTCTGGTGTTACTGAAGCTACTGTTGATGAGCTCGTGTTCAATAGTGCCGTTCAGGGCGTATCTGGAACCTATGTGTTCACCTACGACGGTACGAATTGGACGCTCGGTTCTGGTGCTTCTAAGGTGGTTACACCTGCACAGTACGGCGTCAAGTACACCGGTACCCCTGCAAAGAGTGACACAATCACCGTCACATTCGCATTCGGTACTCCTGCTGATGTCTCTGGTCTATCTGGTGGAACGGCAGCAGTTATCGACGCTTCTACTCAGGAAGTTCGTCTCCAGGCGAAGTATCCCGGCACATTTGGTAACAACCTCAAGGTTCGCATCAGGTGTGGCTTGGACGGTAACGGTTTCAAAATCGGTACTGTCGAGGTATTCGATAACAACGGCTACAGCGGTCATCCGAATGAGATTGTTCCTACTGACCAGCTGCTCGAGCTCGTGTCTGTCGCATTCGATGAAGACGCAGCTTCTGACAATCGTCCGCTCATTACTGAGGCTACATTCAGCAATCTCGACACTCCGAGATTCATCGTAACCGGTACTGGTGCTGATGTTTCTCCTTCTGAGTATCCTACTGGCATGCAGGTAGTATCGCTTCTTTACGGTACTGACTATGCTACCGACATCGGCACTGATGTAACCGGTCAGTCTATTCCGATTACTGCTGACGCAATTCTCGAACTCGTAGCAGAGCGTTTCCCAACAGACAGTCCGTTCTACAGCTACATTAGCACAATTGCTCATGACTACGAAGTGAACGACCAGGATGCTCTGATTCGTCTGTACAACCAGCAGATTATGTACAGCAGATTCTACAAGTGCGTGAGCGAGTTGACAGACCCTATCTGCTACGATTGGGATGCTCTCGTTCAGGGCATTGCAGATGACCAGTATGTACCTAAGTCCTTCCTTGAGGCGAACAGAGATACTTTCTTCATGGAGTATGAGGTTTCTACCCTCGTTACCCGAATGATCGAGGTTGCCGCTAACTCCAAGTGTGGAGCTGCACTCATTGGTACACCTTTCGGTATGCCAAGAGGTATCCAGACCGGTACAGGCGCGTCTGCTGTTAAGACAGGTGCTCTCAAGTATAAGGATTCTATTTCGCAGGTTGTCGGTCCGGTTTACTCGACATTCGGCGAGGTCGTAGGTCCTTGGTGCAAGACTACTCTGGCACTTGCTGGAGCGAACAGCTGGATTGCACCTGAGATTGCTCACCTCCTGCTCATAATCAACTCCAAGGGCATCGGTGGTCAGAATAAGTGGTGGATGGTTCCTGCCGGCATGCTCGGCACTGGCATCGTTCATACACCTGAGTACAAAATCAAAAGACATTATCTTGACCTCATTCAGGACCACGACGAAGGCGTTTGCTTGAACCCGCTTATGGAAGTTCCTGGTAAGGGCTTCACTTGCTTCGGCAACAGCACCCTCTGGGATAAGCAGCTCGGTTCCTACAACGCACTTCAGAACCTGTCCACAAGATTCCTCACCAACAGGGTTAAACAGCGTATCTGGGATACAGCACTTCAGATTCTGTTCCGTTATAATAACGAGGACGCTTACTCTCACTTCTATGCAGGACTCAGTCCTCTGCTCGATGAGATGAGAGCAGTCGGTGCTCTTACCGGTAACGAGTACAACCCTTGGGGCTATCGTATCATCATGAATCCTGACATCGTTAACCTTGACCGCATCAATGCCAACACGGTTATTGGTAAGGTTGAGCTTGCCGTTACAGGTGTCATCGACACTGTCGACGTCGACCTCTTCCTGTTGCCTCCTACAGGATTCCAGGAGACGTACGACTAATACCTATATACTGATGTGCGTCTGTATATTAGAGCGGGGAGCGTTTACGGACGCACATCAATACTTCAACAGAAAGGTTTGATATCATGAATAAAACAGAGTTTGTTGCAGCTCTCAAGGAGAAGACCGGCTTTACTAACGAGCAGGCGTACAAAGCAATCGACGGCGTATTCGACGTTATCACAGAAGCCCTTGAGAAGGGTGATAGCGTTACCATTCAGTCCTTCGGTACTTTCGAGGTTCGTGACCGTGCAGCTCGTACCGGCATCAATCCTCAGACAAAGCAGCCTATCGCAATCAATGCGAGCAAGGCTCCTGCGTTCAAGGTCAGCTACAAGCTGAAAGAGCGTATCAACAAGTAACCCACGTCGGTTTTGCTTAACTGCTGCGTGAATGCGTTACAATATGTACGTCTTGTCATCGTGCATTTAAGCAGTATCGTAAAAATCTATTAAAAAGGAGGACGAGTCTATGTGGATGGAAAGAATGTACTTCGGTACTGACCATATGATTGGTCAGGACGATTACATGCCGTACCTGAAGGACAAGTTTGAGATTAGACTCTACAACGTCAACTCTTCCGAGCTTGCTTCCTTTTCAGATATCCTGACCTTGTCTACAGACTCCCTGGGTGAGTTCAAGAAGGGTTACGGCGTTATCGAAGACTTCTACGGCAATGACAGCTTGAAGTTCGCAGGTAAGCCTACATTCCAGAATGTTTCTTGGACAATCAAGGGCTACGTCGGTCTCGATAGCCAGCAGGCGCTCGTGGACCTCGACAGACAGGTGTTCGACTCTGCAACCGAGAAGGTAGGCAGACCAAGCCGCTATATGAAGGATGCTTATGTTCTTAGAGACTCCGGTGACGGTGACTCTAATTACTCGCGTATCTGGAAATGGAGAGGTGTCTGGATTTCCTCACTCGGTTTCGGCGATGCGGACTACAAGTCTTCGGACATTGTCAAGTTTAACTGTACTCTGGAAGTTTCACGTGCAATCTACCTCGGTCCTATGTCTTAAGGAGGTAGAAAAGCATGAATGTATTCATTTCAGAAATGCTCAAGACAATGGGTATTGCAGCAGACAGCCAGAAGCTCAACTGCTGCAAAGCCCTGGGCACAATTATCGACGACTCAAAGGTTGGCTTCAGCTTGACGCTGCCTGACGGTACTACTGTCGAGGTGTATACACCTAAGGAAGACAGTGGTGCAGCAGAGGAGGGCTTTGCTTACATTCCTGAATGTGACGCAGAAAGCCCTGATATGTGTGCTGAAGATCTGGGTACCTGGGTAGGAGACTGCCTCGACTGCTCCAGACGTATCGATGCCTACTACAAGTCAATTCGAGGCAGAAATACCGAACTTAATTCGGCTCTCGAACCTGATACAGCACGTCGTATCAAGGACGTGTTCAGAGCTGCTCAATCAGCAGTTGACCTGCCGCCTGGATTCCGCTACACATCTTTCCGTGAGAACAAAGAAGCAGACCTTATCTTGTCTACTTTGATGTACACCTCGCAGAAGGTTGGTACCCAGTGGGTGGCAAAGTCTTCACTCGCACTTGATGTAGGTGCAGGTGCTGACGAGCGTGGCAGTGATGACTGGACGTTCGAGCCGAACTACAATCCTGATTCTGAAGCTCATCTGATTTATCACAGAGCTGGTCGATTCATCGACGTCGAGCGTGGTGCTTACGGTGACACCGTTACCGGAGACACAGCCGAGAAGAGAGACAAGCAGGCAGCTTATTGGCTCGCCGGACTCTTGTCTGATATGGTCGACAGCATGCTTCAGAACCCGCCCGCTCGCTGCTACGAATTCTTCCTTGCAGATGGCATTGCCGAGCTCAAGAAGTCAGACCTTGACCGCATGAGCACACCCGGCATTATGCGTCTGGTAACCAAAGGTTACATCAAGGCAGAAGATGTGCTTAGGGCGAAGCCGGCACTCGCAAAGGACCTGGTCCAGAAGAAACTTACTACACCTGAAATCGTTGCTCGCCGTGTTCCGGAGCGTCTTCTCTGGCTCGTTCAAGCAGGTTACATCAGCCCTGACTACGCAGTTAAGGTTGACCCTGCTATCAAGGACAAGCTGGTCAAGAAGGGACTCTACACGGTTGCTGAAAACATTCCTGATGACCCGGCTGCAATCCTGGAAGGAGTCAAGTCCGGTGAGATTCAGCCTGTAGATGCCTACAGAAAGAATGCTAAACTTCTCCAGCCTATGGTCGAGCAGAAACTCATCACACCGCAGGAGGCTTACAAGCTCGATGCGTCTATTGTGACTTGGTTGCTGCTTAATCGATACATCGGCCGAGAGGAAGCGCAGAAGGTGAAGCCCGACATTCAGAAGTACATCGCAAGAAAGTACAAGGATGTCAACTGGGAAGAGCTGGATGCGTCTTGTAGCGACGGTGAGGAGAACCTGAACGCTGGCAATGACGGCGCTCAGTTCAAAGACAAGCTCAAGAAGCTCAAAGAAGCGTTTGCTAAACGCCAGAAGTCTGCTAAGAAAGCAGAGGAGGGTATCGACGCTGCTAATGAGGCAATTCTCAATAAGGCAGCTAAGCTCCGTGAAGCAGCAGGACTGAACAGTTCAATGGGCTTCAACAGCAATATGATTGGTGACGGTGACAATGTAGGTGAGCCACTTTCAAGCTCTGAAACACCTCATGTATTCGAAGAAGGAGATTTCAGCCAGTATACACCGGGTTATGAGCCACTCGCTACTACAACCGCTGAGGGACCTGGCTTTGTTGCTGAGGTTATGTTACCAGAAGACAATTTTGACGGGATTGTCATACCTGGGGATTCTGCAGACATCGCGAAGGAAACTCTGACACAGATGCTTCTTGCAAACGATGGCACCTTCATCGATTGGAAGCCTATTCCGTGTATTCAGACATTCAAATCTGAGAATGCGGATAAGAACTTCCTTGTCCTTAACTAATCACACAGCACGCTAACGCACACCAACGGTTCAGAAATCGTATGTAAGTTTTACAGGTTTACTGTTACTCGTACGCAAATCGTTAGCGTACCACGTGCATACAATGTGATTTATACAATATACAACCATACAAAAACACGGTAGTGTCGTTGTCGACATTACCGTGTTTGTTTTCGGTGTTCAAAACCACATTCTATACCTTGCGTATTCAAGATCTTTCTGCTTCATCTTCTTGAGAAATAGCTTTACCTCATAGGTGGACAATGCTACATTGGTGTTACCCACACATTTCATGTCGATGAGGTTCTCGTCGTAAGACTGTAATCGAAATTCATTCCAGACATTTCGACGTTCTATCACCACTGTATGGTAATACCCATACTTCTCATTATACCGTTCATAATGAACATGCTGAACGTCCTCGTATACCTTGTTAAAACCTATCTTAGCAAGCTTCTGGTCAACCGTCATATTGTTCCATCAACTCCTTATGAGAGATTCCACCTGCAAGACCCGGTGACTTATCACTGTCTTGCGGTGTATAATGTGCGTCTGAATAGGAAGGATGCTTGTACTCAATCATTGCAAAGTTAGCAATATCTACCAGATAATCCAGGTTGTGCGTCTTGTTATAGAGGTCCAGCCGCTCCTGTATACACTTTGCTGCTTGAGCAAGCTCAGGGTAGGTATCAGACATCCAACCGTATTTGTAGTGAGACATCTCGATAGCGTGTTCCATCTTGATAATGAACTCTTTTGACCAATCTCGCTGCATTATAGCGTCTTTGCTGTCCATTATTCTTTACCTCCTTTTAACTTTCCTCGACCCCGTACCCAACCAGAATCTAGGTAAGATTGCAACTCAATTCCAGGTACCATGATAGCTTTACCGTCCTTATGAATCCAGGTTCGGTTCTTTAACTTATCTATAGGCCCTCTAGGTCCCATCGGTAGCTTACCACGGACCCAATCCCCCGTTGCAACATAGTGTTCGACTTCTGCTTCTTTCACACGTTTATTCTTTACGCCATTATTTATGAAGACAAGACCTGAAAATGCAGCTGATATCTTAGCTTTAACTTCAGGACGGTTTTGGGCAACTTTCTGTGCTTTAGACACATTCTTTCGGTGCTCCTCGGTGTTGCAAGCAGCTTTCATAGCTGCTTGTGTTCTTGCGTGGTATTCAGGGTCCGCCCATTTTGTTTTCTGCGCTTCAGACATCTTCTCTCGGACTTCAGGGGAAGCTAACCCTCGCTTAGTTCCTTCAGATATTCTACTACGAACTTCTGTCGGTGCTAAGCGTTGTCTAGATAATTCACTCTGTT
>UMCO01075890.1_pt1 | contig 11431 bp, 9 predicted proteins | sample 1964251 | NCBI WGS metagenome assembly UMCO01 (sample SAMEA4835970, study PRJEB28245) | human gut metagenome | biome: gut microbiome; material: fecal sample | place: Denmark | collected 2008
CAAGCACCACACCGCCATCTGCGAGGGCCATTACAAGGACATCCTCAAGGAAGCCTTCACGACCTACCTCGGCTACGACTGGGTCGACATCGACTGATCTGCAGACACACCACGCCCCGGGCGGTATTGCCGCCCGGGGCGTTCTTTGGATATTGGCAGCCTACAGACCGAGCGCGTGCAGCTCTTCGGGGGTCAGGGGGCGGTAAGCGCCGGGGGCGAGGGCGGCGTCGAGCCGGACAGGGCCGATGGCCCAGCGCTTGAGATAGAACACGTGCGCGCCCACGGCCTTGACCATCAGCTTGACCTGATGCTTGCGCCCCTCCGTGATCCAAAGCTTCCCGACCGTGACCGGACGGTCGGGATTTTTCAGATATTTCTCCCGGAACCGCTCCGGCAGGTACGCTTCGCTCTCGCCGATGGTGGTGTGCGCGAGCAGCGCGGCCCGTGCCGGGCGCGAGAGCGGCTGGCCCTCCGCGAGCACGACGCCTGTCTCGAGCAGCCGCAGGGCAGCCTCGTCCAGATGGCCGAAGGCGCGGTATTCGTATTCCTTTTCCACGTGCCGCTCCGGACGCAGCAGCCGCACGTCGAGCATCCCGTCGTCCGTAAACAGCAGCAGCCCCTCCGTGTCCTTGTCGAGCCGGCCGACCGGATGCAGCGTCTGCTGCAGCGCCTCCGGGAAGCAGCGCATGACGGTCTCGCACCGCGCGTCCCGCCGGGCGGTCAGAAGCCCGCGGGGCTTGTTGAGCATGTAATACTGCGCCATCCGATCCCTCCTTCCGCTTTTTTGACCATCATACCGGAAGCGGCGGCAAAATGCAAGAACGGCGTACAGGAAATGACGGAAGCGATGCGAAATCCTGCAAAAACGGCCGCCGATTGCTGGATGAATTGTGAAAAAAGCAGAATTTATGAATTTTTGCAGGAACACTTTTCAAAAACGCGTTTCTGTGATAAAGTGTAACAAAAGAAAAACCGACCGGAAGGAAGGACCAACCATGAAACTGACGAACCACGGCGTTTTCCTCTGCGGCGGCGTGCCGCAGAGCAGCGCTTCCATCCGCCCGGAGGACGGGCGGCGGCTGACGATGGCCTACCGCATCCTGCAGGCGCACAACCAGTCCGGCGACGAGAAAAAGCTCCGGATCCGCTTTGACGCCATGCTTTCGCACGACATCACCTATGTCGGCATCATCCAGCAGGCCCGGGCCAGCGGCATGCGGGAATTTCCCATCCCCTACGCGCTGACCAACTGCCATAACAGCCTCTGCGCCGTCGGCGGCACGATCAACGAGGACGATCATGTCTTCGGCCTGTCCGCGGCCAAGAAATACGGCGGCATCTACGTGCCCGCCAACCAGAGCGTCATCCATTCCTACGCGCGCGAGCAGATGGCGGCCTGCGGCGCGATGATCCTGGGCTCGGATTCGCATACGCGCTACGGCGCGCTCGGCACCATGGCCGTGGGCGAGGGCGGGCCGGAGCTTGCTAAGCAGCTCCTCCGGCACACGTGGGACGCGGACCTGCCCGAGGTCGTGCTGGTCTATCTGACGGGCAAGCCCCGCCGCGGCGTCGGCCCGCATGATGTGGCGCTCGCGCTGGTGCAGGCGACGTTCGCCTCCGGCTTCGTCAAAAACCGCGTGCTGGAATTCGCCGGTCCCGGTATTGCCAGCCTGCCCATCGACTTCCGCAACGGCATCGACGTCATGACGACCGAGACGACCTGCCTGTCCTCCATCTGGCAGACCGATGAGGAGACGAAGAGATTCTTTGAGATCCACGGCCGCCCGGAGGCGTATCAGGAGCTCGCCCCCGGCGACGGCGCGTATTATGACCGCATGGTCGAGATCGACCTGTCCACTGTCGAGCCGATGATCGCCCTGCCGTTTCACCCGTCGAATGCCTACCCCATCCGGGAGTTCCTCGCAAACGCAGAAGACCTGCTCGCCGGGGTCGAGGCCGAGGCGAAAAAACGCTGGCCGAAGGCCGACGTGCACCTGCTGGGTAAGATCCACGACGGCGCGGTCTGGGCCGACCAGGGCATCATCGCGGGCTGCGCAGGCGGCATGTTTGACAACATCGACGAGGCTGCGCAGATCCTGCGCGGCGGCTCGATCGGCGATAGCTATTTCTCCATGAACGTCTATCCCACGTCCGTCCCCGTGAGCCTTGCACTGACGCGCATGGGCGTGACGGCCCAGCTGCTGGAGACCGGCGCGATCATCAAGCCCAGCTTCTGCGGCCCGTGCTTCGGCGCCGGCGACGTGCCCGCCAACAACGGCTTGTCTCTCCGCCATACGACGCGCAACTTCCCGAATCGCGAGGGCTCGAAGCCCGGCGAGGGGCAGTTCGCGGGCGTGTGCCTGATGGACGCGCGCTCCATTGCGGCAACAGCCAGAAACGGCGGACGCATCACCCCGGCGGATGAGTTGGACTATACCCCGGAACGCCATCCGTACCAGTTTGACAAGACGGTTTATGCCCGCCGTGTTTACAACGGCTTTGGCCATCCGCAGCCGGAAACAAAACTCATCATGGGTCCGAACATCACCGACTGGCCCAGAATGTACGAACTGGGCGAACATCTTCTTCTGGAACTTGCAGCCGTTATCCATGACCCCGTGACCACGACGGATGAACTGATTCCGTCCGGCGAAACGTCGTCCTATCGCTCGAATCCGCTGCGGCTGGCGGAGTTCACGCTTTCGCGCCGTGTGCCGGATTATGTGCCGCGCGCGAAGAAAATTGCCGAGGAAGAATCCAAACGGAGATCCGGCTGTGCATCAGAGACGCTGCGCGCTGCGCTGGCGCGCTTCGGCGATGCGGACACACTTCTGAGCGTTACACAGCTTGGCTCCTGTGTCTTTGCCAACAAGCCCGGCGACGGCTCTGCGCGGGAGCAGGCTGCGTCCTGCCAAAAGGTCCTGGGCGGGCTTGCAAATATCTGCTATGAATTTGCCACCAAGCGCTACCGCAGCAACTGCATCAACTGGGGCATGCTGCCGTTTACGCTGGACGCAGGAACACCGTTTGATTACACGCCGGGCGATCTCGTTTTCGTGCCGGACGTGCGGAAGCGGCTGGAGGCAGGCTGCGAGGACTTCCCTGCGGCAGTCCTGCGGCAGAATGGCGAAAAAACGGAGATTTTGCTGCATGTGAAGGGCCTGACGATGGACGAGCAGGAGATTCTGCTTGACGGCTGTCTGATGAATTACTACGCCAAGCGCGGATAAGGAGCCAATATGGAAAAAATTCAAATGAAAACGCCGCTCGTCGAGATGGACGGCGACGAAATGACGCGGGTGCTCTGGCGCATGATCAAGGATGAACTGATCTGCCCGTTTGTTGATCTCAAGACCGAATATTATGACCTCGGCCTGCTGCATCGCAATGAGACGCGTGATCAGGTCACGGCTGACGCTGCGCTGGCGACCAAAAAATACGGCGTGGCCGTCAAATGCGCGACGATCACGCCGAACGCACAGCGGATGGTCGAATATCCGCAGCTGACCGAGATGTGGAAAAGCCCGAACGGGACCATCCGTTCGATTCTGGACGGCACGGTCTTCCGCGCGCCCATTCTGCTGGACTCCATCAAGCCGGTCGTGCGCACATGGAAAAAGCCCATCACCATTGCCCGCCATGCCTACGGCGATGTGTATAAGTCCGTAAGTTTCGAGACGGACGAGCCCGGCGAATGCACCATGACCTTCAAGGGTGCATCCGGCAAAGAGCAGACCGTTCTTGTCCAGAAAACCGACGGCCCCGCCGTCTTCCAGGGTGAACACAACAAGGAAAGCAGCATCCGCTCGTTTGCGCGGGCCTGCTTCCAATATGCTATTGATACGAAGCAGGATCTTTGGTTCTCCACCAAGGACACCATCGCAAAAGTCTACGACGGCGCGTTCAAGCGCATTTTTGAAGAGGAATATGAAAAGTCCTACAAAGTACAGTTTGAAGCGCTGGGTCTGCGGTATTTCTACACGCTGATCGACGACGCGGTCGCCCGTGTGATCCGGAGCGAGGGCGGCTTCATCTGGGCCTGCAAGAACTATGACGGTGACGTGATGAGCGATATGGTGTCCACGGCCTTCGGCTCGCTTGCCATGATGACCTCCGTCCTCGTTGCACCGGACGGCACGACGGAATACGAGGCTGCGCACGGCACGGTCACGAAGCACTATTACCGCTACCTCAAGGGCGAACAGACCTCGACTAACCCGATGGCGACGATTTTTGCATGGACGGGCGCGCTGAGAAAGCGCGGACAGCTGGATGGGCTTCCGGCGCTTGCGTCCTTTGCGGACAAGCTTGAGCGGGCCAGCCTTGACACGATCCGCTCCGGCGTCATGACCGGCGACCTCGCCGGACTCGTCGAGGGCGAACGCCCCCTACCGGTCACGAGCGAAGCGTTTTTGAAAGCCATCCGCGCGCGGATGGAGGCATAAGACTGACAAACGAACAAAGCTGCCCCAAAGCCTCCCCTTGCCACGCTCTGCGTGGTAAGGGGAGGCCTATTTGTTTACCGTTTTCGCAACTTTTCTGGCAAAAATAAGCGAATCGTTTTGTCTTTGTTTTCCTGCCTTCGCTTTGTTTTCTGTGCGCTCCCTTGGCCGGGTATTGTCTGTTTTGACCAGCTCCTGTTCTGTCGAATTATCTAATTTCGTATATTATTTTTTGTAAAAAGAGCCGATTGACTGTATATATAATGGTTTTATTGGAACGACCGCCAGATTCTGGCGCTGCTCCTATCAGTTGCTTTTTGCGTATCTTCTCAGGAACAGCGCCTTTTTCGTTATGCGCAAAACGAATCGTTTCGTTTTCCGGATTCCGGATCCGGTGCAGCATCTTAATGGCTCCGCGGGCTTCTTTTGCTGATTCATAAACGGATCATTTCGCCGCGTTTTGACTCGATGGCGTTCCAAACTGCCAATACCAAATTTCAAAATCCAGGAGGAAGAAAAATGAAAAAAGCTTTGTTCATGTTCTTACGATTGCCCTGATTGCGGCACTCGCGTTCGGCTGTTTGGCTGGCTGCACCGCCGCGCCCAAGACAGAACAGGTGACTCCAGCGACGCCCACCACATCTGCCACGACTGAAACCAGTGCCGATCCTGCCGCTGCGACTGATTTGAGCGGCAAGAAGGTTGCGCTTGTTCTTTCCGGTACGAACTTTGACTATTTCGTTTACATCGGCGCCGGTGCAAAGAAGTCTGCCGAAGAGGCCGGGATTCAGCTCGACGTTCTGACCACGAACGATCTTGTGGAGCTGTCCGAAAAGATCTCCCAGGTCATCACCATCAAGTATGACGCCTGCATCGTCATCGGTACGCCGATGTTCATGGCCGACTATCAGGCGCTCGGCGAAGCTGGCATCCCCGTTATCACATATGACTCTATGGTTGACGGCTTTGATTTCAGCGCCCGTGTTGGCAGTGACAACTATGTTCTCGGCACACAGGCCGCCGAAGAGGCGATCAAGTACCTCGAGAGTCTGGATGAGATCAACGGCGAGGTCATCTGCCTGAACTGCCCAGAGGGTGAATCCCTTGGTGACATCGGACTGCCCGGAATCGTCGTGACACCTGAAACTGTCGCTGATTTCATCGCACAGCAGGATAAGGAATACGAGGCGCTCGCTCCTTACAAGCCGTAAGCCCCGGCTGTGACGGCTTTTAAAGAAATCTAGTGTTCAGCGGTCGTTCACCTGCGTGTCGCTGGTGAACGACCTATAAGGAGGAAGTGCGCGTTGAATACAATTCTGGAACTCAAAGGCATCAGCAAGTCCTTTGGCCCGGTCAAAGTCCTCGAAGGCATTGACATGACGATCGAGCCGGGCAAGGTCTACGTGCTGGCCGGTGAAAACGGCGCCGGCAAGAGCACGCTCTGCAACATCATCTCCGGTGCGCTGCAGCCCAGCAGCGGCACCGTCATCTTCGGCGGCAGGGAGCACAGCTATGTAAGCATCGACGAGGCCAAGAACCAGATAGGTGTCCGCATGGTGCATCAGGAACTGCAGGTCATCCCCATGATGACTATGATGAGCGCCAAGACCATGCTGTTCACGCTGATGGACGTTGTCAGCAAAAACGGCAACATGCTGCTGAACGTCGGCCCCATGGCGGACGGCACGATCCCCGAAATGCAGAAAAAGCCGCTGCTGGAGCTCGGTGCATGGCTCAAGGTCAACGGCGAAGCTGTCTACGGCACCCGCGCCTCTTTACTTCATAAAAGTTTTGCATGCTGACTAAAAATTTGTTAGGCACGCTATATTTTTTTGTATTTTTTGTAGAAAGCGTATTTACAATCTCTTCACAAAATGATAGAATAATTTTAGTTTTTAACTGAGATTCTCCTGTTTTCTTCAATTCCGTTCAATGTTGAAGAGACAGGCTTTCCGCGTACTCGCCAAAAACGCCGCAGTCCGGCGTTTTTGCAAAACGGCGGAGCGAATTCCAAGACAGAAAGGATGACTTGCTTGGCAAACGCAATCGAACTGAGAAACATCACCAAGCGCTTCGGACAGGTCGTGGCAAACAAATCGATCAGTCTGGAGCTGCATAAGGGTGAGATCCTGTCCCTGTTGGGCGAAAACGGCAGCGGCAAGACCACGCTTATGAACATGCTCTCCGGCATCTACTATCCGGACGAAGGCCAGATCTTCGTGGATGGGAAGGAAGTGGAGATCCGCTCCCCGAAGGACGCGTTTGATCTGCACATCGGCATGATCCACCAGCACTTCAAACTCGTCGATGTCTTTACGGCTGCCGAGAATATCATTCTGGGCCTGCCCGGCGACAAGGGCAAGATGGACAAGAACGCCGTTGCAAAGGCCGTGCGCGAGATCGCCGACCGCTACGGCTTCGACATCGACCCGAATCAGAAGATCTACGAGATGTCCGTCTCGCAGAAGCAGACCGTTGAGATCGTCAAGGTACTCTACCGCGGCGCGGATATCCTGATCCTTGACGAGCCAACCGCTGTTTTGACCCCGCAGGAGACTGAAAAACTCTTTACTGTCATGCGCAACATGAAAAAGGACGGCAAGGCGATCATCATCATCACGCACAAGCTGCACGAGGTGCTCGCCGTTTCCGACCGCGTGGCCGTTCTGCGCAAGGGCGAATACATCGGCGACACCGATACCGCTACCGCCTCGCAGCAGTCGCTGACCGACATGATGGTCGGCCGAGCCGTTTCCCTGAACATTGACCGTCCGCTGAACGAAAATCAGACCGAGCGCTTGAGAGTCGAGCACTTGACCATCAAGAACAAGGAAGGCGTCAAGATGCTCGACGACGTGACATTCACCGCCATGGGCGGCGAGATTCTCGGTATTGCGGGCATCGCCGGTTCCGGCCAGAAGGAACTGCTTGAGTCCATTTCCGGCCTGCAGAAGCTGGAGGACGGCAGCAAAATTACATACATCGAGCCCGACGGGACCGAATGTCTGCTCAACGGCATGGACCCGCTCGATATCATCCGCAAGGGCCTCCTGCTGTCCTTCGTCCCCGAGGACCGGTTCGGCATGGGCCTTGTCGGCGGCATGAACATCATTCAGAACATCATGCTCCGCACCTATCGGCGAGGCAAAGGCCCGCTGACCGACCGCAAATTCCCGCGCGACCTGTCGCAGAAGATTGTGGACGATCTTGAGGTCGTTACCCCGGATATCGGCCGTACCCCTATCCGCCGTCTTTCCGGCGGCAACGTGCAGAAGGTGCTTGTCGGCCGTGAGATTGCGCAGAACCCGGCGGTTCTTATGACGGCCTACGCCGTGCGCGGTCTGGACATCAACACATCCTACGTCATCTACAATCTGCTGACCGAGCAGAAAATGAAGGGTGTCGCCGTCATTTACGTCGGTGAGGATCTGGACGTTTTGCTGGAACTGTGCGACCGCATTCTCGTTCTGTGCGGCGGCAAGGTTTCCGGCATCGTTGACGGCCGCAAGACCACGAAGGATGCCGTCGGCCTGATGATGACGAAGATCGGAGGTTAAAAGAATATGCACATCTCCAAACGAGACACAATTTCCCGCAGTAAGGCATGGTCGATCCGCGCCATCGCCATTCTGCTGGCTCTGATCGTAGACGGCATCATTATTTATGCCATTGTCAAAATGAACCCCCTGAAGGTTTATGTTTCCCTCGCCTCCGGCGCGTTTGGCACCAGCAAGCGCATGTGGTTCACCATCCGTGACTGCATGATCCTGACCTGTATCGCCATCGGCCTCGCGCCTGCGTTCAAGATGCGCTTCTGGAACGTCGGCGCGGAGGGCCAGATGCTCGTCGGCGGCATTGCAACCGCGTTCTGGATGATCAACTTCGCAGGCAAGATGAACACCGTGATGCTGTTCCTGTGCATGGCCATCAGCGCCATCGTCGCGGGCGGCATCTGGGGCCTGATCCCCGGCTTCTTCAAGGCCAAGTGGAACACGAACGAGACGCTGTTCACGCTGATGATGAACTACATCGCCATTCAGCTGACCTCGTTCGCCGTCTCCAAGTGGGAGAACCCTCCAGGATCGAACTCCATCGGCACCATCAACTCCAAGGGCGATGTCAAGTACGTCGGCTGGATCGGCAACATGTTCTCCGATGGCTATAACAAGGACTTCATGTGGACAGTCATCATCGTGCTCGTCCTCGCGGCGCTTGTGTATCTCTATCTGAAGTACACCAAGCACGGCTATGAGATCGCCGTCGTCGGCGACTCGGAGAATACCGCGCGCTATGCCGGTATCCGCGTCCCGCGCATCTATGTGCGTACCATGGCCCTGTCAGGCGCGCTGTGCGGCTTCGCAGGCTTCCTCGCCGTCTCCGCTGTCAGCCATACGCTCTCGACCTCAACTGCCGGCGGCCGCGGCTTCACCGCGATCATCGTCGCATGGCTGGCCAAGATGAACCCGTTTGTCATGATCCTGATCTCGGCGCTGCTGTCGTTCCTCGACAAGGGCGCGGTGCAGATCGCTTCCGACTTCGGCCTGAACGAATACGTCTCGCAGATCATCTCCGGCGTTATTCTGTTCTTCATCCTCGGCAGCGAGTTCTTCATCAACTATCAGGTCAAGACCGGCTCGAAGCACAAGTAAGGAGGAGTTGAATATGTTAGATTTTTTGCTGAAATTCCCTGACCTTCTGCACTCTGCCATCGTGTTCGGCACGGTTATCATGTTCGGCGCGCTCGGCGAGATCATCACGGAGAAGTCCGGCAACCTCAACCTCGGCGTTCCCGGCATTATGTATTTCGGCGGCATCGCTGGTCTGACGTCCACGTTCATGTATGAAAACGTCTACTGCGTCAACGCAGGAATCGAACCGAACGCGGCGCTGTGCGTCATCATGTGCCTTGTCGCGTCGTTCCTCGCTTCCGCGCTGGGCGGCCTCATCTACAGCTTCCTGACCATTTCGCTGCGCACGAACCAGAACGTCACGGGCCTGACTCTGACGATCCTCGGCTCCGGCGTCGGCAACTTCTTCGGCGGCAGCTTAAATAAACTTGCCGGCGGTGTCGGCCAGGTTTCCGTGGCCGTGACCTCGCAGGCATTCCGTAATTATTCGTTCTCCCTCGTCAACTTCTTTGACGGCTTCACCGGCAGCTTCCGCCTGGGAACGCTCCTGTTCTCCTATGGCTTCCTCACCTATGTGGCGATCATCCTCGCCGTTGCGATCTGGTTCTTCCTGACGAAGACCCGCACAGGTCTGAGCCTGCGCGCCATCGGCGAAAATACCGCCACGGCTGACGCCGCCGGTATCAACGTCACCAAGTATAAGTACCTCGCCACCTGCATCGGCGCGGGCATCTCCGGCCTCGGCGGCACATACTATGTCATGAACTACATCAAGGGCACCTGGGAGAACCAGGGTACGATCGAAGCCCTCGGCTGGCTGGCTGTTGCGCTGGTCATCTTCGCAACGTGGAAATCTCTGCGTGCGATCTGGGGTTCGTATCTGTTCGGCGTTCTTTATTGGGCATATAACTACATCCCCGGCCTGTCCAGAAGCACGCTGGAACTGTTCAAGATGCTCCCGTATGTGGTCACGATCCTCGTTCTGCTTATGGTTTCCATGCGCAAGAAGAAGGAAGACCAGCCGCCTCAGTCCCTTGGCATCCCGTACTTCCGCGAAGAACGGTAACTGTAAACAGCCTCAGATCCGCTTTGGAGTCTGAGGCTGTTTTTGAATTTCGGCTTTTCTATGACCATAGATAGTTACGGCGCCATAAAATAATAATAAGAATCACTTGCAAAATTGACAAGAATGTGATAGAATAGTTTTGGTCAAACAAGGAATGATATGACAACAGGAATTCTTAAAAAAGGAGACGGGATCATGAACAAATATGCAGGCACAAAAACCGAAGCAAATCTGCGCGCAGCATTTGCGGGCGAGTCGCAGGCGAGAAATCAGTACACCTTTTTTGCGTCCGTCGCAAAAAAAGAGGGCTATGAGCAGATGGCAGCGCTGTTCCTGAAGACGGCGGAAAACGAAAAGGAGCATGCGAAGCTTTGGCTCAAGGAATTGTCCGGCATCGGCGACACAAAGGCCAACCTGGCTGCCGCTGCCGCCGGCGAAAATTACGAATGGACCGACATGTATCAGGACTTTGCCAAGACTGCCGAGGAAGAGGGATTCCCGGAACTGGCGCAGCGCTTCCGTCTCGTTGCAGAGATCGAAAAGCACCATGAGGAGCGCTACCGCGCACTGCTGCACAATCTGGAGACAGCGCAGGTCTTTGAAAAGAGCGAGGTCAAGGTCTGGGAATGCCGCAACTGCGGCCACATCGCCGTCGGCGTAAAGGCGCCCGAGGTCTGTCCCGCTTGCAATCACCCACAGAGTTATTTTGAACTTCGCGCAGAGAATTACTAAGAAGAATAGAAGAAGCCGTCCGCAGCTGCGGACGGCTTCTGAACTGTTTTGAACTTGTCAGCTGAGTCTACGAATATATCCGTTTCCGCAGATTAGACTGTAATAGACCTCCTCGCCGACGGTGAACACGTCGGTGCTGCTGAAAGCGCGGACGGTCTGGCTCTTGCCATCGACGTCAACCATCAGGGGAGAGACGGACGTGACCGTTGCCGGATAACTTGTCGTGACGAGGACAACGTCAAATGCGTTGTCGCCGTCGTGGTCAATCACGGTGATCTTGTCGTTCGCAGACAGTGTGTTCAAGATATCCTTGCTCGAAGGCGTGTAATTATAGTAATATGCAGTCTGCTCCGTCAGGCGGAAGCCGCCGCCGGCGCAGATCTCCTTCAGCTGGGACGCGTCGGTAAAGGTATAATAAATCTCGTCAACTGCATAGCAGGGGATACCGAAAACCCTGCCGTCCTTCACATAGATATCGACGTTCCGGCCGAGGAGGCTGAGATCTGTGGAAATGTCAAACGCCTTGTGACCAGCAAGCTTGCTCGTCCCGGCGGGGAGCGGAT
>UMCO01051802.1_pt1 | contig 11410 bp, 5 predicted proteins | sample 1964251 | NCBI WGS metagenome assembly UMCO01 (sample SAMEA4835970, study PRJEB28245) | human gut metagenome | biome: gut microbiome; material: fecal sample | place: Denmark | collected 2008
GGCTCTCGTCGGTCAGGATAGAATCCATTGAATATGACGCCAAGGACTCGGACGGGAAACCGATCGGGCCGGTGATCAATGTTCTGGGAGCGGATCTGATGGACGGGACACCGATTTATGACATAAAGCCTTACGTCACTTATGCGGACAGCCATCCGGATGCCGTGTCGGGATTTGTCGATGACAGGGAATGGAGGCCGTTGAAGGTCGTGTTCGCGGATGAGGTCACTGAGCCTGTCGAAGTGACCATCCCAGGCTGGACAAAGGCCGATGTAGCCGCCCTGAAGGAGGTATTGGCACAAGACCCGAGGCCCAGGTACCAGAACGATCCGGACAAGGTTTACGGAATGATATTCAATGATATGGATGTCAGGTTCAAGGTCGATGGCGATGTCCTTACTGTTGTCGGAATCAAACATCCGAAGGCCGAAGCCTGATCAACACACGCAAACAAAACGAACGAAAACAAATGAAGCAATACCCATCACTTGAGATAGTCCCTCCCCTGAAAGGGATGACCAAAGATGAACTCCTGAATGACATAAGACCGTTCATCGAGTTCAATCCCAAATACATAAACGTCACCTGCCACAGGGACGAGGTGACCTACGAGGAACAGCCTGACGGAAGCTACCGGAAGCGGCTCATACGCCGGCGCGTCAGCGAGACCGCCGTCTGCGGAGCCATCCAGTCCGAATTCAAGGTCAACGTGGTTCCCCACCTCATCTGCGGAGGACTTACCGCCGAACAGATCGAGTTCCAGCTACAAGACTTCAAGTTTATGGGAATATCCAATATCCTGGCCCTGAGGGGAGACTGTCTCACGGGCGAAAAACGCTTCTCCCCTGTCCCTGGGGGCTATGACCACGCCAACGAACTTGTGGAGGCGATACGCCGTTTCGAGAAGGAGAGCGGCTGTGAGGGCTTTTTCAAAATCGGGGTCGGAGGCTACCCGGAGAAGCATTTCGAGGCCGCGAATATGGACGAGGACATCGCGAACCTCAAGCGCAAGGTCGATGCCGGAGCGGACTACATCACAACCCAGATGTTCTTCGACAACCAGGTCTTCTATAAATTCGTGGACAGATGCAGGGCGGCAGGAATCTCCGTCCCGATCATCCCCGGACTCAAGCCGATCTCAACTCCAAAGCAAGTGAGACTGCTCCCGGAATCCTTCTCAATCGACATTCCGTTCGAACTCACAAGCGAGATCTCCGCCCACGAGAACGACAGACAGGCGGTCTATCAAATAGGTCAGGAATGGGCCACCGCTCAATGCAAAGACCTTCTGGCTCACGGAGTTCCCGGTGTTCACTTCTACACGATGGGCAAGTCCGCCAACATCATCGGAATCCTGCGGGAATGTTTTTAGACAATCAATGAATATACCAACGCGATGCACGACATCAGGACCGAACTTTCCAAGCGAATCCTCATCCTAGACGGAGCGATGGGTACGATGCTTCAGCGCAAGGGCCTACAAGGCAACAGCGAATCATTCAACCTCACCAATCCCGAAACGATCGGTGAGATACACAATGAATATATTGAAGCGGGGGCTGACATAATCACAGCCAACTCATTCAGTGCCAACAGCATCTCGCAATCTGAATATAATCTGTCAGAGAAAGCCGGGCAGATGGCCGAGGCCGCCGCGCGGATAGCCCGCAAAGCCGCCGATGAGGCCCCACGCAAGATTTGGGTGGCCGGAAGCGTCGGGCCGACAAGCAAGTCATTGTCCCTTGCCCAGAACATCAACGACCCGATTTTCCGTCCATATTCATTTGACGGGATGGCGGAGGCGTTCGAGGTTCAGATCAGAGGACTTGTAAAAGGTGGAGTGGATCTGCTGCTGTTCGAGACTTGTTTTGACGCCCTCAACACAAAGGCTGCCCTGTATGCGCTCGGACATATTCCCGAAGCATCGGATATTCCCATAATGATTTCTGCGTCAATGAGTGACCGCAGCGGGAGGACGCTTACGGGGCAGACTATGGAGGCATTCTACCGCTCTGTCCAGCACTGCTCGCCGCTGTCGTTCGGGCTCAACTGCTCGCTGGGGGCGGAGGAGATGATTCCGCTGATCGCCGAAGTCGCGTCGTTCGCCACCTGCGCCGTCAGCTGCTACCCTAACGCCGGGCTGCCGAACGAGATGGGTGAATATGACGAGACACCTTCCCAGATGGCGGAGTCCGTGCGGAAAATGGCGCTGGCAGGGTCTGTGAATATTGTGGGAGGATGCTGCGGCACGACTCCGGAACACATCAAGGCTGTGGCTGAGGCCGTCAGAGGAATATCGCCGATAACCATTCCGGGGCCGGACAACGTCCTATATGTCAGCGGCTTGGAAAGTGTCGCCGTTGACAGGAGGAATAATTTCACGAATGTCGGGGAAAGAACCAATGTGGCGGGCTCACGCAAGTTCGCGAAACTGATCGCAGCCGGGGACTACGAGACCGGGCTTCAGATCGCCGCGGGGCAGATAGAGAACGGGGCGGGCATCATCGACATCAATATGGATGACGCTATGCTGGACTCCAGGCTTGAGATGGAGAAGTTTCTGCGTTATGTCTCCAATGATCCGGCTGTGGCCAAGGCCGCTATTATGATAGATTCCTCGCATTGGGAGACGTTGGTGACAGGGCTCAAGAACGCCCAGGGGAAGTGTATCGTGAATTCCATCTCACTTAAAGAAGGAGAGGAAATATTCATTGAGAAAGCTCGGGAGATCAAGGCGTTGGGTGCGGCCATTATCGTGATAGCGTTTGACGAGGAGGGACAGGCTACGACTTACGACAGGAAGGTGGAGATCTGCCGGCGGGCATATTCATTGCTGACTTCCAAAGTCGGGGTTCGGCCTTGTGACATCATATTCGATGTGAATGTGTTGCCTGTGGGAACGGGGATTCCGGAGCATTCGAGGTACGGGATTGATTTCATTGAGGCGGTGCGGTGGATCAAGGGGAATCTGCCGGGGTGTCGGACTTCGGGAGGTATTTCAAATCTTTCGTTTTCGTTCAGGGGGAACAATGAGGTGCGTGAGGCTATGCATTCGGTGTTTCTTTATCATGCGATTTCGGCGGGACTGGACATGGGTATTGTGAATCCCGGGATGCTGAAGGTTTATGATGAGATTGAGCCGGAGTTGCTTAGATGTGTGGAGGATGTGATTCTGGATTCGGATGCCGAGGCTACGGATCGGTTGATTGAGAAGGCTTCGAGGATTCTTGATGAGAAGAATTCTGTTGGGGTCAGCGCGCGCCCCGAAGGGCCGGAGGCGACCTGCGCTGCGCGCCCTATCCGGGAGAATGGTCGCCTCGCGGCATCAGGGGGCGCGCTGACGGGAGCGGAATCAAGTAATATTTCTTCGGTCGCCGAGCCTGTCGAAGCGGCTGTGGAGGAGAGACTGGTTCGGGCGTTAGTCAAAGGGGATTCGTCTGGACTGGAGAGGGACATCAATGAGTGCTTGACCCTGTACGATAAACCGGTGGAGATCATTGACGGGCCGCTGATGAGCGGGATGGCCCGGGTCGGGGAACTGTTCGGGGCGGGAAAGATGTTCCTGCCTCAGGTGGTAAAGTCGGCCAAGACCATGAAGAATGCGGTGGCTCTGCTGCAACCTTACATTGAGGAGAGGGGCGGAGAGTCGGAGGTGAAAAAGCCTCGGATCGTGTTCGCTACTGTCAAGGGGGACGTGCACGACATCGGGAAGAACATCACGGAGATTGTCCTGAGCTGCAATGGGTTCGAGATCGTGGATCTTGGGGTGATGGTGCCTAAAGAGACGATTCTGGAGAAGGCGGCGGAGCGCTCTGCGGACCTTATCGGGGTCAGCGGGCTGATAACGCCCTCGCTATACCAGATGGAGGAGATCTGCAAGGAGATGACGGCCAGAGGGTTGGACACTCCCCTGCTTGTGGGCGGAGCCGCTGCGTCGGCGCTCCACACAGCTGTCAGGCTGGCGCCCCTTTACGGGCATGTGTTCTATGGCCAGGACGCATCCGCAAGCGCGGTGCTTGCAAACCAGCTTATCACGGACAGAGAAGGCACAGAGGCCGCGGAGCATAAAAAGCAAGAGCATCTTCGTGAACTTTATGCACAGTCTTCACAGAAAAAGGCCGGTCACAAGCCCGTCGAACCGTTCCCGGCCTTCAGTTTCATTAAGGGGGAACCATTCGGGAACATATCGGGGAAGAGGCTCGGCATAGAGGAAGTGGAGCCGTTCTTTGACTGGAATATGTTCGCTGCGATCTGGGGAATAAAAAGTGGAACAGGACACGACGAACTGAGGAAACTCCGTGCCGACGCACATAAGGAAATTGATAGACTAAAGAACGGAAACGCTTGTCGGATAACCATTTCGGCAAGGTTTGACGGATGTCATAGCGAAGGGGACGACATTGTCTCCAAAGATTTCCGGCTGCCGATGCTCCGGCAGGAAGGCGAACGGTCACTGGCCGATTTCGTTCCGCCTAAGGAATATGGGTTCGAGTCGCCTATGGGGATGTTCGCGATTTCCGTGCGCACCGAATCACATCCATCCGGATGCGACTGTCCGGCTTGCGGCACGGAATACGGGCCGATGCTTACCAGGGCAGTGCGGCTGACTCTCGCGGAGGCGGCGTCAGAATGGCTGAGCAGGCATATTCATAAAGAATTGCCATCAGAGTTCAGCGGGGCGAAGGTCATCAAGCCTGCGGCGGGGGATTCAAGTTGCCCGGACCACACGCTCAAGCGGGATATTCTTAGGTTGCTGCCTGAATCAGAGAGGCTTGGCATCACGCTGCTGGACAGTTGCGCTATGATTCCGGACGCCAGCATCTGCGGGCTTATATTCATTCATCCGGATGCCACTTATCCCGAAATCCGCCGCGTCAGCCAGAAGGCGATTGATGAATATGCCCGCAGGCGTGGTATGTCAGATTCCGAGAAGGCGCGCTTCCTGGGGCATCTGCTTTAGTACGCCATGTTCCACATGGCATTCTGGGCCGCTCCGCTCTTGGAGGCGTCCATCTTGCCGAAGTTCCATGTGAAGGAGAGGATGATCCTGCGGCCGAGCACATTGGTGTAGGAGTTCTGGACGTAATCATCCTGCACGGTACGCATCAGTGACCTTGCGCTGTCGAGCAAGTCCTGAGCGGTAAGGGTGATATTGAAAGACTTTATGTTCTTTCCGACACTGAAATTCCAGCGGACATAGTCATCATTATAACCGGAACCATAACCTCGCAGGATTCTATAGGAGAAATCAGACTGGAACTCAAACTCGTGAGGTGATGTGTAGGATGGACTTATTCCAAAATTTGTATCCCAAACATCTGTATCCGCCTTTGAATCCAGGGAATATCTTGATTTTGAATTATTAACCCCTGACCCGAGTTGCAGAGAGAAGCGTTCGAGATTCAAGGTTACCATCATACTAATATTCGTTCTGACACTTCGTGTCAAGCTTTCCTGAAAGCCGCTCTGTCCGGAGTAGAAAAGGTTTCCGGAAGCGTCTCCCCAGAATTTGCTCATAAAGTCGGTGTAGTCAAAAGAGTCAAGGTCGATCTCAAGATTGTCGAGAGTGCCTTTGCTTTGATAACTTACAGATCTGGTGACACCAAATCCACCATTGACGGAGAGTTGCAGTTTACCGTCCTTTGACAATGGGGTGAAGAAATTAAAGTCGGAGCTGTAACTATAGGAAGGTTTCTTAGTGTTCACCGGAATCGAATATCTGATACTGTTCTCATCAAACCAAATGGCTGACACCTGCGAATTGGAGGAATAATCTCCGAACAGCCATCCATTGAACCGGGCTTTCCCCCAAGAGCCCCTGTAGGTGGTGGTCACAGATTCTTTTGTAACCGGTTTAAGGTAAATGTTTCCCGCCGTGATCCTTGTCGGATTGACAATGTTGAATGTCGGCACAATGCTGGCTGAAGAAGGTCTGGCCGTTCTGCTGGACAGTCTGAAATACACATTGTTGTTCTTGTCTGAATACCTCACGTTCACGAAAGGCGAAAGCGTTGTCTGCCACTCGTCAACCCCTGTCTTGGTGTCAAGCCCGAAAGAGCGGGCATAGTTCTCGTTCTTGTAGAGCCTTGCCTGACCACCGAACTGCACGTTGGTCTTTCCCTTGTTGTACTGAGCCAGAATCTGTCCCTCATTGGAGAAATAATAGTTGTCCGACACCGATGAATAATAATAATTGGCGGAACCCGTGACGTTGTCGGTCGCGTCACTGGTTGACTTCCTTACACTATAGCGCGAGCTCAATGTCGCGGACAGCGCCCAGTTCTTGCCGAACGGCTCGACGTATTTGAGCGATCCGCCTATGTCACTGTAACTGCCGTCCTTGTCGTAGATCAGATCACGGATGTCCTCTTTGCCTGAAGAAGCGAACGTTGTTTTTGAATATTCTGTCGATTTTCCGTCATTCGCACTCAAAGTGTAGTCAAGATCAAGGGTCAACGCGCGTTTATCTTTGCCGAGTTTCTTGATTCCGGCGCTCAAATCACCTCCGGTGGAGATTCCACTCTTCTTTGAAAATGTGTTTGACACCGAACGGTTTCTCTCCACACCTTCCATAAGCGACTGTGTGTTGCCAGTGGAAGTGTTGTTGTAGTCATACCAGGAAAAGTATGGCTCAAAGTAAAGTGATGTCTTCTTCCTGTTTTTCTTTTTGAACTCGGCGCGAACACTGAACTTGTCCAGATTGCCGTTCTCAACCTCGCCTGAAGTGTCGAAAAGGTCGCCATCCTCCTTGAATGAAGTCCGGTCAGTCCTCGAACGCTTGTCCACGTTCTCTGATGAGTAAACAACCGAAGCATCTGTGGTGAAGCCTTTTATCACATCCGAGTTCAAGTTCGTCCCCACCTGCCATCTTCTGTGCATGCCATTGTACGGCAACGACGGGACATCGCTCTCATTACCGTCATACATGACCAGCATCCCGGATCCGGGAGCCATGAAGTTGTAGCCGTTGGCTATGGTCGTGAGCTGGTTCCTCTCGCCGTAGGCCGAGACCATAGCTGAGCCGCTGAAGAGCAGATCCTTCCTTTCCTTGAATCCGTTGTCATCCTTGCCTGAAGCTGTCGTTCCTCCCGAGATTTTGGCGTTGCCGAACCATCCGCTCTTATATTCCTCCTTCAGCTCGACATCCATCACCTTCTCCTTATCCCCCTTGATGCCGGTGAACTCGGCGGACTCGGACTCCTTGTCGATGACCTTCACCTTGTCCACGATCCGGGCCGGAAGGTTGTCGAGAGTGGCCTTGTTGTCCCCAAGGAAAAACGTCCTGCCTCCGACCGTTATCTTGCTGACTTCCTTGCCGTTGACCTTGACGGTTCCGTCCTCGCCTACCTCCACGCCTGGCATCTTCTTCAGCAGATCCGCAAGGTTGTCGTTGGACATCACCCTGAACGAGGAGGCGTTGTAGACGAGGGTGTCCCCTTTCATCTCCATCGGAGTCCCGACCGCGGAGACAGACGCCGCCTTCAGCATCTTGTCGTCCGGTCTCATCAGGATCGTCTTCGCGTCATAGTTGCCACGGACATAAATCTTCTTATAGACAGGTCTGTAGCCGAGATATTCAATGCAAAGCAGATGCTCTCCTTTCGCCACTTTCTTCAACTCAGCCTTGCCGAGCGTGTCCGTCAGGGCGAAACTGGTGATGACCGTGTCCTTAGGATGCCTGAGATACGCCGAAGCGAACGCGATAGGCTCCCGCGTCAGCGAGTCAAGGACCTGCGCCTTCACCGTGAATGAAGTGCGTCCGAACATATCTTCAGATATGGCGATCTGAGCATCAAGCCTGGCTGTAAAAGACGCGGCGAAAAGCAAGGCGAGCGCGATGTATATTCCTTTCATCTAATTAAGCGGCAACAGAAATAACCCTCTATTTATGAATATGAACGCTTATTTGACGGGGATGCTGCGGCCCGGTTCTCCGAAACTCAATTTGGCGTCAACCTCGCGTATGTCGTCATCCGAGAATTTGATGGTCCATTTCGGCATCGTCATCAGTTCGAAAAGCGCGGCCTCGGTCATCGGAGCCGTGTAACGTATGCGGATGCATGGCTCCAGATCATCGTTAAGGGTGAGATATGTTCCCAGAACCCCTTCATGGGAGGACAGATGGTTGCTGAGGAATGGCATCCCTCTCTTCACTATAGGCTTCTCGTAGTTGCGGTCAACAATCTCGTACCACCACTGGGCCGTGTCAAGATTGGTTTCACGGGCATACTCAGCGGCGAACTGGTCGAACATCATCCTTAGGTAGTCTGGAGTGGAGATCATGGTGCTTCCCTTCTCCAAACGGATGAACTTGAATCCGAGATCCATCGTCTTGACCCCGCCGCCGTGAACCGGCATCTCAAGGGTCTTCTTCTCGACAATATTCTTAAACCACGCCTCGTCCAGATCCTCGTCAGGCGCCATGTACACTTTGACGATGAGAGGGCACTCGTAGATGGACTCCAGACCGAATATCTTCTTTTCCGTGAGTCTCATCTGCATTCCGAGGTAGTTGAGGTCGAGTTTGTCGAACATCTTTTCCGTCCTGATGGTCACGCACTTGAGCGAGTCGTACTGCTCCGGCTCCAGGCTGTTGACCCTGAACTTGGAAGGGACGAAGATCAGAGCCTCGACCTTCGCGGCGTCGATGGCGTTGGCGTCATAGGTGACCACGACCGTGTGGCTTCCGACGAATGTCCTGACTCCATGGACTCCCGCCACCTTCTCCATCCTGGCCTTGAAGGCCATCGAACTGCCGAAGCACTTGACCGACTTGAGGCCTTCCATCCTGACCGTCTCCAGTTTCATTCCCGGTTCTATACCCCACTTCTCGTCGATTGTAGGCACCTCGAACTTTCCTCCGATGATGAACGCTATGGCGACAGCCACGACAGTCAGTACCGCAGGAATATACTTGGCTGACTTGCAGCGTTTTCCATCAACCTCCTTTCTTACGCCGACACTGAGGGCGCCAAGAGGGCAGGAGGCGACACACTCGCCGCAAAGGGTGCAGTCAACAGAATTGACCTTGCCTTCAAATGACGGGACATCAATATTATAAGGACAGTTCTTCTGGCAGAGACGGCAGTTGCCGTTGCATTTGCCGTTGTCGATAACCACGCCGAGCAGCTGCGGCTTTGGCCTTCCGCAAAGGATCTCCAGCAGGTAGCCGAGCAGACACATGGCTCCAAGCAGCCAGACCCAAGGCAGCTGTAGTCCGAGAAGGCCAAGAATCCACCACACACCCACCAGCACAACCATCCACACCCAGAATTTGAGGGAGTTGCAGATCGCTCCGAGCGGGCAGATGTACTTGCACCAGAACCTGTCCACAAAAAGACCGGGGATAAGCACAAGCGCCAACGCGGCGACGGACATCCAAAGCGTGATCTCACCCTTGAATCCCGTGGCCGTGGCGTAGTACGGGTCGAAATTCTTGCAGAAGAGCTCGCTTGCGGTCAATGTCATGTAGAAGGTGATGAACAGAAGCACGTACTTCACGATCCTCAGCACCTTGTCGGCGACACTGCGCTCATTGATGTTGAAGGCGTTGAACCCGATGGCCTGCCTGAGTTTCTTCAGAAGATCCTCCACCGTTCCGACGGGACAAAGATAGCCGCAGAACAGCTTGCCGAGAAGCACGACTGCCGCCGCGAGGACAACACCCATCGCGATCTGCATGCTTGTCATCGAGCAAGGCAATGAACCGTTGGCGAAATAGGTTCCCAATGCCTCCAGGCCGCCGAAAGGGCAGTATTTTTCCGGATCCGGAGCATTCATGTCAGTGAACACGAGCGAAGCGAGTCCGCTCAAGAAGAAAACCAGCAGCGCCAGCACTCCCCACTGGAGAAGGTACTTCGGCCAATTGGACTTGAAGGTAGATTTCTTAGCCATATCAATGTGTCATTTATCGTCACGGACATCGTACCTTTCGGCACTCATCTCTAATTTTGCGAATATACAATTAAAATCCTTCAAAACACACATTTCCGAAGCTAAATAATCATTAAGCTTACTAAATTATGGCAAATCAACAGAACGAACGCAAAACCGGACAATCGGGCGCGATCCTGCATCATATATTCGGGAATAATTTGGAATATCGACTTAATTTCCTACATTTGCCCGCTACATTTAATAACACTATTTTTAGATAGCTTATGTTCAAGATTCTTGAAAGAGTGATGCTGACTCCAAACATCTGCAAGATGGTGGTGTCGGCTCCAAGGATTGCCGAGGCCGCCAAACCTGGGCAGTTCCTGATTGTCCGCTCCGACGAAAAGGGCGAACGCATACCACTTACCATCAGTGACTACGACAGGGAGAACGGCACGGTGACCATCGTCACCCAGCTCATAGGAGCGTCATCGGCCGCGATCATCTCCAAGGCCGAAGGCGAGTTCTTCAGCGATGTCGTGGGACCTCTGGGCAACCCTTCCGCCTTCGTTGACAAGACGGATGAGGAGCTGAAAGGCCAAAGGTACATATTCATCGCCGGCGGTGTCGGCACCGCTCCGGTCTACCCTCAGGCTAAATGGCTGCACGAGAGAGGCATAGCGGTCGATGTCATCATCGGAGCGAAGACCAAGGATCTTCTTATCTACAAGGAAGAGCTGGCCTCCGCCTGTGACAACCTTTACCTTTGCACTGACGACGGTTCGGAAGGATTCCACGGAATGGTTACCGGCCTGCTTGAGAAACTGGTCAATGAGGGTAAGGAATATACCCAGGCAGTGTCAATCGGTCCTATGATCATGATGAAGTTCTGCACCCTGACCTGCAAGAAACTCGGCATCCCTGAGGACGTGAGCCTGAACATGCTGATGGTGGACGGCACGGGGATGTGCGGTGCATGCCGCGTGACCGTGGCCGGAAAAGTGAAGTTCGCATGCGTGGACGGTCCTGAGTTCAACGGCTATGACGTTGATTTCGACGAGGCCATGAGGCGTCTCGGACAGTACAGGCCTGAGGAGACGGAGGTTAAATCTAAAATGGGAATATAATGGCACAGAGAATACCAAGAGTACCGGTCCGCGAGCAGGATCCGAAGGTACGCGCGCATAATTTCGAAGAGGTCTGCTACGGCTACAACCTTGAGGAAGCCACGACAGAGGCCTCACGCTGTCTCCATTGCAAGAATCCCCGCTGTGTGCAGGCCTGCCCTGTCAGCGTGAAGATTCCGGAGTTCATCGCCAAGGTGGCCGCAGGTGACATCGCCGGAGCCGCCGCCATCATCGCCGAGGACTCCTCCCTTCCGGCCGTCTGCGGACGTGTCTGCCCGCAGGAGAGCCAGTGCGAGGGCAGCTGCATCCTCGGTGTCAAGGGTGAGCCGGTGGCCATCGGCAAACTGGAGAGGTTTGTGGCCGACTACTCTGCCACGACCGGCGCCAATCCTGTCGAGGCGCCGGCC
>UMCO01111772.1_pt1 | contig 11410 bp, 10 predicted proteins | sample 1964251 | NCBI WGS metagenome assembly UMCO01 (sample SAMEA4835970, study PRJEB28245) | human gut metagenome | biome: gut microbiome; material: fecal sample | place: Denmark | collected 2008
ATACGCTCGCATCCAACCTTTGCTCCGAGGCCACAAATAGGGCATACTTCGTTCTCTGGTGGCTGTTTTTTGTTAAGCCTGAAAAACATTAAAAATATATGACTGTAGAGCAATATGGGCTGATTTGCCGTTGGCAGCTTGGGAAATCAGTTGGGGTGGGATTGTGGGAAGAAAGCTTGAGATATAAAAGCTCCGGGAAATGAAAGCTTATTGGATTGACTCTTAAACGATTGTCATAATAGTATAGCATTATAATTGCCATTTTCTCTATATAACTCAAAAATTGAGATTGCTTATAGTTTATCTCTCAAGACACAACTTCAACAACCAAAGACAGCCCACAGAGAATGAAATAATCCTTATTTCATTCTCTGTGGGCATTTCTTATAACACATGATCTATGGTTGCTACTTTTCCCCAGCCAAAGCACAGCTCTCATTAAATAAAAGAAACTATATTTGTGGCCTCGGAGCAAGGTTTGAATACGAGCGTGTATAAGCGAGTATTCAAACCGCAGCGACTAAAGTCACAAATATAGTTTCTTTTATTTACTGAGAGCGTCTCCCTTGCTGCGCAAAACAAAAGCTCTAGAGCGTGTTTGGAAAAATCCCTAAGCTTTTTTTATGAATTTATTTCCACATTTTGGACAGGTAATCTCCACCTTTCCCTTTCCTTTTGGAACTCGGAGTTTCTGCTTGCAAACCGGGCATTTGAAGAAGCGAAATAACTTGGCCTCTGCCTGTTCCTCACGCTTTTCAATAATATTCTCACACAATGGACGAGCCAGCTTAAGGAAGCATTCATTTTCATGCGCTCTTCTTTCATGGTTGCGTGAAAATACCCGAAAAATGCAGCCTAACAGCGGAAGATAACTAATTAAATTAAAGTTATTTACTGCCTGCGACGGCCACATGCCTGTAACCAGATTCAGGATAACACTAATGAACAGCAAGAAGCTGGACATTCCATCAAAACCGTATATTTCATCAAAAAAACTTCCTAACCGTTTCATCCCCAACAATCTCCTTTTGTCTATTGAATCAGTGAAAAGAATCCGGCACTTAATGTCATCATAATAACTCCGGCAAGTAAAACTCCGCACATAGCTGCGAGTACGCTTGATTTAAAGTCCATCTTTAAGAAACTTGCTGCCAGTGTTCCTGTCCATGCTCCAGTTCCCGGAAGTGGAATTCCTACAAATAAAAGTAATGCAACAAAGAGTCCTCTTCCTGCAGTTGTCTGTAACTTTTCTCCGCCTTTTTCGCCTTTTGCTGTGCACCAGCGGCAGAACTTACCGATTATACTTGGCATATTGCTTCCGATTTCGAGTACCTTTCTTGCAAATAAATAGATAACTGGTACTGGAAGCATATTTCCTATGATTGCAATGACATAAGAAGGAATCAGTGGAAGTCCTACTGCCTGTGAATAAGGAATCGCTGCTCTTAGTTCTGCAATCGGAACCATTGAAATTAAAAATACTGTTAAATAATGTTTGATCATCTTATCTTCCTTTTTTATTTTTTTACTATTCCAAATCATACAATTACAGACAAACTATTTTTCCTTTTAACACAACGGTATTTTGAAAATTAGTAGTTCGGATAGTTATATCCAAAATTGCCTCACTTTTAAGATTTTGAATGATTTCACGAATAGCATCATCAGACTTTATGATTTATATATCTGACAGAGATTTGCAATGTTTCGCTCCAAATAATACTACACATTATTCGTCCCGTCAATTACAGTAATTTACGAATTATGTCGGTATTGGAGCTTTATTTTATACATACATTACAATTTATATTATTTTTTCAACAAAGAATGCTTCATCACCTGAATAAATTCTTTATTATTTTTTGTCCGTTTGAAGAAGTTAAGTATCTGCTCCATATTTTCTTCTGCGCGGTTTCCGGACATTTCTCTGTGAAGGGCGTATACAATTTCCTGTTCTTCTTTGGATAAGAGAAGGTCTTCTCGTCTTGTTCCAGAACGCTGGATATTGATTGCCGGGAAAATTCTCTTTTCTGCCAGTTTACGGTCTAATACAAGCTCCATGTTACCGGTTCCTTTAAATTCTTCGAATACAACGTCATCCATCTTGCTTCCAGTCTCAACAAGTGCAGTTGCAAGGATAGTAAGACTTCCGCCTTCGCGCATATTTCTTGCTGCTCCGAAGAATTTCTTTGGCATATAGAGCGCTGCCGGATCAAGACCACCGGAAAGTGTTCTTCCACTTGGAGGTACAAGAAGATTATATGCTCTTGCTAATCGTGTAATACTGTCTAATAAAATAACGACATCCCGTTTATGTTCTACAAGACGTTTTGCACGTTCTAATACCATTTCAGATACTCTTTTGTGATGCTCTGGAAGTTCATCAAATGTGGAATAAATGACTTCTGCATTTGGTCCCTCAATGGATTCTCTGATGTCTGTTACTTCTTCCGGGCGCTCATCAATAAGAAGAACGATAACTTTCATATTTGGTCTTGTCGCTGTGATGCTTCTCGCAATCTGCTTTAATAACGTAGTCTTTCCTGTCTTTGGCTGAGAAACGATCATTCCTCGCTGTCCCTTTCCGATTGGAGAAAGGAGATCAACCATACGCATGGAAAGCGGTGCATTTTCCGTTTCAAGACTTATTCTCTCATTCGGAAAAATTGGTGTTAAATCTTCAAAGTTCTTTCTTTTTGCTGCGTCAAATGGTTTATATCCATTGACAGACTGTACATATAATAAGGCACTATACTTTTCATTTTGTGTTTTAATACGGATATTTCCTACTAAAATATCACCGGTCTTTAAATTGAAACGGCGAATCTGTGATGGAGAAACATATACATCATTCTCTCCTGGCAAATAATTCTCACAACGAATAAATCCATAGCCATCCGGCATTACTTCTAAAATACCGTCTGCCATATTTCCACTGTCTAAACTGGATAATTCGCTTTTCTTATTTTCTTTTCCTGCATTTTCATCATTCGCACTATTTACACTATTTCCATTTTCTCTGTCATTATGGTGATGTACTTTTTCTTTTTTCTCTGATTCCTGCGGTTTTTGCTGTGTTTTTCTTATATTATCTTCTGATTTGCTATTCTCTTCTGTTTTGACTCTCTTTTCCGCTTTAGGTTCTCCTTCTGTTTTTATACCATTTTCTGATTTAGCGTTTTTCTCTGTTTTTATACCATTTTCTGATTTAGCGTTTTTCTCTGTTTTTATACCATTTTCTGATTTAGCGTTTTTCTCTGTTTTTATACCATTTTCTGATGTGGTATTTTTTTCTGATTTTATACTTTCTTCTGCCTTTGTCTGTATACTTTTATTTTCACTCGCTATAATCCGCTCTATTAACTGATTCTTTTTCAATGTACTTACCCCACGGATACCTTTTTCCTTTGCATATGCCTTCAATTGAAGGAGTGTCATTTCTTTAAAATTCATTCTTACCTCCTAAACATTTAAACATTTTCCTGTAAAGAACTTTATAATCAAATTTTGATATTCAAACGACCAAAGATTCCCACTTGATTTTCTTAATAACTTTTATATTCTTCTAAATATTTTATATTTTTTGTCGCAAAAAAGCTACTTGTTCCTATGCCGTTCTCTTTGTAAGGCCAATTTATCTTTATTATCACTAAATTCAGCATTTTCTCTACTCTGATAAAGCATGAAAGTCCTCTTTCTATGCATATATACAACTATCATTTTAAATCAATTGGGAAATCAAAAGATTGTAACTAAAAATATGATGTAAACTCGAAAAAAAATCTCTTCTTCGCATCAAATTATTAAGACGAATCAGAATTGTCTTTTCTATAATAGCACAAACTGGGAAGAAAACAACCTGTTTTTGAGAAATATTTGATTGCAGAATGCGAAAACCGATGCTAGAATATATTTTGGGAAAGGACGGAATTAATTATGACAAATAAAGAAAAAGCTTTAGAAATGCACAAACAATGGAACGGTAAACTTTCTGTAGATGCCAAATGTCAGGTAGCTTCCGCAGAAGATCTCGCGATTGCTTATACACCTGGTGTTGCAGAACCTTGTCGTGCTATCGCAAAAAACCCAAAAGAAGCCTACACATACACAATCAAGTCAAATACCGTTGCCGTTGTATCAGACGGAAGCGCTGTACTTGGTCTTGGTAATATCGGTGCCCTTGCTGCCATGCCTGTTATGGAAGGAAAGGCTGCCCTTTTTAAAGAATTCGGCGGTGTGAATGCATTTCCTATCTGTTTAGACACACAGGATACAGAAGAAATCATTGAAACTGTTGTAAGAATCGCCCCTGCTTTTGGCGGTATTAACTTAGAAGATATTGCAGCTCCACGCTGTTTTGAAATAGAAGAACGTCTTGACAAGATGCTTGACATTCCTGTTTTCCATGATGATCAGCATGGTACAGCCATCGTTGTTCTTGCAGGAATTATCAACGCTCTTAAAGTTGTCGGCAAACAAAAAGAAGATTGTAAAGTAGTTGTTAACGGTGCCGGTTCTGCCGGAATCGCTATCGCAAAGATGCTTTTATCTTACGGATTTAAAGATCTTACGCTCTGTGACCGTCAGGGAATCTTATGCTCCGGCGACCCATCCTTAAACTGGATGCAGGAGAAAATGACACAGATTACCAATCTTTCTCATAAGACTGGGACTCTTGCAGATGCGATGAAAGGTGCCGATATTTTTGTTGGTGTATCCGCTCCTGGCATCATAAGCCAGGATATGGTCCGTTCTATGGCAAAGGATTCTATTTTATTTACTATGGCAAATCCAGACCCTGAAATCCTTCCTCACCTTGCAAAAGAAGCAGGGGCAAAGGTTGTTGGAACTGGTCGTTCTGACTTCCCAAATCAGGTAAATAACGTGCTTGTATTCCCTGGAATTTTCAAAGGTGCTTTAGAAGGCCACTCTACACATATCACTTCCGAGATGAAACTTGCCGCTGCTCATGCAATTGCTGGTCTTGTTCCTGCAGAAGAATTAAGTGATACAAACATTCTTCCACACGCATTTGACCCACAGATTGCTGACGTAGTCAGTGCCGCTGTCAAAGAATATATTGATTAATTTTTATGGAACGCTATTATAGTTACAGTCGCTTTATTAAAGAATATTTTGGAGAAAAACTCTATAAGATCTGCATAGATGGCGGTTTTACCTGTCCAAACCGTGATGGGACACTCGCAACTGGCGGATGTATCTTTTGCAGCGAAGGGGGAAGCGGAGAATTTACAGAGAACGCTTCCCTCTCTGTTTCCGAACAGATTCATCTTGGTAAGTCACAGACTTCCAGAAAATATCAGGGCGAACATTACATTGCTTACTTTCAGGCATTTACCAATACTTATGCCCCTGTAGACAGGCTTCGCGCCCTCTACGAGGAGGCGATCACTGCCCCAGAAATCGTTGCTTTATCCATTGGCACAAGACCCGACTGTATTACTCCGGAAATTTTAGATTTATTAGAAGAATTAAATAAAAGAAAACCTGTCTTTATCGAAATGGGATTACAGACCTCTCACGACAGTACGGCATCCTTTTTAAACCGGGCATATCCGACTGAAACATTTACGAAAACCTGTCATGCCCTCGCAGAGGCAGGTATCCGCGTGACCGCACACATTATTCTCGGTCTTCCCGGTGAAACTTTAGACATGGAACTCGACACAATCCGTTACCTAAATACACTCCCAGTAAGCGGCATCAAAATTTCCATGCTTTATGTACTGAAAAACACCGTACTTGCCAGTTACTACGAACAGCACCCATTTCATATTCTTACCATGGAAGAATATATCAACCATCTCATCATCTGTCTTAGCCAGCTTCGCAAAGACATTGTCATTGAGCGAATGACTGGAGATGGCCCGAAAGACCTTTTAATTGTTCCAAAATGGATCGGACACAAACGACCCGTCTTAAACACCATCCATAAAGAAATGAAGCAACGAAACTTTACGCAGGGAGGAAGCTTATGTCAGAAGAATCTTTAACATTATATAAATTAATGATACTGTTTATGCTGGATAATCTGGATTTTCCACTGACAAATTCCCAGCTAAGCGAATTTTTTGTAAACCACGGATATACATCCTATTTCCACTTACAGCAGGCAATCAATGAACTGGTGGAATCAGAATTTGTCCGTGCCGAAACAATCCGCAACACTACCAACTACCACCTTATTTCCTCAGGAAAAGAAGCACTCTCCATGTTCCACACTCAGATTTCCGAGCCAATTAAGAACGATATTCTCGACTACTTTGCCGAGAAAAAATACCAGCTTCGAAAAGAAGTCGATATTACCGCAGACTACTATCCACTCAAAAAGAAACGTGGTGAATATATGGTAAAAACCCAGATTAAGGAAAAAGGCTCTCTTCTTTTAGAACTGAACATCAACGTCGTGTCAAAAGAACAGGCGATTGCAATCTGCGACAGCTGGGAGAAGAAAAGTGATGCAGTATATGGGAAATTGATGGAAATGTTGTTGTTGGATGAATGAGTTTTTGCGTTTTAACAGATGAAAAATAGAATCCAGGAAGCTAAATAAAGCATATTTGTGGCCTCGGAGCAAGGTTTGGATGCAAGCGTATAAGCGAACATTCAAACCGCCGCGACTAAAGTCACAAATATGCTTTATTTATCTTCAGGAGTTCGTCTGCTCCGCAGACGCACAAATCAGGATTAATCTACTAATTTATCTAATTCTTTGACGTACTCTGTTTCAGTAGCCACCTTATGATTAGCCTTTGTAGCATAAATCTTTACAGCTCCCTGAGACTTTTTAATTGGCTGCATTGTTCCAGCTCCGGCTACACAGCCGCCTGGACATGCCATACCTTCTAATAAGTAACCGTTATATTTGCCCTTAGATGCTAACATCATAAGCTTGCGGCATTCTTCTAAGCCTTCTGCATTGGCTATTTTAATCTCTTTATCTGGATATTCTTTCTTGATTACATCTACTACAGCCTGTGCTACTCCGCCAGATACGGCAAAGTTTCTTCCGTCTGTAGATACATCATTGACACCATCTGCATCTTCATGCATATTTTCAAGATCTAAGTCTTTTGCTGCGAAGATTCCGCTCATTTCCTCGAAAGTAAGTACAAAGTCTACTTCGCTTCGAACAGTTCTTCTCATCGCTTCAAGCTTCTTCGCTGCACAAGGTCCGATAAATACGACTTTGGCATCTGGTGTATGATTTTTAATCAATCTTGCTGTTAATGTCATTGGTGTTAATGCCATGGATACACAGTTTGCATACTCTGGGAAGAGCTTCTTCGCCATTACTGACCATGCAGGACAACAGGATGTTGCCATGAATGGAAGTTCTTCTGGTACTTCTTTTAAGAAATCTTCTGCTTCCTGTTTTGCACATAAGTCTGCTCCGATTGCTACTTCAAGTACATCGGCAAATCCTAGTTCTTTCATGGCCGCACGAAGTTTTTCTGGTGTTACCTTTGGTCCGAACTGTCCTACGAATGCAGGTGCTACTGCTGCGTATACCTTTTCACCGGACTGGATTGCCTTGATTACCTGATAAATCTGAGACTTATCTGAAATTGCACCGAATGGACAGTTTACAAGACACATTCCACAGGATACACATTTATCATAATCAATTGTTGCTTTTCCGTTCTCGTCAGATGTGATGGCTTTCATACCACAGGCTTTTGCACAAGGACGTTCCTGAACAATAATCGCATTATAGGAACATACTGTTGCACATCGTCCACATTTGATACAGGCATCCTGATCAATAATGGACTTACCAGTTACACGGTCAAGAGAGATTGCCTTCTTTGGACATACTTCCATACAAGGATGTGCCAGACATCCCTGACATCCATCTGTTACATGTACTTTCTTTTCATCACATGCATTACATGCGAACTTGATTACATTAATGAGTGGTGGAGTGTAGTAACCTTCTGGCTTATCTGCTTCCATAATTCCATCAGATACTGGTGCTGGTTCTGCTGCTCCTCTATATGGCAGGCCCATTGCCATTCGAAGCCGCTCTCCTACGATTGCCCTTTCAAGGAAAACATCATTTCTGAAGTTACCAGTCTCTCCTGGAATGATTTTGTAAGGCAGTGCCTCAATCTTTTTATCAACAGGTCCCTCTTCGTAAGCCATCTTGGCTACTTCAGTAAATACAGCATGTCTGATTTCCTGAATTCTTGTTTCTACTCCTCTCATAGATACCTCCCTATTTGGTTAAAGTTGTAATTGCCCTTAATGTGTTAATTATATCACAAGGAAATGCATATGAGAATATATGTATCCAATTTTGTACAACTTTTTTGTTATGTTCTTCATTTTATCCAAAAATCTCCCCTCTTTCAACCACAAAAAAAGAAAGATATCGTTCCAGTTTTAACACAAACTGCAAAAATATCTCTCTTTTCAAAATATTTGTTATTCTTTTATCTATTCTGCAAAATCTACCACAACTTAAAAGCAGAAATAGTTTTTAGCTTTATTCCATCTCGCTAAGAAATTTTTCTACTGTTACAAGCTTTGTACATGTTACAAATAAATCTGTTGCAACCTTTAATTCTTCTATTGGTGGTAATGTTGGTGCGATTCGAATATTAGAATCTTCCGGGTCATTTCCATAAGGATAAGCTGCACCTGCTCCAGTAAGTACAAGACCTGCCTCTTTACATTTAGCTACGATTGCTTTCGCACATCCCTTTTCTGCGTTAAAGGAAATGAAATATCCTCCAACTGGTTTACTCCAGGATGCGATTCCTAACTCGCCAAGTTCTTTTTCTAATGTCTCTAATACTGCCTCAAACTTTGGACGGATGATTGCTGCATGTTTTTTCATGTAGTCTTTCATTCCATTAATGTCTTTAAAATATCTCACATGACGAAGCTGATTAATCTTATCTGGTCCGATTGTCTGCCATTTGAGTTTAGACTTGATATCTGCGATGTTTGCTTCAGATGAAGCCATTGCTGCCACACCTGCACCTGGGAAGGTAATCTTTGAAGTGGAGCAGAATTCATAGACGATATCTGGATTACCAGCCTTCTCGCACTCTTCTAAAATATTTAAAATATGTGGCTGTTCACTTTCTGGTCTGTCATAAAGATAATGGATACCATATGCATTATCCCAGAAAATACGGAAATCCTTTGCTGCTGGTTTTAAGTTTGCAAATCTCTTTACTGTCTCATCTGAGTAAACAACTCCACCTGGATTGGAGAACATTGGTACACACCAGATTCCCTTTACAGCAGGGTCATTATTCACATAATCTTCTACGACATCCATATCTGGACCATCTTCTGTCATTGGCACGTTAATCATCTCAATACCAAACTGCTCTGTCACACCAAAATGTCTGTCATAGCCTGGCACTGGACATAAGAACTTTACTTTGTCAAGTTTAGACCACGGAGTATTTCCCATGATTCCGAAAATTTCTGCTCTTGCTACACAGTCATACATAATGTTAAGGCTGGAGTTTCCAAGTACAATCATCTGGGAAGGCTTTGCACCTACCATACCTGCCATGAGTTCTTTTGCTTCTGGAATCCCATCTAACACACCATAATTTCTTACATCTGTGCCATTCTCACTTGCAAGAACAGACTCTGCATTTAAAACATCCATCATAGGCATAGATAAATCAAGCTGTTCTTTTCCTGGTTTACCTCTTGAAATATCCAGATTCAGGCTCTTTTCTTTCTCCGCATCGTATTCTGCCTGTAATTCTGCCTGTAATGCCAGTAATTCTTCTTTGCTTAATTCTCTGTATGGTTTCACTTCGTTACCTCCCAAAATTCCTCTAACGTAATTTCTAATCTAATTCTAAAACAAAAGAAAATTAACTTTTCCTTCGTTTTTCTTTACTTATTTCATATACCAGTGGTAATTGTATTCCATTTTTGAATAAAAAGCAAGCCACTTTTTCATTTTTTCCAAAAAAATCAAGAAAAATGTTTTTTAACTCTATTTTTTATGAAATATTCACATCTCAATCCTGCTATTCTATTGTTTTTCTCTGGAAATTTCCTACATTTTCCTGATTCGCAGAATTTTTTTACCAGAAAAGAAACATTCTCTTGATAATGCATACTATAAACTGTAATCAAAAAACGGGGGTATTTCCCATGAGTGATTTAGCTGCTACAAACTGCCAGAATTCCTGTTCTTCCGGTTGCGGATGTGGAAATGACTTTGGTTTTAATAACTGCTTTTGGCTGATCTTAATTCTTTTATGCTGCAATAATGGCAATGACTGCGGATGTGGCAATGATAATCTGATCTGGCTCATCCTTATTCTCTGCTGCTGTGGCAACGGCTGCGGTATCGGCACAAACGGAAATGGCTGTGGATGCGGCTGCTAGTTAGCCCTGTATTTTCTAATCGTAAAAAAAGGACTGTCACATACGGCAGTCCTTTTTTGGCTGATAAAATCCCATTAAAATTTGTCATATAATCTGTAAAACACAAATTTAACAGACATCTTATTCGTATTTTTACTTGTATTACTATTTTATCTATTTCTCCTTTGCATTTTTTGCTTTTTAGTGTTTTCTGTTTCCACTTTTTCGCCCGTTTCTCCCTGACACTTTCTTTTTTTCTTAAGACATTCCGGGTCTATCTCATAAATCGTATTGTCTTCCACAATGAGATTTTCATTCATAATCCTTTTTCTCCTCTCATAAGATGGAATAATTACAGATACTTCTACCTGTATATTACAATATATGAAAACTTCACAGGTAGCTTTCCTGTTTTAAGGAGGTTTCTATGCCAAATCGAAATGATTCTTCATCCCCTCTCTCCCGTCTCATAAATGATGACAATCTTACCATTTTAGAAAATGTCATTCCCTATTGTAATACAAATCTTGGAAAACTTCTGGCTCTCTGTTTAAAGTTTTCTGAAATGCAAAAGATTATAGAAGGCTTTGATGACAGTGAACGCCTGAACGCCTGTGGCTTCGAAAATAATTCTACGGATATAGAATCTATCCTTCGCTCCGTTCGAAGTTCTGTCTCTGAAGAAAAAGCCCGCCAGATTGATAATATTCTACAAATCCTGAATTTTTCCAGATTCTACGAAAAATATAACCAGATACTTTCTGAACATCCCGAACTCGTCCGTCCACCTGCACCAGCGGCTGCTGAAACTCAAAATGCTCCTGAAGCAAATCCATTTTCTGATCCCTCATTATTTTTTCTCTTAAATTCTCTTATGAATAATTCGGATGGAAATCAAAATGAGAAATTGAAACAGGTCATGGCGCTGGCACAAAATAGCGACAATAAGGATATGGAGAAAATTCTGTCTACATTGTTAAATTCTGGTTTGTGAGGCTGTGGAGCAGACGAACTCCTGAAGCTAAATAAAGCATATTTG
>UMCO01095860.1_pt1 | contig 11376 bp, 9 predicted proteins | sample 1964251 | NCBI WGS metagenome assembly UMCO01 (sample SAMEA4835970, study PRJEB28245) | human gut metagenome | biome: gut microbiome; material: fecal sample | place: Denmark | collected 2008
AGATGTACTTACCTGTGGATATACAGGAGTCTTTGGTCTTGGGTGTCCATATTTACTCAGCTGCTCGTACAGTGCTTTGTAATTTTCGTCTGTCTGGAATACATCGATCTGTTCAAATGCTTTATATGTAGACGGAAGTGATTTTGCTTCATTCCAGATCCTTACACCACTTTCCACACCACTCATCCATTTGACCAGCTCTGTTGCACCTTCAATATTGTCTGTTTCTGAAGATGCTGCAAATGCCCAAGAGCCTGTCGGTGTATATCTTTCACCATCCCAGTCATCACCAACTACATAAGGTGCAACGCCAAGATTCACATCCGGATAGTTCTCGTAGATTGTGTTGACTTCCCACGCACCGTCAAATTTGAAAGCTGCTCTTCCACTTTCAAACAGATTCTCGATCGGAGCTTCGGACATGTATTTGTTCTCTACGATCTGGTGGAAATAATTCATAACTTCAACATTCTTTTCTGAATTGAAATATCCGTCCACTGTCAGTCCGTCTTCGCTTACCAGGTCTCCACCATTTGCCCAGATAAATGGGGCATAATAATAAATACTTGATTCACCTACCGGGAATGTCATGTCGATCGGGTAGCCTTTCTTCTCATCCATCAATGGCTTCAGTTTTTTCAGAATATCCATAAATTCAGTCTGTGTCCATGGATGATCGGCATCTGGTACCTCAATTCCGGCTTCCTCAAGAATATCTTTATTGTAATAAAGACCTACACTGGATTCCATTACTCCAAGTGCATACAGCTTATCATCATAAGTTCCCTGTTCAAGAATAGATTCGAGATATTCACCTCTCTCATCTTCTGTCAGATCTGCTAACGGCTGTATGATGCCGTTCTCTGCATATGCTGCTACATTAGGTCCGTCCAGAGTAAGAACATCCGGAAGGCCACCTGAGAGCACTGATGAATTTACTTTATCTGAATAGCCGCCACCACTGTCGTTTCTAGGAATAAATTCAATATCTGCAAAATATTTACCATTATATTTCTCATTAAAGCTGTCTACAGATTCCCTGTACACCTGTCCTTCCGGAGTATCTTCAATACTATGCACCCAGATTGAAAGGTATTGTTCTCCTTCATCATAGCCTGCTACATCGCCAGGCTTTACTTCTTTTTTCTGACATCCTGTCAGGCTGACTGCCATAGCCAGGCCGGCAAGAAGAATCAGTTTTGCTTTTTTCATGTTCTCCTCCTTTTCCATCTTTCCGTTCTTCGTGACCGGTAAAGTAACCGGTTACTTTATGTATTGATAATAGCATATACTCATTTTTACGTCAAGTATTCTCTTATATTTCATTGATTTTTACAATTTTAATATATAAGTTTTGTAAAATCTATACAGAACCGGTTACTTTACCAATTCTGTTACTGGTTAACCTTGTTCTGACTCTCTTTTTCTGTTATACTAAAATTACAATTATTACTGAGTTTTACTGAAAGGAAACTACCATGGGCAAAAAAAATATAACCTTCAATGACATTGCCAAATATACTGGTTTCTCAAAAACCACTGTTTCCAGATATTTCAACAATCCTGATTCCCTCACATTGAAGAATCAGCAGATTATCTCGGATGCACTTGATAAACTAAACTATCAGGAGAATAAAGTTGCCAGGATCCTGGCAAACGGGAAAACCGAATTTATCGGTGTTATCATTCCAAACCTTTATTTACATTACTATTCTGAAATGCTAAACCAGATACTGAAAACTTATGATACCTATGGCTACAAATTTCTTGTTTTTACCGGTGATGATCATAAATCAACTGAACGCGAGTATATTCAGGAACTTCTTTCTTATAAAATAGAAGGAATGGTTATTTTAAGCCATACCATTCCTTCCAGAGAGCTCGCCTCCTACAATCTCCCAATTGTAACGATCGAGCGTGAAGATCAGTTTGTGAGCAGTGTCAATACGGATAACTATATGGGTGCGGTGCAGGCAACCAGTCTCCTTGCAAAGACCGGAGCAGATATTCTGATCCACATCAATGTTGAATTATCTCCACAGGTTCCATCCTATGGCCGTATAAAAGGCTTTTCTGATATCTGCGAGGAATATCAGATTCCACATGAACTGATTCTCACAGATACCGGCCACAGTTATGAAGAAAGTTCTCTGATTCTCAAAGATTTGCTGGAAACAATTGATTCTAAATATCAAGGCAAAACAAAGGGAATTTTTCTTCCAAACGATACATTTGCCAACATCATGCTCAATCATGTGATTCAAAAGTATGGACAGCTTCCAGATGACTACAAGATCATTGGTTTTGATGATTCTCCAGTTTCCAGAGAAGCTATTGTTCCGATCAGTACTGTCGGACAGCAGATTGACAAGATTGCCGCATCTGCCATGAAAATCCTGCATGAACAGATTACAGAAAGACACAAAAGAAAACCGGCTCTGTCTTCTGAACCGGTTCACAAGATCATTCCACCGATCCTGATCAATCGAAAAACAACTGAGCCTTCTCATTGAAATCTGATATTTTTTATACATAACAAAAACGCTGCAAAAAATGAATTTTAATTCACTTAATGCAGCGTTTTGTTTGCCAAACAGGCGGGCGCCGGACAGTTCCCGGCATCATGCATTTCTAAAACGACTTAAAAAGTCTTTTGTCATCTCATTTTGTGGATCTTCAAAGATCTGCTGTGAAGTTCCCTCTTCTACAATAACTCCATTACCCATAAAGATTACATGCTTTGCCACATCCCGGGCAAATGCCATCTCATGTGTGACAATGATCATTGTCAGTCCGTCTTTGGCAAGCGTTCGCATAACCTCAAGGACTTCTCCGACCATCTGCGGGTCGAGTGCTGAAGTAGGCTCATCAAAGAGCAGGATCTCCGGTTCCATGGCAAGCGCTCTGGCAATTGCTACCCTCTGCTTCTGACCTCCGGAAAGCTGCTTCGGCTTTGCATTGATATATGGAGCCATACCAACCTTCTCAAGATACATCATTGCGTTTTTATGGGCTTCTTCCTTGCTCTTTTTCAGGACTTTCTCCTGCCCCACCGTGCAGTTTTTAAGAACTGTCATGTTATTGAACAGGTTAAAGTTCTGAAACACCATACCAACCTTTGAACGATATTCCGGCACATTCACATGCTTATCCATGATGTTCGTTCCATGGTATCTTATCTCTCCTGAGGAAGGTGTTTCCAGAAGATTCATGCAACGCAGCAGCGTGGATTTACCGGAACCGGAAGGGCCAATGATACAGGTAACATCCTTCGGCTTCACTGAGAAATCGATATCTTTCAGAATCTCATTATTTCCAAAAGATTTTCCCAGATGCTGTACTTTCAGAATTGTCTCACTCATTCTCTGCTGTCCTTCCTTTCTTTATAAGAGTACATTCCGCTGGTATGTGTCAGAGTATCAGCGGTTGCAAGATCATAATTATCCGGTCCGTCCATCTTGTGTTCGATCACACGCAGGATTCTGGAACAGGTAAACGTCATGATAAAATAGATAACCATTGCAATTGTGAAGGACTCAAAATATGTATACAGTGCTCCTGCAACACCTTTAGTCGTGTAAAAGAGCTCTACTGTACCAATGATTGAAAGTACACAGGTATCTTTGATATTGATGATCAGGTTATTTCCGATCTGCGGCATGATATTTCGCAGGGCCTGCGGAAGTATTACATTTATCATCGTCTGAACATGTGTCATGCCGATTGCCTTGGCGCCTTCTGTCTGTCCGGGATCGATGGAAAGAATACCACCTCGAACTGTCTCTGCCATGTATGCCCCTGTGTTGATCGATACAATAAAGATTGCTGCAAACCACATAGACATATTGATGTTAAATAGATAGGCACTTCCAAAATAAATAAACATTGCCTGGGCCATCATTGGAGTCCCACGAAAGAACTCCACATAGCAGGCCATAATAAATTTGACAACTTTGATAATTACTTTTTTGGCTGTTGAATCATTTTTGTCCACCGGGATCGTCTGAACGATACCAACCAGAAAACCAATGATACATCCAAAAAGTGTTCCTACCAGCGCCAGCCACATGCTGACACCGGCTCCCTTCAGGAAAGAAGGACCATATTGCTGAAGAAGATATATAATTCTTCCTCCAAAACTCTCAGGCAGCATTTCGCTCCTCCTTTATGATTCTGAAAGTGGCTGTACGGAAATAGCCTCATCCATCATTTTATTATAATCATCTTCGGTCATATCTTTAAGCACGCCATTGATTGCATCCTTAAGTTCATCGTTGCCCCTCTGTACTGAAATACCAATATTGATATCTTCATCAGATACTTCAAATGCTCCGTCTGTTCCACTGAAGTCCAGCAGTTTGAAATCCGGATATGCTACGCATGCAGCCTTTCCTGTAGGCATGTCAGTGACAACTGCATCACATTTGCCGGATTCAAGAGCAACCAGCATTGCCGGTGCACTTTCCTGTGCCGGAAGGATATCAGCATCTGGAATCTGAGGCAGGCAGGAATCATACCAGATCGTATTCTGCTGTGATGTCACTGTAGCTCCTTTAAGGTCTTCTACACTTGCTGCGTCCTTGTAATCTCCATCATTCTTAACCAAAGTGATGATGGATGCATAATAATATGGATCTGTGAAATCAACCATCTGCTGACGTTCTTTTGTAATAGACTGTCCTGCAATAACACAGTCAACCTGACCGGACTGTACTGCCGGTACAAGAGAATCCCAGTCAAGCTTTACGATTTCAAGATCATAGCCTAATTCATCTGCAATTTTCTTTGCCATCATAACATCATATCCATATGCGTAATCGGAGCTTCCTGAAATCTGCACTGCACCGTTGGAATCATCCGGCTGTGTCCAGTTGTAAGGAGCATATCCGCATTCCATGGCAACTTTCAGAGTTTTCTTATCATCCGCACTTACACTCTGTACACCTATAATCCCACATGTCATTGATGCAGCTACTGCAGCTACCGTTAACATTCTCCACATTTTACTCTTTCTCATTTTCGTTTCCTCCTGAAATGTATATATTTTTTTCATCCATAACAAAAAAAGAGCGCACGGAAGTATGAAGTGCTCCGTTGCGCTTTAAGTCATATTAATACTTTTTCTTTTAAAAGTCAAGAAAAAAAAAGCAGCTCCCGAAGGAACTGCCCTGAAATCATATTTATGAAGGTCTTCTTACAGACAGGATTGTTCTGTAAGCAGCGTTGTTGCTGATCTTAATACCATCTCTGGAGTTGGATGCATGTACGATCTGTCCGTTACCCATGTAGATTGCAACATGTCCGCCATAGCAGATCAGGTCTCCTGGCTGTGCATCTGCATAAGAAACTTCTGTTCCCCAGTTCTGCTGCTCATAAGATGTTCTCGGAAGGCTGTAGCCAAACTGAGCATATACACTCTGTGTAAATCCAGAGCAGTCAGCTCCACCTGTAAGACTTGTACCACCCCATACATATGGGTTTCCAACAAACTGTTTAGCATAATCTACAATTGAAGATCCTGAACCACTGGATGAAGAACTGCTGGAGCTTGAAGAGCTGGATGAAGTATCTACTGTATCCGGATCAACTGTGTTGTCACTGTCAATCACATTTCCATATTCATCATATTCTACATCACTGCTTCCACTGTCTTCTGTAGTTGTTTCTGTTGTAGTCTGGCTCGGATCAACCTCGTTTCCATCTTCGTCATATACAGTATCTCCGTTTTCTGCTGCTTCTGAAGCATCAACTTCGTTACCGTCTTCATCATATACTGTCTGATCTTCCTGTTCCTGCTGTGCAGCTTCTTCCTCGGCTGCAGCAGCAGCTGCTGCTGCTTCAGCTTCTGCCTGACGTCTTGCCTCTTCTTCGGCTGCAATACGTTCTGCTTCAAGCTGCTCAATCTCCGCCTGCTGTTCCTGAATCAGGTTTGCATATTCATTTGCCATTTCCTGTGCATATGCAATTTCATTATCACAATCTGCAGAATTTGCTTTCTTTGTATCAATCTGATTCTGAAGATCTACAGACTGTGCTTCATATTCCTGTTTCATACCTTCCAGTTCAGCTTTTTCCTGCTGATACTGATTTCCAAGGTTTGTTACCTGTGTAATTGTGTTTGCATATTTTTCAAGGCTCTGTCTGTCATAATCATACATTTTCTGAGTATACTCAGCTTTTGTAAGAAGATCAGAAAGATTATCTGCACTCATCATCATCTGGAACCAGGCTTCATTTCCACCTTTTTCGTACAGATACTGGATACGCTGTTTCATTGCTGCGTACTGTTTGTCTTTGGCATTCTGTGCCTTCTGCAGATCAGCCTGTGTCTGCTGAATGTCTGCTTCTTTATTACTGATATCCCCTTCCAAGGTCTGAATGGAAACCATGACATTCACAAGATTTGCGTCCAAGGAGTTGATCTCATCCTGTAACTGCTGCTTAGCGGAGTAGAGCTGATCAATCTGAGCATATGTAGCATCAAGCTGTGCGCTTGTAGCTGCCTGTTCCTCTCTCAGTTCGTCTTCTCTTGACGCGCTTACACTGACAACCTGAGTTGCTGTCATCATTAATGCTAACGTCAGGCAAACAATTCTTTTTTTCATGTTTCTCACCTCATAATCATTTTAACTCTATTTTGTAACAATTGTGAAATATCTTTCTTAAGTTCTTATACATATTAACACAAGGTTCTTTCGAATGCAAGAGTAAATCGATAAAAAGTTTAATATTTTGTAACATTTATTAAAAACTCCGCAAAAGAAAGGAGAAGTTCCCGTGTCTGGAAACTTCTCCGTAACATTTCATTCTTATTTAAAATCCAAACAATTCCTGAAGAATTACATCTGCAGTCTTGTTCTTAAAGTTATCCGGATCAGAAAGAGTGGAGCTGTACCATCTCATATAATTTCCTCTTCGGATGTAGTTACCGCAGGATGGACGATAGGTATACTTCTTAAATCCTGCATATCTGGACATGTATTTATTTGCAAGAGCTACTGCCTGGCTGTCATAATCACCATCCGGTGTACAGGTTCCTGCAATCTGGCATCCTGCATTCGGAGTGGAATGAACGATCACGGCACTCTTATCGGAACACTGTCCGAGGATAATCCATGTATGACCATCATCATATCCGATATCACCAGGATATACTTTCCATCCTGTTTTGGACAGATAATTCTGGTTCACATAAGTTCCCCATTTTAATGTATTCTTATAATAACTGCCGATTTCTCCTGATACAACCGTATAACTATTTCCATTTCTCATAACCTGCTGTGCTGCCCATCCTACAAATCCAGAACAGTCAAGTCCTTTTGCTCTGTTTGCAGTACTCAGATCACGATAATTATTATAGTTATAACTACTTGTCTGGCTGAGATAAAAGCTCTGCCAGGTCGGGCTGACACCGATCCTTGTGGAATCATACCAACCGCCGCCCCAGATATACAATGCCTGTCCAACCGGTTTCAATGCCCCGGCAAGATAATTCTTGAGCGTTTTGATCCCGGTCTGCTCAACCGGTTTCGGATCATTTGCAAAATATGCATTGTTTGAGCTATTGCTGCTGTCCCCTGAAGAATATGTCATAACACCTGTGGAACTGAATGTATAGATCACACCATCAATCGACTTGGTACCTGTAACCATCTTGAAACTACTCTTGTCAAAGTAATATTTATTTCCACTGATCGTTACCCAGCCGCCCGCTGCGATTCCTGTACTTGGATCAAAATAGTACGTAGCGCTGCCAACCTTTGTAAGTCCCTTGGCCATAACACCGTTGCTGCCAAAGTATCTTAATTCTCCTTTGGCAGTTTTTGTCCAGCCGGTAACCATTCTTTTGTATTTGGCATTGAAATATCTCGTCTCATTTCCAGTATTCACATAACCGCTGGCTGCAATTCCTGTACTTGGATTGAAATAATAATAATATTTGCCGATTTTTTTCAGTCCCATATACATCTTACCATCGCTGGCAAAGTACCACTTCTGCCCCTTTGCATTTTTCAGCCAGCCTTTTGCCATCGTATAATTCGAGGGCTGGAAATAACGGACAACTGCGCCATTGGCAGATCTTACAAATCCACTCTTCGTGTAGCCGGTCTTGATATCGAAGTAATAATATTTACCGCCGATCTTTTTCATTCCAGTATACATAACACCATTTTTTTTATTAAAATAGCGCTTTGGTCCTCTGGAACTTCTCTGCCAGCCTTTCAGCAAGACGCCTGTCCTTGTATTAAGGAAGTATTTCTTTCTATTTAAAGTAAGCCATCCCTTAACTTTCTTTCCGTTTTTATAATAGTATGTTTTTCCTTTTACGGTTCGAAAACCAGTTGTAGCAGCCTGCGCATCTACCGTGGATGCCTGAAACGCAAAGCCTGCAGCAAAAAGCATTACTCCTAAAAATATGGCTGCGATCCATGACTTTTTGCACACCTTTCCCATACGGTCAACCTCTTTCTACGAGTATAAATATTCGTATTTTTTACAATCTTGTTACAATATTATGTAGGTATTATATATCATGTTTGTAACAACGTCAATAAAAAAGTAAAAACCTGCCAGTATATTCCCCTCCTGAAGTGCAAAAAGGACCGGGGCAAAAACCCGATCCTTATTTTTTACAATTTCATTTCATATATTACAGAAGATGTTTTCTCAGTTCAGCGCCATCCAGTGCACTTAAATATGCCGGTGCAACATCAAATACTGTTTTGCATCCTTTCTGTCCTTCCTGACTCATGCGATATGCAGCTCTCGCATATGCAACGATTACGGAAGATGTAAATTCCGGATTGGAATCCAGCTTCAGGCTGTATTCGATCACATGACTGTTTTCATCCTTCCAGCCGGTTTTGCCTGTACGGATCACAAATCCACCATGCGGAATTCCACTGTGATCACGTTTCAGTTCTTCTTCAGAAATGAAATGTACTGTTGTATCATATTCATCAAAATAATTCGGCATTGTCTTGATCTCATTTTCAATGCGTGCAAGATCAGCACCTTCCTCAGCTACTACGAAGCATTCTCTTGTATGCTTCTGTCTTGTAGTCAGTTCCGGATTTTCTCCGTTTCTGACTGCTTCCAGTGCAGCTTCTACAGGAATTGTGTACTGTTTTCCATCTTTTACTCCATCAATTCTACGGATTGCATCGGAATGTCCCTGGCTTACACCCTTGCCCCAGAATGTATAATCCTTTCCATTTGTAAGGATTGCGTTTGCATACATTCTGTTCAGGGAGAACATTCCCGGATCCCAGCCAACAGAAATGATTCCTACATGATTGCTTTCAGATGCTGCTTTGTCAACATTTGCGAAATGTTCCGGTACTCTGGCATGTGTATCAAAACTGTCTACCACATTGAACCACTGTGCATATTTCGGTGTCTGAACCGGCAGATCTGTTGCACTTCCACCGCAGAGAATCATAACATCAATTTTATCTTTCATCTTTTCTGCTTCATCTACATGGTAAACAGATGCTGAATCTGTAAGAATTTTTACAGTTGCAGGATCACGACGTGTAAATACTGCAACCAGTTCCATGTCCGGATTATGTTTAATTGCGCATTCTACGCCTCTTCCAAGATTACCATATCCTAAAATACCAATACGAATACTCATTGTGATTTCCTCCTGTTATTTCACTTCGGTAGTTACTGTTCTGTTCACAGCAGCTTCCCATATGCTGTTCTTTGTCGCTACATCGCTTTAGCATGACAGCACACCCATTATCATAATATCCCAATCGACAATTGTCAATTTTTTTATAAAAAACCTTCTAAAATATTTTATTGATATTCCAGAAGGTCTGTTATTTCTTTTCATTATTGACGATTCTTCTCAGCAGCAGAACATTCCACCCGGACAGCAAAGATTACATGCCAGATTGGCCAGGCAAAGCTTCATACAATAATCGCTTCCGTCACTTGGCATTCCTCCAAATGGATTCTGTTGTTCCTGATACCAGGTTCCTCCGCCTTCCAGTCTCTGCAGCAACATTCGGTACTGCATATTATCCGGTTCCATATTTACTGCACTTCGTGCATCATTTAATGCATTTACATTATTTCCCAGTCCCATATTCGCCATCGCGGACAAATAATACCACTGGCCGTTTCTCTGCTGAAGTGATGAGAGTACATTCATTGCCTCTTTGTAATGTCGGCTGTTGATATAATTTGCCGCTGCCTGTCGGCGCACTGCCTCTTCATCCTGATACGTATTCTGGCCCTGTGTACCAAAGCCTCCAAAACCACCATATGAATTATAGTTTCCTGAAGAACCATATTCCCGTTCTTTCATGATCTGTTCATATGCCTGCTGGACTTCTTTAAATTTTTCTTCTGCCTGTGCTTTGTTCGGATTGTTGATATTGGCATCCGGATGATATTTACGGCTCAGCTTACGATATGCCTTCTTTATTTCATCATCAGATGCATCCCTCGAAACACCCAGCACACTGTATGGATCAAACATCTTCTTTCTCCCGTTCTTCCCTACGCTTTCGCGATATACTCTCAAATCTGCACCATACTCCGGAATATAAAATATTCCGCAGGATGTCTGCATATTTTATAATAGGAAGTTTTTCAAATTCCCGACAGGTTTCTGCCATCATTAGCAGCAACATATTTTTTATCCTGTCATCAAACTCTTTTATTATATAATCTTTTGCAAAAGGGTTGTAATTTCCTTTTTTTACATCATCTTCCACATCATCGTAGGCATCCATCAGGTAAATAAACTTACCCAAATAAAATCCCATGCGGTGAAGTGTTGGTTCCCAGACATCTTCTCTGTATGCAAAGATTTCTGCCATGATTCTTCCAAAACAGCCCGAAACACGATCGATATCTGTCTCTCCCTCCTGTTCCATCTCTGAAAGTTCATTCAAACAGGAAATGATCACATCGATTTTTTTCTTCCATTGCTGTTCGCTTTTTTTCTCTTTACTCTCCAGAAGCTTCCCATATGCAAGACTTAAGATTTTTTTCTCGTCATTCCAGTCATCCTTACACTTATAGTAAGTCAGAAAGATATTCATATCGGCTCCGTATTCTGTTATGGCATTTTTCCGTACCGTCTGTTTACGTACCGGATGTACAATGCATCTGGTCGTACCTTTTCTGGTCGGCGGCTCATACAACGCACTGAGCAGAAGAATCACAAATGTCATATCATAGCTCAGTGTGATCTGCCCGCTTATCCCGTAACGCTCTCTCAGCTCCCTGCACAGTCCGCAGTAAAAAGAACGGTACATATCAAAATCTTTAAATTTAATTTCCGGCTTATTCAGCACCACATATCCAAACATACAGATACCTCTCTGTCAGTTTATCAGCTTCTTTTGATAAATTTCG
>UMCO01100291.1_pt1 | contig 11343 bp, 8 predicted proteins | sample 1964251 | NCBI WGS metagenome assembly UMCO01 (sample SAMEA4835970, study PRJEB28245) | human gut metagenome | biome: gut microbiome; material: fecal sample | place: Denmark | collected 2008
CCCTTGAAATCGCTATGATTTCAAGGGTTTTTTCTTGTTTTCGGCAAAAGGAAAGACCTCCTGCCTTCCTATCGGAAACGAAGGGACGCAGGAGGTCTTGTGATGGCGAAGAAAATCGAAGTGCCCGTCAAAGGGGCGCATTTTCACGCAAGCAGCTGAAAGCCCATCACGGCAATGCCCAGCACCACGAGCACCACGCCCGTGGCGCGGTTGAGGGTCTTGGGCTGCGCACGGTTGGCAAAGACTGCGGCGATACGCGCCCAGAGGAGCGTGAAGACGACGCACAGCGCCCATGTGAGCATATCCGGCAATTCCCCGATGGCAAAGTGGGAAACGGCGCCGGTCAGGGCGGTGAAGGTCATGATGAAAACGCTCGTGCCGACGGCTGTTTTCAGCTCGTAGCCCATGACGCTCGTGAGGATGAGCAGCATCATCATGCCGCCGCCCGCGCCGATGAAGCCGCAGATCATGCCGATCATCGCGCCGCAGACGAGCGACTGCACCGCGCGCTTTTTCGCGTCCACCTGCGCCATCGTTTCCTTCGTGGTCATCACGGGGCGCAGGATGAATTTGACGCCCAGCAGGAACGTCATGAAGACGGAGAAGCCGCCCATCGTCGCCGAGGGGACGAGGCTTGCCGCGTAGCTGCCGATGACGGTGAAGAGCAGCACGCTCGCCATCATGATGAGGCCGTTTTTGATGTCGAGATTCTTGTTTTTGTGGTAGGTGTAGGCCGAGACGGCGCTCGCGAGCACATCGGACGAGAGCGCGATGCCCACGGCCATGTAGGGCTCAACGCCCAGAAAGGTGATCAGCATGGGGCTGATGACTGCAGCGGCGCTCATCCCGGCAAAGCCGGTGCCGAGCCCCGCGCCCATGCCCGCAAAAAATGTGACCAGAACGGTTGTCAGGATACTCATGGTTCGTTTGCCTCCAGAATTGCATCAAGATTGCTTTCGATCTCCGCGAGCGCCGCGGCGAAGGCTTCCCGCCGCGCTTCGTCCATGCCTGCAAAGAGGCTCTCGGAAAAATCCTTCTGGAGCTGCCGCCCGCGCGCGAGGATGGGCGCTGCCTTTTCGGTGCAGAGAAGTTCCGTCTTCCGCCGGTCGCCCGCCACCGCGCAGCGCGTGAGATAACCCTCCTGCACGAGCTTTTCCACATTGACCGACACGAGATTTGCCTTGAGGCGGTGGATCTCCACGATCTCGCTGGCCGTTTTATAGTCCGGGTTGTTCCCCAGGAACATCAGGATGTCGAAGGCCGTCTGCGGCAGGCCCAGCTCCTTGCAGAGCGGCTTGCACACTTCGCTGTAGGCCAGAGCGATCTTTCGGGAGATCGATATACTTCGGTTCATGCCCTTCCTTCTTTCTTTTTTGAACTGTTCATTTTTGAAGTATTATAGTTTGCGATGTCCCCTAAGTCAACAGGCGGGACGGAAAAATTTTCGCTCCTTTTCCACAGGAACTGATCGCCCTGTGGAAGCTGCGGAACAAAAAATACGCTGCGGATTGCTCCGCAGCGTATTTTTTGTGTGGCCGCTTACTTGGCGGCGCGGTAGAGGAAGGAAACGATCTGCGCACGCAGGCAGTTGCTGTTCGGGGAGAAGGTGGTGTCGCTCGTGCCGGTGGTCACGCCTGCGTTGACGGCCCACTGCACGGCGGGGGCGTAGAAGGCGCTCGCGCTCACATCGGCAAAGGCGTTCGTGCCCTCAGCCGCCGGTGCGCCGGCCGCTCTCCACTGGAAGGTGACAGCCTGTGCGCGCGTGACGGAAGCATCCGGGGAGAAGGTCGTGCTGCTCGTGCCGGTGGTCACGTTGTTTTCCACCGCCCACGCAACGGCCTTTTCGTAATACGCGCCGCTCTTCACGTCGGTGAAGGACGTGGTCATGGACTTCGGCTCGGGGCTGCCGTTGGCTCTCCACAGGAAGGTGACCATCTGGCCGCGCGTGCAGCCCGCGTTCGGCGCAAAGGTCGTGGCGGTCGCGCCGGAGGTGATGTTCTTCGCAACGGCCCAGACAACGGCGTCGGCATAGTAGGCGTCGTCGGCGACATCGGTAAAGGGAAGCGACGCAGAGCCGTCATAGTTCTTGTCGCTCAGGACGGAGGAGAAGAGGAAGTTGCTGAGGTAGGCATATTCGTCTCTCTGGTGGACCTTATGGGTGAGGGAGTTGGCAAAGAGGACGACATTCATGCCGTTTTCCTTGTAGGCAAAGCCCTGCACGCCGCCGTTCATGTAGGCCTTGAAGCCCGCGGCGCGCTCGGCGGTGTTCGTGGGGATGAAGCCCTCGGTGGGCGTCTTGGTCTTATCGCTCTTGACGAGGACCGTCGCGGAGGCGGGGACCTTGGAGAAGTAGCCGAGGCCGTAGGCGTAGAGGATATCGTCGCCGTCAGCAATGTAGCTCGCGTTCACAAGGGTCTTGTTGGGATAGACAACGGGGGTCAGGCAGTCCATCGCGCCGTCCAGCTCGGTGTATTCCACGCCGGCGATGAGGTCAGAGGCGGAGGACGCTGCGGAATAGCTGTAACCGATGTACGGCAGGCCGTTTTTCACGGCGGTCTTTGCGGCGGCGTCGAGCTTCGTCGCACCTGCGGCGGCGTCCGCCTTGGTCACGTCGGAGGTCGTGGTGAAGCCCATGAGGTTCATCGCGGCGGTATCATAGTTCCAGCCGGCGCTCTGGCTGATCTGCGGCGTGTAGACAAATCCCTTCTCGCTTTCAGCAGGCGTGCCGGGGACGTAGACGGTCGGGGACTTGGTGATGATCTTCGCCTTCACGCTCGTCTTGTCGACGCCCGCGGCAGAGAGCAGATACTTGCCCGCGACGGTCTGATAGTCGGCGTAGGAGCAGATGAAATCGCCCATGTGGTCGCCGCTCGTGACCATGCCGACGGTCTTGCCGGCCTTCAGAAGTTCGTTGACGGCGGCGGTGGAGTCTTCAGAGGCGTTGGAGAGGATGACGTCCTTATTCTTGTCGCCGGTGAAGTAGGAGGTCAGCGCCTTGGTGTAAGCGAGCGCGTCGTCGTGATCCATCGCGTCGCCGCAGACGGCGGAGATGCTCTTGTAGGCGGCGGGCTCGGCCACGGTGACCATGTTGAAGCCGCGCGTCTCGTTGAACGAGGTGATTCCCTCGGAGTAGAGGATCGTCCAGCCGTTGATGAGCGTGCCGTCATACAGCGCACCGTTGGCGACAGAACGCTTGGCCTGATACATCGAGACGATCATCGTACCGGCGGGGTAGGCAACGCCGTCATAGGTGAATTCCTTTTCAGTCACGTTGACCTTGACGTCGTTTCTCGTGAGCCACTCCATCATGTCGGCCGCGGCCTGGAGGTTGGTCTGGTTCTTGCCGTCGAGCGGGATGATGTAGCACTCGGGATAGAAATTGCCGTTCTGGCCCGCGCCCTTGTACTCGGGACGGAAGACGTCCATCTCCGCGCCCTCGACGTCGTTCTGGTCGCACAGCCACTGGCCGACGAGCGCGTAGGCGTCGGAATTGAAGTTCTTCACACCGCGCTCGAAGATCTTGACCTGAGAGGTGAGATAGGAGATCTTTTCGGCGGCAACATAGGCGGCGTTGCCGAGGATACCGTACTGCGCCGCCTGAGCGGTATCGTCGTTGTAGGCGGGCAGCTCAACGGTATAGGCAACGGTGCCCTGCAGCATAGCAAACTGGGGAGTGTAGCTCGTGGACATATCGTCCCACGGGTCTTCCCAGTAGGTCTCGGTGCCGTTGCCGGTGTAGCTCAGGTAATCGCGCTGAGGGATCACATAGCTGTTGTAGCCATCGTTGTTGGCGACCGCCGCGATGCCCAGCGCCTCGCCGCCGGTGATGAGGTGCTCGGCGAGCAGGTCGTACTCAAAGTTCGGCTCGTGCGGGGGATCGCAGGGCTCGCACTGGAAGGCCTGCACACGGCCGTGGAACTCGGCAAGCGACATGGGGTTGAACGTGCCGATGAGCTGCTGCATGTTGGCCGTCTCGCTCGTGGTCTGGAAGGAGTTGTCGCGGTTGAGGTCATAGCCGTTGGTGGAGTGTCTCGTCAGGTAAGTACGTCCGTCGACATTTTCCTCTGGAACAAGGATGAAGAACACGTCGGACAAAAGCTCGTCCTTGACGTTCACGCTCTTATTTTCGACGGTGTAGTACTTCTCAAGGTCGACCTTGCCGGACTTGCCGTTGTTGTCGGCCGTCAGATAGCCCAAATAGCTGGCCTTGTCCTTGACGAGGTCGGGGATGGCGACGCTGCCCTCCGCGCCCACAGGGCCCATCTCGGCCTTGAGCTCTTTTTCGCCCGCGGCGGTGAAGCCCGTGAGCATCTTGTAGTCGATGGTCTTTTCGCTCGTGATCATCTTGGCGAAATCGAGCACGCCGTCGGTGGCGGCGACCTCGTTGGAGTGGATGTTGGAATACATCACGGGCACGCGGATCTCGTCGAGCGCGCCGGACTTGATCTGGGCGAGCACGGCATCGGGATCGGTCTCGGCCTGCTCGGTCAGGGCGAGCCACTTGCTCACGCTCGCCTTGGAGTCGGCCACGATGAGATAGGGCATATCACGGCCCGCGGTGGACTGGCCCATGGAGAATTCTTCCACGTAGAGACCGTTTTTCGTGCCGTTTGCCACGATCGTATCGAGCTCCTTGTAGATCTCCCACATGGTGTTGAAGTTTTCATACGGCGCAACTTTGACGCTCACGGAGCCGAGATCCTTGCCGCTGTTTTTGGCGACGAGATCAAAGTAGCCGCACAGGTCGATGTAGTAGCCGCCGTTCACATGGGGCACGCTGTAGTCGACGCTGGTCACGCCGGTTCTGCGGTTGGTGGAGTAGAAGTAGTTATTCACGTGGAAGCTCACGTCGAGGACGGTCTTGCCGTTTTTCTCGCATGCGGAGAGCTTGATGTCCGTGAACTGGTGCTCGTCGCCCTCGGTCAGCCAGTCATTCAGAGGGCCGCCCGCGTAAGCGTAGGGGAACAGCTCCTCGTTGACGTAGGGGCGGGAATCGTCGCGCTCGAGCGAGAGCGAAACGGTACCGGTGCTGACGGCCGCGGCGAGCGCATCCTTCGTCATGCCGGACACGGGGATGGAGAGGGACACGTCCTTGCCGTTTTCATCGGTGACAAGGGTGATGGTCGCGTCGACCGGGAATTTCGTTCCCAGCAGCGCATCGTCCTTGGGGTTCATGTCCTGGTAGCTGACGGCAAACGCGGACGTGACCGCGAGCGAGAGCGTCATTACCAGGGCCATCAGCAGCGCGAGCGCTTTGCTGACAGAGTTTGGATAATGTTTCATGGTTTTCGTCCTCCAGAGTGATCTTATGTCGCCACACACAGCAGCGGAAAGTTGATGAGTTTAGTGTAACTCAATAAAAATACATAGTCAAGAGAATATTCATACCTAATTACGCCAAATTTCAGCGTTGAATCTGTATTTTTGTTCATCATTTTTCACAAAGCAGTGCGTCAAGCCCCCGTCTTTCAGATCCTTTTGTGAATGTATTCGCAAATTTATACAGAACCGTGCTGCATAGGATATTCTTCTTCGTCGCGATTGCAAATGACGGCGGGGCGCATTATAATAAGAGGCAATCATCATTCAAACGCAGGAGGAACCGAATATGCGGCTGCAAAGCGCAATCTTTACACTGGGCGATACCCTCTTCACCCCCGACGGCGCGGCGCGCGAAGGACTCGACAAGGCGCTTTCACTTTTTAAGATGGAGGGCGTGTGGCTCGGCGCGGTGACGGCGCTCAGCGCGGAGGACGCGCAAAAAGCGCTCGAAAAGGCGGGGCTTAACTCTTATTTTCGCTTCGTGCTGACAGAATCCGTCGCGCTCTGCAAGGCGGACAGCGGCACGATGTTCGAGCGCGCGATGAAGCGCCTGCACTCGCAAAAGGACGATACGATCGTCTTTTCCGGCTCGCTTGCGGCGATCCAAAACGCGAAGGACGCGGGTTTTCGCACCGTGGCGGTGCAGGGAAGTGCGGGCGCGGCGGACTGGTCGACGATGCAGCAACTCGCCACGCAGAGCCTTGCGCAGTACAGCGAATTGTTGGCAGATTCTGTGTGAATTTTGGAAAAACGACAGGATTCGACGTTTTTTAGTTGCAGTTTTTCTCAACTGTGATATAGTAAGAATATAACTATCAGAAAGGAAGGTTCGCGCCATGTCGGATTTCTACTCGGCTACCATCTTCCTTTCGGTCTTTATTATGATTATCATGGACATGCTCGTGAGCGGCAATGATCTGATGGAGCATGACAAAAAGCAGACGGTTTACACGATCTCCGTACTGGTGATCGCATGCATGGTATCGGAATTGTTCGGCGTTTGGATGAACGGAGCTGACCCGTCGCTGCGGACGCTGCACATCCTCGTTAAGACCATCGAGCTGTCCACAGCGCCGATCATCACGGTGCTCTGCAACGACCTGATGACGCCGCTCAAGCATAAAAAGCTCATTTATACCCTCATCGGCGTCCACGCGGGGCTCGAGGTGCTGTCGGCTTTCTTCGGCTTCATCTTCTCGGTCGACGCACAAAACGTTTATCATCACGAAACGTTTTACTGGGTCTACGTGCTGGCCTATGCCAGCGGCGTTCTGCTGTTCATTGGTCAGCTGCTGAGCGAGAGTTCGCACCATTATGGCCTGTATCGGGCGCTCGTTATCATCCTGCCGGTCTTTTTCTTCTGTGGGCTGTTCCTCCAGTATGGTGCCGGAGTGCACATCATGTGGGCGTGCTCAGCGGTCGATGTTCTGATGGTTTACATCCTGTATTCCGAGCTCACGCAGAAAATCGACACGCTGACTCGTCTTCTGAACCGCCGCAGCTATGAGAGCCGTCTCGCCTCGTTGCGCGGGCACGCAGTCATCTACTATTTCGACGTGGACGAGTTCAAGTCCGTCAACGACACCTTTGGCCATGGCGTGGGCGACGCGGTGCTTGCCGAGGTCGGCAGCACGATCTACGCCGTGTTCTCCAAGGTCGGCTACTGCTACCGCATCGGCGGCGACGAATTCTGCGTCATCGCGCAAATCTCCGACACGGCGGCGGAAAAGTATCTTTCGGAATTCCTGCGCGAGCTGACGGCACAGCGAGTGAAAAACGAGCACCTGCCGCACGTGTCGGTCGGCTATGCGTGCTTCAATCCGGCGCTCGGCAGCGTAGAGGATGCGATCAAACGCGCCGACCGGATGATGTACCACTACAAGCGCAAAAGCAAAAGCGAAGCGCTCACAAATGATGACACCGTAAAAAGCTGACGATCTTTTGACCGTCAGCTTTTTGTATCTGCTTTTATTTCGCCTCAATCTCCGCGTCTTCCTGCGGCTGGAGCTTGCTGCCAAAATACGCGAGCACCGCGCCGAGGATGGCGCACGCGACGCTCCAGACCATCTCCGCTGTCGAGGCAAAGTCCGTCGGAATGATGATGAGCGTGGAGGCAAGCACGATGCCGATGACAGCGTGACAGGCGATCGAGTAGTGCGTGTCGAAAAGCCTGCTCACGATACGGGCAAAGAGCGCCATCACGCCGACCATGCCAAGCCCCCATGGGACGAGCACGGTGAAATCAAGCTGCGCAATGCCGTCGATCAGCGGCGTGAGAAGGCCGACCGCCATCAGGATGGACGACGACGTCATCCCCGGGATGATGAAGCTGAAGCCCCACAGCACGCCGCAGAAGAGAAAGCCCCAGAAGTTTGCAGGCATCTCGGAAAACGAGCTAAACTTGACGGCCATCAGCGCGCCGAACAGGGCGAGGAAGCTGACGATCAGCGAGATGTACGAACCGTTGCCGCGCCCCTGCGTACCCGCCTCGTGCCAGAGGTCGGGCAGCGTGCCGAGGATGAGCCCGATGAAGAGGCACGTGGCGACGGTTTCCGACTGGTGAAACAGCGCAAGGATCACGCTGCCGCCGCCCAAAAAGCCGATCGCCCAGCCGATGCCGACGGCGAGCAGCATCCGCCAGTAGCGTTGAAGCGCGCGCCTGGGGTGCGTGAGCAGCTCCATCGCGGGGCGGTAGATGCCGAATACGACTGCGAGCACGCCGCCGGAGATGCCCGGCAAAATCGCGCCCGCGCCGATGATGATACCCTGCACAATGCGCATGATACCGTTTTTGATGCGGGAATTTTTCATATTGCTGCCTTTTTATGTGCTGCGCCCACCGGAAAAGCGGCGGAACGCGATGCGATTCAATAGCCCTTTCTGCGGTCGACGAGGTGATGCATCGGGCGGCCCGCGGCGTAATTTTCCAGATTTTCGCAGAAGAGCTGCACGTTGCGCTCGCAGGTGTAGCCGAGCGTCATGTTGCCCGCGACGTGCGGCGTGAGCAGAAGGTTCTTGGCCTTGCGCAGCGGATGATCCGCGGGCAGCGGTTCGGGCACGACGACATCGAGCGCCGCACCGGCGAGGTGGCCGGAATCGAGAGAGGCGATGAGCGCATCCTGATCGATGGCCGTGCCGCGGCCAACGTTGACGACATAAGCGCCTTTCGGGAGCAACGCCATGCGGTCTGCGTTCAGAATGTTCACCGTGTCGCTCACCGAGGGGAGAGACATGAAGAGAAGGTCAGTCTCGGGCAGGAGCTGATCGAGCTCCGTGACGGGATGAACGGCGTCAAAGTCCGCGTTCGCGCGGCCGCTGCGGCTGACGCCGGTCAGGCTCGCGGGATGGAACGCGCGCACGCGGCGGGCAAACTCCGTGCCGATGTCGCCCGTGCCAAGGCACGTGACGCGCGCGCCGTGGAGCGAGTGAATGCCGCCCGGGAGCACGCGCCAGTCACCCTCGCGGATGATCTCGGTGTATTCAAGCTCGCGGCGCAGCAGCATCAGCGAGACCATGATCGAGTGCTCGGCGATGGTCGTGCCGTAAGCGCCGGAGGCGTTGGTGAGCAGGCAGTCGGGATTCTGATACAGGTCGTCGCGGCAGAAGCGGTCCACGCCCGCCCAGCAGCTCGCGTACCACTTGAGATTGCGTGCGCCCGCGATGACGCGCTGGGACGGGTGGCCGTAGAGGATCGTGCAGTCGTCCACATTGCCCTCCGCCGCCTTGGACGAGGGGTAGAAGACGATGTCATATCCGCAGCGCGCGGCGGTGTCGCGCAGCGTCTTTTCGTATGCCGGAGTCAGGAAGTCGATGATGACGCCGATTTTTTCATTCATGGTTCAATTCCTCCAAAATCATTTCTGCGACGCGCAGGCCGTCGGCCGCAGCACTCATGATGCCGCCGGCGTAGCCCGCGCCCTCGCCGCAGGGATATAGACCGCGCAGGGCGGATTGAAAACTACTGTTATCGCGCACGATGCGCACAGGCGACGAAGAGCGCGTCTCCACCGCCGTCAGGACGGCGTCGGGAGAATCGAAGCCCCTTAATTTCCGCCCAAGCATCGGAAGGCCCTCCTCGAGCGCCTCGCACACAAAGGGCGGGAGGCAGCTGTGCAGGTCGCACCAGCGGACGGAGGGAAGATAGGTCGGCACGACCTTTCCCGCGCCCGTTGACGGACGGTGGGCGAGGAAATCTTCGACCCGCTGGGCGGGGGCGGCGTAATTCCCACCGCCAAGGCGATAGGCCGCGTCCTCCAGCTCCCGCTGGAATGCGACGCCCGCAAGGGTATCGCCGGACGGGAAATCCTCCGGTGTAACGGAGACCAAAAGTCCGCCGTTGATGTTCTCGCCGTCGCGCGCAAATTCGCTCATGCCGTTTGTCACGACGCGCTTTTCCTCCGACGCGGCGGCGACGACCTCGCCGCCGGGGCAGACACAGAACGAGAACACGCCGCGCCCCTTTTCCGTGTGGCAGGAGAGCTTGTACGACGTGGGTGGGAGGCCGTAGCGGCCCGCCGCCTCCTTATATTGCGCTAAGTCCATGTCGCGCTGGCGGTGCTCGATGCGCACGCCGACGGCAAAGGGCTTGGGCTCCATCGGCACGCCGCGCTTTTGCAGCATTTCGAACGTATCGCGCGCGCTGTGGCCGGGCGCGAGAACAACGTGGCGCGCGGGGAGAACATAGTCCCCCTCGGGGGAGGAGACGCGCAGCGCCGTGACGCTGCCGCTGTTCTGCTCGATATCCACAACCTTGTGGGAAAACCTCACCTCGCCGCCGCGGTCGATGATCTCGCGGCGGAGATTTTGCAGCACCACATATAATTTGTCGGTGCCGACATGGGGCTTGGCGTCGACTAAAATATCCTCGCTCGCGCCGAAGCGGACGAACTCCTCTAAAATATAGCCGTGGCGCAGGTCCTTTGTGCCGGTGTTGAGCTTGCCGTCGGAAAATGCGCCCGCGCCGCCTTCGCCAAATTGCACGTTCGAGGTCAGATCAAGCTCGCCCGTGCGCCAGAAGTGCTCGACATCGCGCTTTCGCTGCTCGACCGCGCGCCCGCGCTCTAATAAGATGGGTCTTGCGCCGCAGCGGGCCAGCAGCAGCGCGCAGAAAAGGCCCGCGGGCCCCGCGCCGATAACGACAGGGGAGACCTCCGGCGCTGAAACAGGCGCGGGCGGCGTATATTTCTTCGGCGCATAGGGCTGCACATTCTTATTCTTGCAGCGCCGTAAAACGCCGGATTCGTTTTTGACCTCGACCGCGGCAGAGCAGACGAGCTTCACGCCCTCGCGCGCGTCGATGGAGCGGCGCAGGAGATGAACGGAAACGAGCGCCTCCTCGCTCACGCGCAGCGCGTGCGCGCAGGCCGCGCGCAGCTTGTCCTCCTTTACCCCCACGGGGAGCTTCAGATTGTCGATGCGAAGCATGTGCGCCGCCTCCTTTTTCTTCAGTCGCGTTTCATTTTAGTATGACGGGAAATAAATCGCAAGGGGAATCGCGCGATTATCACAGAAACTTAAAAAAGTCATCGGGAATTTAAGAAATCGTCAAATAGCGTTCAAGAAATATACATAAATATGCCCTATGATAGCAGCATCGAAAGACAAAGGACCGCGGACGCGGAAACCGTTTCATAGGAGGTCACGACCATGTACGAAGACGAAAACAACCTGTATCACTATAGCTATCGCAAGGGCGACGAGCAGAACCCCAACGCCCCGATCGACACGAAGAACTACGCCGAGGACCCGTGGGATAAGAATCCCGGCGGCAGCCCGAAGAAAAAGGGCGGCAGCGGTCTTTCCGGCAAGATCGTGGCGCTGGCGCTGGTGTGCGCGCTCGTCGGCGGCTTCATCGGCGCAGGCGTGAGCGGCGCAACGACCAAGGTGAACAAGACGAGCGTTCAGGTCAGCGACCGCGAGGTCGCGCAGGTGCAGGCCGTCAAGGTCGACGGCAAGACGCAGATGTCGATGTCGGAGGTCTACGCCTCGAACGTCAACAGCGTGGTGTCCATCAACGTTTCC